>ENA-OQDE01000758-OQDE01000758.1-human-gut-metagenome-genome-assembly--contig:-NODE-758-length-16496-cov-3.859368_pt1 | contig 16496 bp, 21 predicted proteins | sample MGYA00242768_ERZ504595 | MGnify/ENA primary metagenome ERZ504595 (study PRJEB26092, sample SAMD00036307) | human gut metagenome | host: Homo sapiens | study: EMG produced TPA metagenomics assembly of...
TAAGAATGGAAGGTAAAGAATACGTTGTACAGGATGGAGATGTGATCTTATTCCGATTCAATGTATGATGAACAGGTGATTTATGGAAATGTTCGATACGTTTTCCGGGACCTTGGCCTGGTCTTTGACTATGTGCCGCGCTCATTTCAAATATTTGGAATGGAATTTACCATATATGGAGTACTGATTGCTGTGGGTGCTCTTCTTGGAATGGGAATTGTGACACTTGAAGCGAAACGAAATGGGGAAGATCAGAACAGGTATCTCGATATGATGCTTATCTCCCTGCTGGTTTCAGTGGCAGGTTCCAGATTATTTTATGTGGCTTTTTCATGGGGATTTTATAAAGAAAATCTGAATGCCATACTGGACTTTCGAAATGGCGGTTACGCTTTATATGGTGGCCTGCTTTTTGGATTTCTTGCGGCAGCGGTATTTTGCAGGATTACCAAAATGTCATTCTGGCAGAGTGCTGATATTGCGTGTCCCGGAATACTTCTGGGACAGGCTATAGGGCGCTGGGGCAACTTTTTTAACAGAGAGTCTTTCGGAGAATATACAAATCTGCCATGGGCAATGCAGATACCGGTTTCAGCTGTGCGGTCAGGAGAAGTTTCGGGAGCAATGAGGGATAATCTGCTGACCATAAACGGGATTTCATATATTCAGGTTCAGCCGGTTTTTCTTTATGAAAGTCTGTGGTGTCTGCTGTTGTTTCTGCTGTTGATGGCTATGCGCCGAAAAAAGAAATATGAAGGCGAATTGTTTATGATCTATCTGGCAGGTTATGGTCTGGGAAGATTTTTCTTTGAATGGATCAGAACAGATAAGCTTTATATTCCGGGGACAAAAGTGGGAATTTCTCTGGTGATCTCTGCTGCATTGTTTGTGATCTTTATGCCAACAGTGATCGTCCGCAGGGTGATGGTACAGAAAAGAGCTGTTATACGCAGACAAAGAAGAAAACGATTTCTGGATGAGGCTGAGAAAGAAAGCAGGAACAAGAAGGACAATCTGGATATGGAAGCCGTGATGAAAACAGAGGAGGAAGCCCGGACTGAAGACGGTAAACAGGTGGAATCAGATGAGAAACAGGAAAATATGAAAAAAGCGGAGCAAAATGTGAACTGGGAAAATTCAGAGTATACGCATATTCCTGAACAGTGGAAACAAGATGTGGGAAATTCTCCCACAAATTCAAAGGAAGAACTGTAAAAAATTATATATATGAAACACAAGTGGGTTGAAAGTGGAATTTCAACCATTTTTGTACATAATATCCCAATTTTTATACAAAAATAAGGTTGTTTCATAAATGTTAACAGAGTTCTAAATTTTAAAAATCTTTTTCTCCCCCTTGTTTTTTCAGCCTAAATAGTTTAGAATAAGCACATAAGTGGTAGAAAGTGGTGAATAGTGGTGGTGAGTGGGGAATAACGGCAGAGTCCATTACCACCTGAGAAATCTGAAGGGGAGATTCAGATTTTGCGAGAGTAGGTGAGTAACATGTTCATGGGAGAGTATAACCACACGATCGACGCGAAGGGGCGTCTGATCATTCCTTCTAAATTCAGGGAGCTCTTAGGGGAAGAGTTTGTTCTGACAAGAGGGCTTGATGGCTGTCTTTACATTTATCCGATGGATGAATGGGAATCCTTTGAAATGAAGCTCAGATCTTTACCACTTACAAATAAAAATGCCAGAACTTTTTCACGATTCTTTGTAGCTGGAGCAACTACATGTGAACTGGACAGGCAGGGACGAATCCTTGTACCGCAGACACTGCGCGAATTTGCCGGTCTGGAGAAAGATGTGGTTCTGACAGGTAATCTGAACAGAATTGAAGTTTGGAGCAAAGAAAAATGGAATGAGATCTGTGATTATGATGACATGGACAGCATTGCAGAGAGCATGCAGGACATGGGAATCACAATCTGACAGGTCTCGTTTGAAGTATCTTGCAAAGTAAATCCAGACAGGAGACGGAGATGGAATTTAAACACAAATCTGTATTACTGGAAGAGACCATTGAAGTTTGGATATCAAACCGGACGGAATCTACGTGGATGGTACTTTAGGAGGTGCAGGGCATGCCGGTGAGGTATGCAGGAAACTTTCTGCCAAGGGGAGATTTATTGGCATAGATCAAGACCAGGATGCGATAATTGCTGCGAGTGAGAGGTTAGCCCCCTATAAACAGGCGACGATCATTCGCAGCAATTATTGTTACATGGTACAGGAACTGGCAGCAAGAGGCATCTATAAAGTCGACGGGATTCTCCTTGATCTTGGAGTATCTTCCTATCAGCTTGACAATGAAGAACGCGGTTTTACCTACAGGGTAGATGCACCGCTCGATATGCGCATGGACCAGCGCCAGACGCAGACAGCCGGCGATATTGTCAATGGCTATGAAGAAAAAGAATTATACCGTATTATTCGTGATTACGGTGAAGATAAATTTGCAAAAAATATTGCAAAACATATTGTTGCCGCCAGACAGGTGAAACCGATCACAACCACCGGAGAACTGACAGAGATCATCAGAGAATCCATTCCCATGAAGATGCAGGTGAAGTCAGGACATCCGGCCAAGAGAACTTTTCAGGCAATCCGTATTGAGCTTAACAGAGAACTCGATGTGTTGCGGGATTCTCTGGATGGAATGATCGATATCCTTGATGATGGCGGAAGACTTTGCATTATCACTTTTCATTCTCTGGAGGACAGAATTGTAAAGACGATTTTCAGAAAAAATGAGAATCCGTGTACCTGCCCTTCAGATTTTCCTGTATGCGTATGCGGGAAGAAATCCAAAGGAAAAGTGATCACAAGAAAGCCGATTCTTCCAGGGGAGACAGAGATGGAAGAGAATCCGCGTTCCAAAAGTGCAAAGCTTCGGATTTTTGAGAGAGTATTATAATTAGAGAGGCATGAAATGGCGAGAACGACCAGGAGTGAAACAGCAAGAAGAAGCAGAACCAGTGCCAGAACAAACAGAGGAATGTATGTTGACGGAAATACGGTCAGACGTCTTGCAGAAGTTCCGGAGAGAAAGAGGCAGCCGGGAAGACAGAATCCGGGAAGCAGCAGGCCAATCGAAACCGAAGAGTGCAGGCGAGTCCTGCGCAGGTACCAAGGCAGAAACATCAGTTGAGTAAAGAAGCACAGAAGAACAGGCAGAAGGCGACTGCAATGAACTGGGGATTTGTAGCGTTTCTGGCAGTTGTATGTGTGGCGATATTATTCTGCTCTGTGAAATATCTTCGTTACAAATCAGAGATTACCGCAAAGATGAGTACAGTTGCATCTCTTGAGGAGGAACTGGCAGATTTAAAAGAAGACAATGATGCATATTACAGCCAGGTGACATCAAATGTGGATCTGAATAAGATCAAGCAGATCGCATTGGGGAGACTGGGGATGAAATATCCGTCAGATGATCAGACAGTAACCTATTCTACATCGGGTAACAGCTATGTAAGACAGTATCAGGATATACCAGATTCAAAGTAGGTGATTAATTGAGCAATACGGGAAGAAAGAGTCGAAGAAGACCACAGAGAAAAATAAATCAAAACATGAAAGAAAAGCTGCTGATATTGTTTGGAATTGTGTTACTGCTTCTGGTAATATTAGTGCTGAGAATTACTTATATTAATGCTACCAGTGGAAGCAAATACAAAAAACAGGTGTTAAGTCAGGCACAGCAGAAATATGAGAGCCAGGTACTGCCGGCAAAGAGAGGCGATATTTATGACAAGAACGGAAATATACTGGCTACCAGCAATAAAGTTTATAATGTGATCCTGGACTGTAAAACTGTAAATTCAGATGAGGACTATGTAGAGCCAACAATACGTGCCTTAAATGAGGTGCTGGGGATTGATGAAGAAACAGTGCGTTCTCTTTTGGCCGATTCAAGAACCAGCCAGAGTCAGTATCAGGTACTGACAAAACAGCTGTCTATGGACAAAAAGAAAGAATTTGAAAAATATAAGGCAGAGGATGAAGATTCCGGTCTTACTAAAGCGCAGGCAAAGGAACGGGCAAATATCAAAGGCGTCTGGTTTGAAGAGGATTATCTGAGAAGTTACCCGTTTAATGAAACAGCATGCGATACAATTGGTTTTGCACTGGACAGAGATGTGGCAGATATCGGACTGGAAGGGTACTATAACAGCACACTGACAGGCGTAGACGGAAGACAGTATGGGTATATCAATGATGATTCAGATGTGGAGCAGACCATTATTGCTGCGGTGAATGGAAAAAGCATTCAGACCAGCATTGACATCGGTGCACAGCAGATTGTTGAGAAATATGTTAATGGATTTAAAGAGGCAATGGGGGCCAAGAATATAGGTGTCATTGTTGAAAATCCGTCCACCGGTGAGATTATTGCCATGGATGGTGGTGACCGTTATGATCTGAATAATCCGAGAGATCTTTCCGCTGTATATACAAAAGATGAAATCAAAGCGATGAATGATGTGGAAACAGTGGAGGCTCTGAATGGTATGTGGAGTAATTTCTGCGTCACAGATGCCTATGAGCCGGGATCTGTTGTAAAGCCGATCGTCATGGCTTCTGCATTGGAAAAGGGTGCGATACAGGAAACAGATACATTTGTATGCGATGGATCGCAGACTTTTGGAGATACTATGATCAAGTGTGCGGTTTATCCGAGCGCACATGGCACAGAGACACTGGGAGAGGTAATTGCAAACTCCTGTAATGATGCAATGATGCAGATTGGTGCCAAGATGGGAGCTACTCAATTTATCAAAGCACAGAGTCTGTTTAATTTCGGAACAAGGACAGGGATTGACCTGCCGAATGAAGGCGCAGGTATTATCCATACTAAGGCAGTATGGGGGAAACAGAACTTGCATGTTCTGCTTTTGGACAGGGTTTCACCTGTACCATGATCCAGGAAATCAATGCGATGAGTTCCGTTATCAATGGCGGATATTATTATCAGCCGCATCTTGTGACAAAGGTTCTTGACAGTAATGGCGGAACTGTAAAAACAATCTCGCCGATACTTCTGAAGCAGACGATTTCCTCCAGGATTTCCAGTGATATCAGAAGCTATATGGCATTGAGTGTACAGCAGGGTACCAGCCGTCATTCCAAAGTGCAGGGTTACAGTTCAGGCGGTAAAACAGGTACAGCGGAGAAATACCCGCGAGGAAACGGAAAATATCTGGTTTCTTTTATTGGATTTGCTCCTGTAGATGACCCGGCTGTGGTAATTTATGTAGTTGTAGATGAACCGAATGTAGAGGATCAGGCAAACAGTACTTATCCGCAGTATATTGCACAGGGAATCCTTTCGGAGCTTCTTCCGTATCTGAATGTAGTGCCGGATGAATCTGAAGATGGAACAGTGCCGGAGACAGAATTGTGGGAAGGGTTTAAGGGACATTTAAAGAGTACTTCCATATCGGACAGTGAACTTGACAGTGACGGTAATCTGGTGGATGCAGATGGCAATCTGATAGACTGGGATGGAAACCGGATTGATGAAAACGGATATCTGCTGGATGCCAATGGAGATCACATATTGGATGAGGAAGGCAATTATAAGATGTCTACAAATCTTGTCAGTGCTTCGGGAAGTACAGAAGCAGATTCTTCAGGAGATGCAGTATCCAATCCTGATGCACCTGCACCTCTGGAGGATGATGAAGCTGAGACGACTGAGGATAATGACGAAGAGACAGACGGTATTACCAATGAAGAAGCAGGTCTGGAATAAAAACGTATAGTTATAGCTCCGCAGAGAATGGTCATATATTGTTATGACAATCTCTGCGGAGCTTTTTTATGAAAAAAAATATGACGTTTCACAAGAGAAAAATATGGGTGGTATTACTCTGCTGTATTTTAATGATGACAGGCCTTATCGGAAGACTGGTATATCTTATGTGTTTCAAATCAGACTATTATTATAAGAAAGCAAAAGAACTTCACGAAGAGAGAGAGAGATCAAAGCGGCCAGAGGGAGATTCTGGATGCAAAGGGAAAAGTTCTGGCATCAAACAGGACGGTATGTACAATCTCTGTGATCCACAGTCAGATTAAAGAACCTGAAAAAGTAATCGCCCTGCTGTCTGAAAAACTGAAAATAGATGAGGCAGAAGTGAGAAAAAGAGTGGAGAAAATCTCTTCCATAGAAATAGTAAAGACAAATGTGGAAAAAAGTACAGGTGATGAGATAAGAGAGTGCAGTCTGGCAGGGGTGAAAGTTGATGAGGATTATAAGCGTTACTATCCATGTGGAAGTCTGGCTTCAAAAGTCATTGGCTTTACGGGAGGTGATAATCAGGGAATTATCGGTCTGGAAGTGAAATATGAAGAAATCCTGAGGGGACAGCCGGGTAAAATCCTGACAACAACAGATGCCAGGGGTGTGGAAATTGATAAATTGGGTGAGACAAGGGAAAAACCGATAGAGGGTAAAAGCCTGATAATCAGCCTTGATGTAAATATTCAGGAATTTGCGCAGCAGTCAGCTTTGAAAGTAATGGAGGAAAAGCAGGCAGAACGTGTATCTATCCTGCTGATGAATCCACAGAACGGCGAAATATATGCATGTGTCAATGTGCCGGAATTTGACCTGAATGATCCTTTTACCCTGACAGATGATCTGAATATGCAGTTAAATGAATCCGGGATAACAATACCGTCGGAAGATCACAATGAACAAAGTGAACTGGCAGTGCAGACAGCATCAGGAAAAACAAATACAGAAAGAAAGCAGGAATTACTGAATCAGATGTGGAGAAATCCTTGCCTGAATGATACTTATGAACCGGGTTCCACATTTAAAATTATCACTATGGCAGCCGGACTGGAGGCTGGTGTTGTTTCACCTGGGGACCGTTTTTATTGTCCCGGATATAAAGTGGTGGAGGATCGCAGGATCCACTGTGCAAAAAGAACAGGACATGGATCCCAGAATTTTGTGGAAGGTGCACAGAATTCCTGTAACCCTGTGTTTATAGAGGTGGGGCTTCGCCTTGGGATAGAACGTTATTATAAGTATTTCAGACAGTTTGGACTTCTGGATAAAACCGGGACAGATCTTCCGGGAGAGGCAGGAACTATTATGCATCAGAAGAAAAATATGGGAGAAGTGGAACTGGCAACGGTTTCTTTTGGACAGTCTTTTCAGATTACACCTGTTCAGCTGGCTGCAACAGTAAGTTCACTTATAAACGGAGGCAGACGGGTGACACCGCATTTTGGAGTTGCAGTGTTAAATCCTGACAGAACAGAGGGGGAGAAACTGATTTTTCCGGTAAAGGAAGGAATTGTCTCTGAAGAAACCTCGAAGGAAATAAGAGAAATCCTGGAAACAGTAGTATCTCAGGGCTCCGGAAAAATGCAAAAATTGAAGGATATGCCATCGGTGGGAAAACTGCCACTTCTCAGACACTGCCAAGAAGTGCAAACCGTTATATTTCCTCTTTTTTGGGATTTGCACCTGCAGAAGATCCGCAGATACTGGGACTGTGTATTATTCATGATCCGAAAGGAATCTATTATGGAGGGACAGTAGCTGCACCTGTGATACGTGGTATTTTTGAGAATATCCTGCCATATCTTGGAATTGAAAAAAGTGATGTTTCTGATTTTTCTGCAGAAGGCAATTAGGGAAATTCCGCAGGCAGGGTTGATAAATAAGCAAAAAAGCCTTATACTAAAAGAAATCTGAAAGTAAAAAAACTTTCAGGAAAAAACAAAAGAATGAACGAGGTGTAAGATGGAATTTCAAGTTGTAATCCCTGTGCTGATTTCTTTTGCAATCAGCGTTGTATTAGGACCGGTCATCATTCCTTTTCTCCGAAGACTGAAGATGGGCCAGACAGAAAGAACAGAGGGCGTACAGTCCCATTTAAAGAAAGCAGGAACACCTACAATGGGTGGAGTGATCTTTCTGATCGCCACAGCGATAACTGCATTATTTTATGTAGGGGATTATCCGAAGATCATTCCGGTACTGTTCCTGACTCTTGGATTTGGAATTATCGGATTTCTGGATGATTATCTGAAGGTTGTGCTGAAACGCTCAGACGGACTGCTGCCATGGCAGAAATTTTTACTTCAGGTAGTTCTGACTGCAATTTTTGTATTTTATATTGTTAAGTATACAGATATCTCACTGACTATGAGGATCCCATTCTGGAGCGGACATTTCCTGAATCTTGGATGGCTGGCAGTTCCGGTTCTTTTCTTTGCTGTGATCGGTACTGTGAATGGAGTTAATTTTACGGATGGTCTGGATGGTCTTGCTTCCAGTGTGACTCTGATCGTTGCAGTATTTTTTACAGTAGTTTCTATTGGAATGAAATCGGGGATCGAGCCGATCACAGGTGCAGTTGTGGGAGGACTGATGGGATTTCTGCTGTTTAATGTATATCCGGCAAAAGTGTTTATGGGAGACACAGGTTCTCTGGCATTGGGCGGTTTTGTTGCAGGTACGGCTTATGTGATGCAGATGCCGTTATTTATCCTGATCGTGGGTCTGATTTATCTGATAGAAGTACTTTCCGTTATCATTCAGGTAACTTATTTCAAGGCAACACATGGAAAGCGTATTTTTAAGATGGCACCGATCCATCATCATTTTGAGTTATGCGGATGGTCTGAAACACGTGTAGTTGCGGTATTCTCAGTTATTACAGCGGTTATGTGTATGGTCGCACTGCTGGCACTGTAAGATTTTGGCTAAGCAGATTTCAGCGTTATGCTGATAAAAGGGAGGAAAATTATTATGGAATTACAGGGAAAAAAGGTACTTGTATTCGGTTCCGGAAAAAGCGGAATCGGAGCATCTGACCTTCTGGCAAAGGTAGGAGCATTTCCGGTTATCTATGACGGAAATGCCGAAACAGATAAAGACGCAGTTGTACATAAAACAGATGGGACATATCCGGTCACTGTATATGCAGGAGAACTTCCGAAAGAAGTACAGGACAGTCTTGATCTGGTAGTTTTAAGCCCCGGAGTGCCGACAGATCTTCCACTTGTAAAGAGTTTTTATGAGCAGGGGCTTCCGGTATGGGGAGAGGTGGAACTGGCATACAGAGTAGGTGACGGTGAAGTGCTTGCCATCACAGGAACAAACGGAAAAACTACTACAACAGCACTTCTTGGAAAAATTATGCAGGATGCACGTGAGTCTGTTTTTGTAGTCGGCAATATCGGAACCCCATATACTTCCAAAGCACTGGAGATGAAGCCAAATTCTGTAACTGTTGCAGAAATCAGCAGTTTTCAGCTGGAAACGATTGATGAGTTTGCACCAAAGGTATCTGCAATCCTGAATATTACAGAGGACCATCTGAACCGTCATCATACAATGGAAGAGTATATACGTGTGAAAGAACTGATCACTGAGAATCAGGGTACAGAAGATGTATGCGTGCTGAATTATGAAGATGAGGTTCTGCGTGAGTTTGGAAAACATCTGACTCCACGAGTGGTATATTTCTCCAGCGGACGTAAACTGGATGAGGGAATTTATCTGGATGGAAATAAAATCATCCTGAAGGACGGAGAAAAAGAAATCGAAGTAGTTAAGACAGAAGATCTGAAGCTTCTTGGAAAACACAATTTTGAGAACGTTATGGCCGCAGTTGCAATGGCTTACTACGATGGAGTATCCTTGGACAACATCCGTAAGAGCATCTGTGAATTTACAGCTGTTGCACACAGAATCGAATATGTGACAGAGAAAAACGGCGTTGTATATTATAATGATTCCAAAGGAACTAACCCGGATGCGGCAATTAAAGGAATCCAGGCAATGAACCGTCCGACACTTCTGATCGGCGGCGGTTATGATAAACAGTCCGGTTATGATGAATGGATTGAGGCATTTGACGGAAAGGTACGTTATCTGGTGCTGATCGGTCAGACAAAGGAGAAAATCAAAGAAGCTGCTGAGAAACATGGTTTCCATGATATCATCCTCTGTGAAGACCTGAAAGAGGCAGTAAAGGTATGTGAGGAGAAAGCACGGCCTGGAGATGCTGTTTTGCTTTCCCCCGCATGTGCAAGCTGGGGACAGTTTGATAACTATGAACAGCGTGGAGATATGTTCAAGGAATATGTAAGAAATCTGTAGAATATCTATAAGTAAGAATTATAGCTGTCCGGCAGAGAAAGACGAATCTGCAGTGACCGGCTATAGATAATTTTGCGGAGAAACAGATGGCGCGAAAAAGAGCGACAGATTTATCAAAAACAGATATGACGATGCTGGTACTGATAGTACTGCTTGTGATTTTTGGCCTGGCAGTATTATTCAGCTCCAGTGAATATAATGGCAGAGTACGTTTCGGCGACTCTGCCTGTTATTTTAAGAAACAGTTATTTGCCACAGCATTGGGTATGGGAGTGATGTATATGGTTTCTTCCATTGATTATCATTTTTTTCTGAGGCTGGGACCAGTGGCATATCTGATTTCAATGTTTTTGTCCGGCGCAGTACTTTTTGTAGGTCAGGAGATCAACGGCTCAAAAAGATGGCTGAATCTTGGACCTTTATCTTTTCAGCCTTCAGAGTTTGCGAAAGTTGCTGTGATCCTTTTTCTTGCATGGCAGATCGAGCGGACAAAAAAAGCAACCATGGGATTTGGATTTATGTGCAGGACAATACTGACCCTGCTGCCGATCATTGGTCTTGTAGGTTCCAATAATCTGAGTACAGCGATCATTATTCTGGGTATCGGTGGAATCCTGATTTTTGTATCCAATCCGGGATATCTGGAATTTATCGGGCTTGGCAGCGCAGGTGCAGGTTTCATAGCTGTTTTTCTTGCTGCAGAGAGTTATCGTCTGGAACGTCTTGCAATCTGGAGAAATCCGGAGAAATATGAAAAAGGATTTCAGACGATCCAGGGATTGTATGCCATTGGCAGCGGCGGAATATTCGGCAGAGGCTTTGGAAACAGTCTGCAGAAACTTGGATTTGTTCCGGAAGCGCAGAATGATATGATTTTTTCGATTATATGTGAGGAAATGGGAGCAGCCGGAGCTATCTTTCTGATTTTTCTGTTTGCAATGCTTTTGTGGCGGCTGGGTGTGGCTGCCATGCATGCAAAAGATCTGGCCGGAGCTCTTATCTGTTGCGGGATTATGGGGCATCTGGCTCTTCAGGTTATTTTGAATATTGCAGTGGTGACCAATACAATCCCCAATACAGGCATTACGCTGCCTTTTATCAGCTATGGAGGAACTTCGGCAGTGTTTCTTCTTGGGGAAATGGGACTTGCGATGAATGTTGGGAAATGTGACAGGATAAATTGAATTACAGGTTTCAGAATGGCGTAACATATAATAGAAAAAGCCATAAACTGTAAAGTAAGAGACTCTTTGGGAGCAAAAGGTTGGATGAAATCCATGTGACAGGTAAAGCTTCTCTCAGCGGAGAGATTTTTATACAGGGATCTAAAAATGCAGCACTTCCAATGATAGCCGCATCTCTGATGCACAGAGGACTAAGCATTCTGAGGGGATGCCCCAGAATTTCAGATGTTTTCTGTATGGAAGAGATTTTGAAAAGTCTTGGTGCAGTGACCTGGTGGGACGATCATGATCTTTATCTGGATTGTTCCTGCGCAGACGGAACAGAAATTCCTGCAGTCTATACAGGCAGAATGCGTTCTTCGATCATTCTGGCAGGTGCGGTGCTTGCAAGAAACAGAAAATGCAGGATAGGGTATCCGGGCGGATGTACGATCGGGAAAAGACCAATAGATCTCCATCTTATGGCACTGAGAGCACTTGGCGCGGATGTCCGGGAAAATGCATCAGGCTGGATGGAGAATGTGTCAGATTTGAAGGGCAGGATATTGTGTTTCCGAAATCGAGTGTGGGAGCTGCTCAACAGGCAATACTGGCAGCAGTTCTTGCAAAAGGTGTAACACATCTTTATAATTGTGCGAAAGAACCGGAGGTTTTCTGGCTCTGCAGATATCTGAAAACAATGGGAGCACTGATAGAAGGAGAGGAAACCGGTGAAATTACGATCAGAGGAGTGGATGAACTGAAAGGCGGAGACTACCGTATTCCTCCGGATCGTATTGTTGCAGGTACCTATCTGTGTGCGGCTGCGGCAGCAAGAAGTAAGATTATTCTTCATGATGTACCTGTGGAGGAGTTGCAGTCGTTTATGGAAGTATATCGGAAAATAGGTGGACAATATCAAGTAAATGGTGGTACACTAGAGGTCAATGGAAAGAATGCTGTCAGACCGGCTGTTTTAGTAGAAACAGAAATTTATCCGGGTTTTCCCACAGATCTGCAGGCTCCGTTGATGGCGGTGCTGACAGGTGCGCAGGGACAGAGTACCATACGGGAAAATATTTTTGACCGGAGATTTGGCAGTGCTTTTCAGATGAAAAAATGGGCGCAGATATTTCCGTAAGCGGAAACCAGGCAATCATAAGAGGGGGAAAAACTCTTAAGGGAACACAGGTACAGGCAGGAGATCTCAGAGGTGGTGCAGCCCTGCTCATTGCCGCACTTATGGCAGAGGGAGAAACCTGTGTTACAGGAGCCGAGTTTATCAGCAGGGGCTATGAGCATATCTGTGAAGATTTACGGACTTTGGGCTGCAGAATATGGCAGCCGGAGACAGAGGATTTGAGGATTTATGAGAGAAAGTAATTATGGGAAAAGACCTCCTATGAGTAAAAGGACGAAGAAGATGCTGGCAGGTATGATAGCGCCGGAGTTATGGTCGCTGTGATAGTATTTTTTTCCTATTATAAAGTAGATACTGTTGAGGTGAGGGGCACTTCCCATTATACAGACGAAGAAGTAAAGAATATGGTGCTTCGGGGACCGATGGCTTCCAATTCGGTTCTTGCACCACTGCTCTATAGCACTACAAATACAGAGGACATTGCATATGTAGATGCATTTAAAGTTACCCAGCTGAACCGAAATACCATCTGTATCAGCGTAAAAGAGAAAAAAACAGTCGATGCATCCGATATCTTGACAGTTACATTTATTTTGACAGAAATGGCATTTTTGTGGAGGGTTCTCAGAACAGAGATGAGACGGTTCCGTATTTTGACGGAATTCAGGTGAACAGCATCGTGATGGATGAGAAACTGGATATTAAAGGAGATACTGTACTGAATACAGCTGTAGCATTGTCTACAATCTTTCAGAAAAATGATATGATCCCCGATCATATCCAGTTTGACAGCAGCTATTCTATCAGCTCATCTATGGGGATATAACTGTTCAGCTTGGAAAAGATGCTGATCTGGAAGAGAAGATGAACCGAGTGATAGCGATTCTGCCAAAATTCAGGGAAAAAAAGGTATTCTTCATATGGAGAGTGTGGCTACGGAGTCCAATACCTTTGAAGAAGAACTGGAACAGGAAGAAGTTACTGCTGAGAACTGGAATGGCGGTTATGATGAAGATGGCAATTATACCGGAGACGGCGAGTATGACGAGGATGGTAATTATGTAGGTGCAAAACCGAAGACTGCTCTTGAGGAAGCAATTGAAAATTGGAATGGCGGTTATGATGAGGAAGGGGATTATACCGGAGCAGGTGAGTATGACGAATCCGGTAATTATGTGGGACCGAAGCCTACACAGGAATCTCTGGATGCGGCATCTGATGAGTCGGGAGACGGTTCAGGAGATGAAAGTTCCGCAGATGACCAGAGTTCTGAAACTTCAGAAGATGGAGAAGTGATTCATCATATGACGACGGAAACTCAGATGATTCAGATGGATATGGTGATTATACAGAAGAGAACAGTGATTATCAGGGGGATGATTCTGAGGGATATTGATAGTATATGGAAACTTTGAGATCAGAGAAGGCTCCGTACACTGATACAACATATTTACCGGAATTGCCGAAAAAGAGTGAAAAAAGTATAAAAAAACAAAATTAATGGTTGATTAATTCTCAAAAAAAATATATGATATATCTATATGTAACTTTGATATAAATCACTGAAAAGGATATCAGGTATAAATAAAGGAGGAAGTACGTTGTTAGAGATTATGTCAAACGAGGCTGAATCATCTGCCAAGATCATAGTGATCGGTGTAGGTGGAGCCGGAAATAATGCAGTAAACAGAATGGTGGAAGAGCCATCGGCGGAGTAGAGTTTGTAGGTGTTAATACTGATAAGCAGGCTTTAACTCTGTGCAAAGCTCCAACTGTACTTCAGATTGGCGAGAAGATTACCAAAGGTCTTGGTGCAGGAGCCCAGCCTGAGGTTGGACAGAAAGCAGCAGAGGAGAGCATTGAAGAAGTAAAACAGTTAATGGAAGGTGCGGATATGGTATTCGTTACCTGTGGTATGGGAGGCGGAACCGGAACCGGAGCTGCACCTGTTATCGCAGCAGCAGCGAAAGAAATGGGTATCCTTACAGTTGGCGTTGTTACAAAACCTTTCCGTTTTGAAGCAAGAACTCGTATGAATAATGCACTTGCAGGCATTGAGAATCTGAAGAAAGCAGTGGATACATTAATCGTTATCCCGAATGATAAATTACTGGAAGTTGTAGATCGCAGAACAACCATGCCGGAAGCTCTGAAGAAGGCTGATGAAGTTCTGCAGCAGGCAGTACAGGGCATTACAGACCTGATCAATCTGCCGGCTCTGATTAACCTTGACTTTGCAGACGTTCAGACTGTAATGACAGACAAGGGAATTGCCCATATCGGTATCGGTGAAGCAAGAGGAGACGACAAAGCTATGGAAGCTGTACAGCAGGCCGTATCTTCTCCACTTCTTGAGACAACCATCAAAGGTGCTACACATGTTATCATTAATATTTCCGGAGATATTTCTCTTATGGATGCCAATGATGCTGCAAGCTATGTACAGGAGCTTACAGGTGAGGAAGCAAACATCATCTTTGGTGCCATGTATGATGATACAGTTGCTGACTACTGCAGAATCACAGTGATCGCAACAGGTCTGAATGATGATAACCTTCAGCAGACCCCTTTCGGAAAAAGAAGCACAGCTTCTTCCTTTGGTGCAAGAAGACCTTCTTCCACAGCAACGACAGGTACAGCAACAGCCGGAACTGCAGCAGGAAGCGGTATGAACATGCCTAGCTTCAGCCTTCCAACTATGAATGCCACACCATTTGGAGCATCTAAGACTCCGTCAAGCACTGTTCAGAAGAAGGATATCCAGATTCCGGATTTCTTAAGAAACAGATAGGATTATCTGTTTTGCAGTGAAATAATTTACAGACAGACAAAAGAGACATATTCCATATAGATGGACATGTCTCTTTTTTTGACCGGATCAGGGAAGTTCATTATCCTGATATACGGGTGAAAATCCTGTTGCCATGGTGTTGATATTATGCGCCACAATGGCACTGGAAGGTGTCACATCTTGTATCGGAAGATGCATGTGCATTAGAGCCGTCTACCTGAATGGAGGATGCTGTACATTTGCAGTTATCATTATAGGTACAGTTATGGGCTTTGCAGTCAATCTGGATTTTGTCGCAGCCACAGTCATCTGTATAGCTGTCTTTCATGGAACTGCCGGTTCTCTCTCGGAAACTGCCGCAGCTTGTCTCATTTGCAGAAGTAGCATTTTCGCCTGTCACGTCAATATCACCCTTTGAACAGAGCTGTTCTTTGTTGTAAACACAGGTCATTGCTGAACATTTAAGAATTGTCATAGAGTTACCCTCCTGAAAAAATCTGAGATAACTATTCAATACTGCTGTAGTGCAAGAGTACTGAACAGTTACATTGAATAAGCTTCGGAGATAGGATGTGCAGTTTGAGAGAAAATATACATGAGATCGTTACTGTTCACTCCGTTCACAGTAACGTAGCCAAAATTCATTCCAGATTGCCTGTGGCAATGGAATTTTGGCTTGTATGTCTCGGGATTTTGGCATATTCATGCCAAAACACCTCGCGGAATAGTGGTGTGTGAACAGTAACATGAGATTTAAAAAATAAAGAAAATGTAAAAAGTACTTGACATAGCAGACTGAACATGGTATCTTATACAAGTACGTAAGAAAACAAAGCAGAGTTCCACTCTCACCTCAGCGCATTTAGTTTAGCGGCTTGGGTTTATATTGCACAGAGAAGGCTGATATTTAAGGTTGGCAGGAATAAAGAGATTGTTCCGCAGATTAAGAAGAAAAGATATCAGCAGTGTGATAGCGGAGTGTGGATTTTGTCCACGCTTTTTTATGTAAATGAGGGCGACGAGAAGTCATTAGAATCTATCTAACAGGTATGGAGGTGCACTACAATTAGCAATTTAATGATTAACGAACAGATCAGAGACAAAGAGGTACGCTTAATCGGTTCGGACGGAGAACAGCTTGGAATCATGTCCGCGAAAGAAGCAATGTTCAAAGCTCAGGAGGCAGGGCTTGACCTGGTAAAAATTGCCCCGCAGGCGAAACCGCCGGTATGTAAGATCATTGATTATGGTAAATACCGT
>ENA-OQDE01000759-OQDE01000759.1-human-gut-metagenome-genome-assembly--contig:-NODE-759-length-16449-cov-4.945043_pt1 | contig 16449 bp, 19 predicted proteins | sample MGYA00242768_ERZ504595 | MGnify/ENA primary metagenome ERZ504595 (study PRJEB26092, sample SAMD00036307) | human gut metagenome | host: Homo sapiens | study: EMG produced TPA metagenomics assembly of...
CTGCTAAATACCATGCCAGGATCCTTTACTGCATAGACATTTCTTATTTTAAAATATCGGCGATCACATCGTGCGGGATCGTAAATTCCACAACACCCATAGACATCGGACCGACATCGCCCTCGTTGAAGCTGATGACGAGATTTCCGTCAGCATTAATATAGAAGGAAGTGTCATCGTTAATGGAGGTAAAGTTCCATTCAGGAACTTCCGTATCATCCAGCCAGTAGGAGACATTTTCATCGGCATCCATCTGCCTGCGCATCTGGGATTTGATGTTTTCACTGATCGGAGTGATATAGTCAGATCCCTCTTTAAAAGATCTTTTAATGCAAGGCGTTCCCCGGTCTTTAAATCAATCGTGTAATAATAATCCATCTCATAACCGCTGCCGGCAGCCTGATAACACATCAGTTTAAGGTAAAATAGTCGTCAGTTGTGTTGATGACCTCATGTTTGATCATGATATCCTGATAACCTTCGTTGTTCATGTTCTGTTTGAACTCTGCGATCAGGCTGTCGCTGATCTTTTCAATCTCCGCATTGATCTCATCGGTTGATTTCTTTAAATTTTCCCCAACCGGGTCTTCCGTTGTTTTTTCAGTGGAAGCGACAGTTTCCGGTACCAGTTTTGGAACATTGACATCGGCGTTGTTTCTGTCGCTGCTGTACTGGTAATCGCGGAATGTGACGACCTCGATCAAATTTCCAAGCAGTGGGATCTGTTCCATCGCATAGGCGACACTCGGTGAAGTATTTGGCAGGATGACAAACGCTGCGATCGCTGCGGCAGCGCCAACCCAGATTCTTGTGATAATGGTTTTATTGTGTTTGTTCTTCTTCTCGGCTTTCGCCTGATTCATTTTTTCTTTCATTTTTATGACCTCTTTTTCAGGCATTTGCGAGGTGTCATAGGATTTTTTTAATTCATAAAAATCATTGGTGTTCATTCGGTTACCTCCATTTTCAGTTTTAACTTCTGCATACTGCGGTACAGACGGCTTTTTATGGTATTGACATTTTCATTTAAGACGCGGGCGATATCTTCGATTTTTAAGTCCTCGAAATACCGAAGTTCCACGATCGCCTTATCCTCCGGGGACAAAGAATCGAGCGCAGTTCTAAGATCTAAGTCCTGATACTGGTCCGGTTTTCCCTCTGCGATCAGTGAATCCTCGTAAGAAATGGTATCCGGCCGCTTTAAATGATGAAAAATCTCATTTAACATGATACGGTAAATCCAGGTCGCCGCATATTCCGGCTGCCTTAGGGAAGCACTGTTTTTGATCGCCAGATAGGCTCCGTTTTGTACAATGTCACTGGCATCGTCGGGATTATGTACATAGCTGTATGCAAGATGATAGTAGCGGTTGTAATTCTCAAGCAGCAATCGTTCGATGAGATCATCATTAGATTCTGCTGTATGTTTTTTTCTTTTCCGGAAGAATTTCAAGATCAGATCCTCCTTTGCAAATATTTGATTCTTTCGAATCATCTGACTATTAGATATAGCATAACCACAAAAAGTTTCAAAATCAATGCAAAACATCAAAAAGGTATGGTATAATGTGCGTAAGCATTGAGCAGTGCCAACGAAGTGAACAATAAAAAATGACTGCTTGCAGGCACTTTTTTATTGTTTGCTTCGTTGATAGGGCGAAAGCCCGTCAGTCCGGAAAATCTCTGATTTTTCGGACGTGCACTGCGGACTGAAGTGCAGCAAGAATTAAAAATGGAGACAAAAACAATGGACATAAGATTTGCAACAATAAATGATATAGATGCGGTCACAGAGTTGGAAAGACAGTGTTTTCCACCGGAAGAAGCAGCAGAAAAGGATTCTTTTGAAAAACGCCTGACCGTATTCCCGAATCATTTCTGGTTACTGGAGGATTCCGGGAAACTGGCAAGCATGATCAATGGAATGACGACAGATATTCCAATCCTGCGGGATGAGATGTTTGAGGATGCCACAATGCACCGTGAAGAGGGACAGTGGCAGATGATCTTTGGAGTGGCAACGCTGCCGGAGTATCAGAAAATGGGATGTGCGTCGAAACTCATGGAGCGCGTGATCGCGGATGTCAAAGAGCAGGAACGAAAAGGGATCGTTTTAACGTGTAAAGAGAGTCTTATTCCATTTTATGAGAGATTTGGTTTTGTAAATGAAGGAAAGTCCATGTCAAAGCACGGGGGAGCCGTGTGGTATGATATGCGGCTGGTATTTGAAGAATTGTAGGGAAAAGGAATTATTATAATATGAAGAAACACAGATTGCCATACATGGTTGCAGGGGCAGTATTGTTTGCTGCACTTTTTACCGGATGTACCAATGAGCGCTTAGAAGATGAACTGGATTTCCGCAAGATTGGGATTAACAGTATGCAGTCCGGTGATTATGAAGGTGCAGTGGCTGCTTTTAACAGCGCACTATCAGTGTGTGGGGAAGATTACAGATACAGAACTCGACATCTGCTATTATAAGGCGGCAGCACAGTATGCCGGTGGAGATATAGAGGGAGCTCTTGCTACTTATCAGGCGATGATCGATTATGATGAGGAAAACGGCAACGCATATTATCTGCATGGATGTCTGAGTCTAAAGCAGCAGGATACGGATACGGCAAAAAAAGATTTTGCCAATGCTGTCAAATATAACCCGGATGATTATGAACTGTATGTTGGGATTTATGAGAACCTTGCCGGTAATAATATGACTGAGGAAGGGGAAGAGTATTTAAACAAAGCGTTTGATATCAAGGGAAATTCCGCAGAAGATCTTACCTGGCGCGGCAGGATTTATTATCTGCTCGGACAATATGATAATGCAGTCAAAGAGTTAGAAGGAGCAGTCAAAAAGGACAGTGCCAAAGCAAACCTTTACCTTGCACAGGTCTATGAAGCGGAAGAAGATTCTGCAAATGCGGAAAAATATTATCAGGCATATGTCGACAGTGGTACAGCGGACTCTGTGGCAATGAATGCGCTTGCCGAGATCCAGATGGAAAAAGGAACTATGAAGCGGCGTTAGAGGATATCAGACAGGGACTTGCGATGGATAATGTCACAAATCAGCAGGAGCTTTTGTCAAATCAGATCATTGCTTATGAGTACAGCGGTGATTTTTCATCTGCGTGGGATGTCGTTCAGCAGTACGTTTCCCTTTATCCGGATGATGAGGCGGCGCAGAGAGAATATATCTTTTTAAAGAACCGCCAGAATACGGATGCGGGCAGCGATGCAGAAAGTACGGATTCTTCAGATGAAGGGCAAAACTCTACGGGAAATAGTTCCACGGACGATAGCTCTGCACAAAGTGATACCACGAATGATAGTTCTACAGGAGACAGTTCTGCGGAGAATCGTTCAGCACAGAGTGATTCGACAGGGGATAATACTGCGGGAGACAGTTCTTCACAGGATACAGGAAATTAGAATTAGAGACAGCAAGGGAGGAACACATGCCAGAACCCATTAAAATAGAAGAAGTAAAAGAGCGTGTCATTTTAGTCGGTGTCAGCGAACAGGATGGTGACGATGCGGAAGATTCCGTCGCAGAATTAGCAGAACTTGTAAAGACAGCAGGAGCAGTTACCGTCGGTACGCTGATCCAGAAACGTGAACTGATCCATCCGGGCACCTATGTTGGAACCGGAAAAGTGCAGGAAATCGCCAACATGATCGCGGAACTAGGTGCGACCGGTATCGTCTGTGATGATGAGTTATCGCCGGCACAGCTCAAAAACTTAGAGCAGATGTTAGATACAAAAGTCATGGACCGGACGCTTATTATCCTCGATATTTTTGCGGCGAGGGCAACAACGAGCGAGGGAAAGATCCAGGTCGAGCTGGCGCAGTTAAAATACAGACTAAGCCGTCTGACCGGTCTCGGGCGTTCCATGTCAAGACTTGGCGGTGGTATCGGAACCAGAGGCCCCGGTGAGAAAAAGTTGGAGATGGACAGGCGTCTGATCAAAGACCGTATTGCGCAGTTGAACCGTGAATTAAAAGAAGTGAGGAAACACCGTGAGATCACGCGCGCCCAGAGGGAAAAGAAACAGATCCCTGTGGCTGCGATCGTCGGATACACCAATGCGGGAAAATCAACACTTTTAAACCACTTAACGGGAGCGGGAGTGTTAGAGGAAGATAAGCTGTTTGCAACTTTAGATCCGACAACGCGTGTCTTAGAACTGCCGGGCAGACAGGAAATTCTTCTGACGGACACGGTCGGTTTTATCCGGAAACTGCCGCATCATCTGATCGAAGCATTTAAGAGTACCTTAGAGGAAGCCAAATATGCGGACTATATTCTGCATGTGGTAGATGCTTCCAATCCACAGCGGGACAAGCAGATGCACATAGTGTATGATACACTCTACCAGCTTGATATCAGGGAAAAAACGGTTATTACCCTATTTAATAAGCAGGATCAGGTCACAGATGAGGAGCCGATCCGTGATTTTAAGGCAGATTATACATTGGCGGTTTCCGCAAAAAAGGGAACAGGATTAGAGGAGTTGAAAGAACTTTTCTGTACGCTGCTGCGGGATAATAAAATATTAGTGGAGCGTACAATCTCTTATCAGGAGGCTGGAATTTTACAGCAGATCAGAAAGAGTGGGGAACTTTTAGAGGAAGAGTACCGGCCGGAGGGCATTTTTATCCGCGCCTATGTCACGCCGGAAATCTATGGCAGTTTATAGAGGCTTTGTGTTTACGAAGATTTTTGCATATGGTACACTGATATAAAATTTGACAGAATACAGACAAAATTTTGCACAGAAGCGATGAAAGCGTGCTTCGGAATGGAGAAATTATGACAATATTAATTCAAAATGGACAGGTGATCAATCCTGCCACAGGGATGAATGAAGTTGCAGATGTATTGGTGGAAAATGGTGTTGTTTCTAAGATCGAAAAAGGGATCAAAGAGAAAGCAGACCGGAAGATCAATGCGAAGGGATGTTTTGTCATGCCGGGATTTATTGACATGCATGTGCATCTGCGTGATCCGGGATTTGAGGAAAAAGAAACGATCGAAACAGGCTGTCGGGCAGCAGCACACGGTGGATATACAACGATTCTTGCAATGCCGAACACCAAACCGGTTGTTGACAATCCGGATGTTGTAAATTATGTGCATAATAAGGCAAAAACGGTCGGACTTGTAAATGTATTACAGGTGGGTGCCGTGACAAAAAATCAGGAAGGAAAAGAACTTGCGGATATTGAGGGAATGGTAAAGGCTGGAATCCCTGCAATCAGTGAGGACGGAAAATCCGTCATGAATGCCCAGCTATACCGCGAGGCGATGGAAAAAGCTGCAAAATTGGGCATTGTGGTACTTGCACATTGTGAGGATAAAAATCTTGTCAATGGCGGTGTCATGAATGAGGATGAGCATGCAAGAGAACTTGGATTAAAGGGAATCACCAATTCCGTAGAAGATATCATTGTTGCAAGAGATATCATGCTAAGCCACGACACCGGGGCAAAACTTCATTTATGTCATTGCTCAACGGAAGATTCCGTCATGATGGTCGATCTTGCAAAGCAGAAGAATGTAAAAGTTACCGCAGAAGTATGTCCGCATCATTTTACACTGACTTCGGATGATATACGCAAGATCGCACCGGAAATGGATGTGGAAAAGAATGTGATTGCTGCGGATGCGGATGCAGATACTAATTTTAAGATGAACCCGCCGCTTCGTACTAAAAAAGACGTGGAGGCACTAAGAGTGGGACTTCGTGACAATATTATGGATGTGATTTCTACCGATCATGCACCGCATACTTTTGCAGATAAAAATACCTCCATGAAGAATGCGCCGTTTGGAATCGTCGGACTTGAAACCGCAGCATGCTTAACCTATACAGAACTGGTACTTGGCGGTTATCTGACACCGATGCAGATGGCAGAAAAAATGAGTTATAATCCGGCGAAGATCGTCGGACTTGACAAGGGCGATATCGCTCCTGGAAAGACAGCAGATATCGTGATCTTTGATCCGAATGAAACTTATAAGATCGATAAAAACAAATTTGCAAGCAAGGGAAGAAATACCCCGTTTGACGGAAGAACGGTGACCGGAAAAGTAAAAATGACGATCGTTGGCGGTCATATCGTATATGAGGAATAAAAAAGCGGGTAGATAAAAGGAGAAAATTCATGCAGACAAAGGGCACAAAATTTGAGGAAACTGCGATCATCATCCGGCAGGAAGAAATCGCGGACGATATTTACAGTATGTGGCTGCGCACAGAGCACATCGCAGCACATGCAAAAGCAGGACAGTTTGTTTCTGTCTACTGCAATGAGGGAAGCAGACTGCTTCCAAGACCGATCAGTATCTGTGAGATCGACAGAAAGGACGGTGCGATCCGTCTGGTATACCGTGTGGCAGGAAAGGGAACCGCAGAATTTTCCGGCATGCGCACCGGTATGCAGTTAAAAGTGGTAGGACCGCTTGGAAATGGATTTCCACAGAAAAACAAAAAGGCATTTCTGATCGGTGGAGGAATCGGAATCCCGCCAATGTTAGAACTTGCAAAAGAGTTAGACTGCGAGAAACAGATCGTGCTTGGATTCCGGGATGAGCTTTTCCTGCTGGAAGATTTCCGTAACCGCGGACAGATCTATATTGCAACGGAGGATGCAGTGCCGGAACAGAGGGAAATGTACTTGATGCGATCCGTGAGAACGGACTGGATGCAGATATTATCTATGCCTGTGGACCTACCCCGATGCTGCGTGCAATCAAAGAATATGCCGCAGAGCAGAACATCGAGTGCTGGATTTCCATGGAAGAGCGCATGGCATGCGGTATCGGAGCCTGTCTTGCCTGCGTGTGCAAGTCAAAAGAAAAAGATGCACACAGCAATGTAAAAAATAAGAGAATCTGTAAAGAGGGACCGGTATTTCTTGCACAGGAGGTAGAATTCTGATGAACATGAAAGTAGATTTATGTGGAGTGACATTAAATAATCCGGTCATGACTGCGTCCGGAACGTTTGGCGCCGGGGAAGAATATTCGGAGTTTGTGGATTTAAACCGTCTGGGTGCTGTTGTGACAAAGGGTGTTGCCAATGTACCGTGGAAGGAAATCCGACACCGCGTGTGGCTGAGGTATACGGGGGCATGTTAAATGCGATCGGACTTCAGAATCCGGGTATTGATCTTTTCATTGAGCGCGATATTCCTTTCTTAAAGAAATATGATACCAGAATTGTGGTCAATGTATGTGGACATACAACGTCGGAATACATAGAAGTTGTGGACAGACTTGCAGACCAGCCGGTCGATCTTTTAGAGATCAATATTTCCTGTCCGAATGTAAAAGAGGGCGGAATTGCCTTTGGACAGAATCCAAAGATGGTTGAAGATATCACAAGAGAGATCAAGGCGCATGCAAAACAGCCTGTCATCATGAAACTTTCACCGAATGTAACAGACATCACGGAGATGGCGCGTGCGGCAGAAGCCGGCGGTGCGGACGGTTTATCGTTGATCAACACGCTGACAGGAATGAAGATCGATATCCACAGACGCACGTTTGCACTGGCAAACAGAACGGGCGGCATGTCAGGTCCTGCCGTGCATCCGGTTGCAGTGCGCATGGTATATCAGACCGCACAGGCGGTAAATATCCCGATCGTTGGTATGGGCGGGATCATGAATGCAGATGATGCGATCGAGATGATCCTTGCGGGAGCAACGGCAGTGTCTGTCGGAACAGCAAACTTTACCAATCCACAGGTAACCATGGAGATTGTTGACGGAATCCGCGATTATATGGAGCGTTATCAGGTAAAAGATATCAAAGAACTCGTAGGCGCAGTACACGATAGATAAATCACAGGGGAATGTAAGTTATGAAAATATTAAAAAAAATCATTTGTATCTGTCTCGTTGCAATCCTGGCAGCAGGGCTTTTTCCCGGTGCACAGACAGAGGTTTATGCAGCTGGAAAACCGGTACAGTTAGTATCCTGTAAAGTAAATTCAGTTGGAAGCAAGGTAACGGTAAAAGCAAAAGTTGCCGGAATACAGAAAGGAATGGGAAAAAAACTTTACCTGTTTTCGGTAGATGCCAATGTAAAAGAAAATGCAAAACTTGCCGGAAAACCGGTGGCTTCCGCTAACTTTAAAAAAGGTACTGTCACATTTTCTGTAAAATATAAGAGCAGCATGCTTTGCCAGAAATTTGTGGCTGCATACAAAAAAGGAAAAAAATATATAGCAGTCAGTGGTGCACAGTATATTACAAATCCGGAGGCACTGGCATCCTACACCGGTACCGGTGTTAAGACAACGTCTAAAAAAGGACTGCAGCCGGACTGGGCAGATCACACGTCGGTAAAGAAACTCCGTACGCAGCATGTTGTCTTAAACTGGTCGATCGAAGAAATTTTAAATAAAGACTGCGGAAATAAAGAGGTGTATAAATACCGCGGGAAAAAATATACATTTGACAGGGATCGTATAAACTGGCTGCAGGATCAGGTGCGTCAGTATATTGACGATGGATCCAAAGTATATGTGATCCTGCTTCTTGGCAAAGACGCAAAAGGCCAGGCGGGCAAAATGAGTTATGGCGGTGGAAAAATATTCTCTTCCATTAAGACAACATCAGCAGCAGGATGCCGTACCTGGGAAGCATTTATGAGTTACATGGCAGAGAAATTTGGCAATGAACAGCATTTGGTGTCCGGATGGATCTTAGGAAATGAGGTTGACAGCCCTTATGACTGGAACTATGCGGGCGGAAAAAGCTTAAGTGCGTATATGGATGATTATGCGCGGGCATTCCGCATTGCATATAATGCTACAAAGAGTGTCAGCAGCCATTCAAAGGTATATATCAGCCTTGATTATAACTGGAATCAGGATGTCGATGGAGGCGGAAACAGCTTTTTCTCGACGAAGAATACACTGGACACATTTTATTCGAAACTGAAAGCGCAGGGGAAGATCTGTCCAAACATTGCATATCATGCATATTCACAGGGTCTTGTGGAGCCAAAATTCTGGGATGACTCTTTAGCAGGCAGTGGTGTGGATTCCACGATCATTACCATGAAAAATATTTCTGTCCTGACGGAATATGTAAAAAAGAAGATCGGCAAAGATGCAACGATCATGCTTGCAGAGCAGGCGTTCAATTCGACACAGGGAGAAGAGCTGCAGGCAGCAACATATGCGTATGCTTACTATATCAGCGAAGGCAATAAGATGATCGAATCCTTTATCTATGCGAGAGATACCGAACCGCAGTCGGATGTGGATCAGGGCTTTTACTGGGGACTTCGCGATATCAATGGCAGAGAGCGTAAAATATATAATACATTTAAAGTGATCGATTCAAAGGAGTCTTTGGATAAGACGAAGAATCTTCTCTCCTATACAGACTTAAGTTCATGGACACAGATTCCTGGAATTAAAAAGTCTACTTTTAAAAATAACCGTTCCATCAAAAACAAATGGCCGCTAGTACAGTCAACCAGCCTGTATGTGTGTCTTGCGGATGATAACTGGCAGAGAGAGACAACTTATGTCTACGACGGAAAGAAACATAAACCTGCAGTAACGGTAAAACGTAATTATACCGGAAAGACGGTTCCGAAAAAGAATTATTCCGTAAAATATCTGACAGACTGCAGGAGTATCGGAGTGCATCGTATTCAGATTAAATTAAAAGGTGACTTCCGCGGAACGATCATCCGGGAGTTTACGATCGCACCGCAGAATGCAATGCTGAATGATCTGGTGATGACGTCAAATTCTGCTACGGTAAGCTGGAATGTACCAAAGAAGACCAAAGAGCAGATTACCGGTTATATGATCCAGTATACGGATGGAGAAGGTGGTTTTTATTCGACACCGGAAAAAGATATCCATCTGATCAAGATCAAAAACAGCAATAAATTAAAATATACGATCAAGGGACTTACCAAGGGCAAACGCTATTTTGTAAGAATAACGACCTATAAAACAGTTATGGTAGATGGCAAACCAAAAGATATCATTGCCGGATGGGGATATGATGATATCAAATATGATTATGCCACAGATCCGGTCGTGCCGGAACCGGATACAGAAGAGGATACCTTAGAATAAGCGATTGAGGTAATGTGAAATACGATGCCGGAATTAAGATTTATAATAGCAGACGGACTCCCGGAGCGGGAACTGGATTATTTAAAACAGAATATCAGACCGGAACCGGATCTGAAACTGGTGGTAACAGGGAAAAATAATGCCAATCGCAGAGCAGAGTTTTCTCTGTTCCCGCCAGAAGAAAGTGTGCTCATCTCTACAGATGGGCACATTATTTCTAATATGGATCAGCTTGGAATGGCAACGCTGGGATATATCGGACCGGGCGGAGCAGAGAATGAGAGCACAGGAGAAGTACCGGACGATGTGATTACAGAAATTGGTAGTCAGAACGTGAATTGTAATGACAGCACAGATGAAGTGACGGAGGGAATCGAAGAACAGGGAATGCAGGCTGCGGTTATGTTAATCGAAGGTCTTGAGGAAGTGGATGAAACGTTTCTGCTTCGTGCGTATGAACGTAAACATGGTATTCCGTGGACGATCGTCACGACAGAACGCTGCATCGTGCGGGAGATCACGCTGGATGATTTAGACGGCCTGTTTGCACTGTATGCCGGGGAGGGAATGACGGAATATTTAGACCCGCTGTATGAATACGAAAAGGAAAAAGAGTATCAGCGGTCGTATATTAACTATATGTACCGCCTTTATGGGTACGGCATGTGGGTCGTGATCGAAAAGGCGACGGGAAAACTGATCGGGCGGGTCGGGATCGAGAATCGTGAGGCGTGTGACGGTGAGCCGGAACTTGGATATATGATCGACGTATCGTATCAGAGAAAAGGATATGCAACAGAGGTCTGTCTTGCTGTGATCGGTTACGCATGGAATTTTCTTGAATTCGATAAATTAAACTGTCTGATCCAGAAAGGAAATAAAGCATCGGAATGTCTGGCAGAAAAACTGGGATTTATGTTCCGGGAGGAAATGGATCTGGACGGAAAATGCATGAAACGCTATACCATAAGCAAAAGCGGGGCATGATATCATCAATAAACGTTGCATTTTCCATAAAAATAAAATATAATATAAACTACTAAAAAAGGGATAAAGTGGGTGAGGCACATGGCGGATTTTTCATCAGAATCACTGGATCTGCAAAAAAAGTAAAAGAAGAGGACGATAACATCAAGCCGATGAAAGAGTTTGAGAGTCCGGAAAAACTATATGACGAACTGATCGCCAGCGTGCGAAAGTATCATCCATCGACAGATATATCGCTGATCGAGAAAGCATATCATGTTGCGAGGGATGCACATGAGGGACAGGCAAGAAAGTCCGGCGAGCCATATATCATCCATCCATTGTGTGTTGCGATTATTTTAGCGGAGTTAGAGCTGGATAAGGAGACGATCGTTGCAGGACTTTTACATGATGTTGTGGAAGATACTGTTATGACGGATGAACAGATTGCACAGGAGTTTGGAGATGAGGTTGCTCTTCTGGTAGATGGTGTTACCAAATTAGGACAGCTCTCTTATGATGCGGATAAAGTGGAGGTTCAGGCAGAGAATCTTCGTAAGATGTTCCTTGCAATGGCAAAGGATATCCGTGTTATCCTGATCAAGCTTGCGGATCGTCTTCACAATATGCGTACGCTCAAATACATGACACCTGAGAAGCAGAAGGAAAAAGCGCGTGAAACGATGGATATTTACGCACCAATCGCACAGCGTCTTGGTATTTCCAAGATCAAGATCGAGCTGGACGATCTCTCACTCAAGTATTTAGAGCCGGATGCCTATTATGATCTGGTACATCAGATCGCACAGCGCAAGAGTGTCAGGGACGAATATGTACAGAAACTGGTGGAAGAAGTGCGTCAGCACATCAAAGATGCAGGAATTCCTGCACAGGTTGACGGACGTGCAAAACATTTCTTCAGTATTTACAAAAAAATGGTCAATCAGCACAAGACATTAGACCAGATTTATGATCTGTTTGCCATCCGCATCATCGTGGATTCCGTCAAGGACTGTTATGCAGCACTCGGTGTGATTCATGAGATGTATAAGCCGATTCCGGGACGGTTTAAAGACTACATTGCGATGCCTAAGCCGAACATGTACCAGTCACTCCATACGACTCTGATCGGACCGACCGGTCAGCCGTTTGAGATACAGATCCGTACCTTTGAGATGCATCGTACGGCTGAATATGGTATCGCTGCCCATTGGAAGTACAAAGAGGCAAGTAACAATGGCGGTGTGTCACAGCCAATGACCGTTACCGAAGAGGAAAAGCTGAGCTGGCTCCGTCAGATCTTAGAGTGGCAGCGCGACATGTCAGATAATAAAGAGTTCATGAGCCTGCTAAAGAGCGATCTTGACCTGTTTTCCGATACGGTATTCTGTTTTACACCGACCGGAGATGTCAAGAATCTTCCGACCGGTTCCACGCCGATCGACTTTGCTTACAGTATTCATTCCGCGGTCGGCAATAAGATGATCGGTGCAAAAGTCAACGGAAAACTGGTTCCAATCGACTACATCATCCAGAACGGTGACCGTGTGGAAGTAATCACTTCCCAGAATTCAAAGGGACCGAGCCGTGACTGGTTAAATATTGTAAAAAGCACCCAGGCGAAAAATAAGATCAATCAGTGGTTCCGCAGTGAGTTAAAAGAAGAAAATATTACACACGGCAAGGAACTTTTGATCGCATCGGCAAAATCCAAGGGAATCAATTTCCCGGATATCAATAAGCCGGAATATCAGGAGAAAATTTTAAGAAAATATGGTTTCCATGACTGGAATTCCTGCCTTGCAACGATCGGACATGGTGGTTTAAAAGAAGGTCAGATCGTAAACCGCATGTATGAGGAATACAAAAAAGACCATCTTGCGTGTATCACGGATGATGAAGTGCTTGAGACCATTGCGAGAATAAAGATAAGGTCGTACAGAAACATTCCAAGAGCGGTATCATTGTAAAAGGACTTTATGATGTGGCAGTGCATTTTTCAAAGTGCTGCAGTCCGGTACCGGGAGACGAGATCGTTGGATTTGTAACCAGAGGCCGAGGTGTTTCCATCCATAGAACAGACTGTATCAACATTATCAATCTGTCTGATATGGAGCGTGAGCGTCTGATCGATGCCGAGTGGCAGCATGATGAAGAGTCCGGCAGCAGTGGCCTGTACCGTGCAGAGATCAAGATCTACGGCAATAACCGAACCGGTCTTCTCGTGGATATCACAAAGGTATTTACAGAGCGTGAGATCGATATTGATTCGATTCACTCCAAAACAAGCAAGCAGGGAATTGCAACAATTGATGTATCTTTCAGCACGAAGGGCAGGGAAGAACTTACAAGCGTTGTGGAGAGACTGCGGCAGATCGAGAGTATCATTGATATAGAGAGAACGACGGGCTAAAAGAACTGGTTGTCAGAAGGTTGTGGGAAACATGAACGCATCCAGATGGGTAGCCAGTTTCTGTAAAGAAAAAGATTTTGTCAGACAGGAAAGGGGAAACTATGGCACCATTGAAAGTAGAACAATATGTAGTTGGTCCGGTACAGACAAACTGTTATTTTGCGATCAACGATGACACAAAAGAAGTACTGGTTATCGATCCGGGGGCAAGTGCAGATCAACTTGCCAAGAAGATTTGTCAGGAAAAGCTGACACCGATCGCAATTTTGCTGACACATGGACATTTTGACCATGCGGGTGGAGCGGAGGAACTTGCAAAACATTGATATCAAAATATATGCCGAGGAGCATGAAAAAGAGACCTTAGATACGCCGTCTCTCAATTTAAGCGGCTGGGAAGGTGTACAAAAGACCTATCATGCGGATGTATTTTTGAAGAATGAGCAGGAGATCGACCTTGCCGGTTTTCATATCCGTGTATTCCATACACCGGGACATACGGTGGGTGGCTGCTGCTATTATTTCCCGTATCAGAATGTAGTTTTTTCCGGGGACACCCTCTTTTGCACATCGGTGGGACGCACCGATTTTCCAAAGGGCAGTGCAGCACAGATCATCCGCTCCATTAAGGAGAAACTTCTGCCGCTTCCGGATGAAACGACCGTGTACACCGGACACAATGATATTACAACGATTGGGACAGAGCGGATGTATAATCCGTATCTGTAAGTGAGAGGTTTTGGGATGATAGAAGTTTTATTAAATAAACCGGAATTTGAATATGATATTCATTCTCTGATCAAGGCATTTTTCCCGGAACAGTATGTGGGTGTGTCGGCAGAAAAAAAAGAATATGATGAAAAAATCGATATCCGCATGCAGGTAAACTACGGGGAAGATACGATTCAGATCACATGGCAGGAGATCGTGCATGCAAATGAGGATGCGCAGGCAAATGAAAAACCGGGTCAGGAAGAAGTAAAAGAGATACCGGGTGAGACAATTCAGGTAGATTTTTCGGATCGCGTGCGGACGAAAAATCAGCTGAAGCAGATGCTGTACCGTATGCTCTGTGATTATACGAAACGAACACTTCCATGGGGAAACCTGACCGGAATCCGTCCAACGAAGATTCCTATGAAATTGCTGGAGGAAGGAAAAAGCCGGGAGGAGATCTACCGGTATATGAAGGATACCTATTTGGCTTCCGATGAGAAGATTGAACTTGCAACCGATATTGCAGAACGAGAAAATGCGATCTTAAAGAAAATTGATTATGACAACGGATACAGTCTTTATATCGGAATCCCGTTCTGTCCGACGACCTGCCTGTACTGCTCGTTTACATCATATCCGCTTGTAAGCTGGAAGAACCGTGTGGATGCTTATTTAGATGCACTGGAAAAAGAGATTGATTATACGGCGGCAAAGTTTTATCACAAGCATTTAAATTCCATTTATATCGGTGGTGGAACGCCGACAACATTAGAGCCTTATCAGTTAGACCGTCTGATCCGTAAAATTAAATGTAGTTTTGATTTGTCAGACTGCCTTGAGTTTACTGTGGAAGCCGGCAGACCGGACAGCATCACAAGAGAAAAATTAGAGGTGCTGCGCAAATGGGGAATCACACGAATTTCCATCAATCCGCAGACCATGCAGCAGAGAACGCTCGACCTGATCGGAAGGCGCCATTCGGTAGAACAGACTGTGGAAAGTTTTAAGATCGCAAGAGAACTTGGATTTGATGATATTAATATGGATCTCATTATGGGACTGCCGGAAGAATCTTTAGAGGACGTACGCGATACATTAGAGCAGATCATGCAGTTAAAACCGGACAATCTGACTGTTCACTCTCTGGCACTAAAACGCGCGGCGCGCTTAAATATGTTCAAGGAAGACTATAAAGATTATAAGATGGTCAACACGCAGGAACATATGGACCTGACCGCTTCCTATGCGAAGAAGATGGACCTGTTCCCTTATTATCTGTACCGCCAGAAGGGAATGGCGGGAAACCTTGAGAATGTCGGTTATGCGAAAGAAGGAAAAGCGGGAGTTTATAATATTCTGATCATGGAAGAGAAACAGACCATCGTAGCTTGCGGAGCCGGAGCTTCCACAAAACGTGTCTGGACAGAACCAAATCCGGATGGCACACATCGGATCGAAAGATGCGAGAATGTCAAGGATGTCGGCAGTATATCGAGAGATTGATGAGATGATTGAGCGGAAGCAGAAACTTTTTGCAGAAGAATAAAAGGGTTTTTCTTCCTGAAATAGTACATCAAATGAGGGTTAGTACATCAAAAGTACATCAAAAAATTACCCAATAATACGGAATAACCTATGAGATGTATTGAAACAACCTAATAACTGTGCCTTAAAGGACGAATTCATTTTAGAAGATGAGTTCGTCCTTTTCTGTTATAGTCAATTATTTAACACTATATGGTGCGGCAGCAACAGATAGTGTTATGAGCAAGTAGCAAAGCGGATTGCGAATATCCGTTTGACATCAAGGAGGAAAAGAACATGAACAACACAGCGTTAGGAGCAAAAAACACAAAGAAACAGGAAATTGTATTTATCAGTGAAGCACATGAAAAATTCTACTATGAAAAATTAAAAGAGGTGCGGTATCAGGATGTGGGAGTATCCCAAAGTTTGTGTAAACCTCAAACTGATGTAAGATAAAATTACTCAGTTTGGAGGTTATTTTTATGGCAAGAAGAAAAGACAGCCCACAAAAAGCAGCAATGAGAGAAATGATGCGTGACATGATGTCTGTCCTTTTGGAAGGTGCTTTGGATGAAGAACTTGGAATGAGGAATTAGGATATTCCAAGTATGATTAATCGTAACAAAGAAACAGACAAAATTGAGAACATGGAAGAAGCGGTTAAGAAGTGATTATAAATGGTGAATGTGGAGCGTTTTCTATGAA
>ENA-OQDE01000760-OQDE01000760.1-human-gut-metagenome-genome-assembly--contig:-NODE-760-length-16405-cov-3.126121_pt1 | contig 16405 bp, 14 predicted proteins | sample MGYA00242768_ERZ504595 | MGnify/ENA primary metagenome ERZ504595 (study PRJEB26092, sample SAMD00036307) | human gut metagenome | host: Homo sapiens | study: EMG produced TPA metagenomics assembly of...
AACCGGTTGGGTTCATTTATATTCATATGTGCTATATGCGGAATCCTTGCATATGCCTTGTCCCTGCCGTTGTTATTTAATAAAGCGGAACTTTGCAAGCTCAAAAATAAGCTTACAAAAAATGAAATGGAGTTAATTATGAGTAATGTTGAAATAACTGTATTTACCCCATCATATAATCGTGCAAAAACTCTTCCAAGAGTTTTTGAATGTTTGAAAAAACAAACCTATAAAAGCTTTGAATGGATAATTATAGATGACGGCAGTGAAGATAATACAAAGGATGTTGTCGACGGATTTCTGAAAGAAAATAATTTTTTTGACATTATTTATGTTTATCAAAAAAAATCAAGGCAAGCATATAGCCACAAACAATGCTGTAAAAATGTGCAGAGGAAACTTTTTCATTACGCTTGACTCTGATGATACCTGTACAAATGACGCCCTTGAAACATTTGTAAATGAATGGAATAAAATTCCTAAACAGGAGCAAAAAAAATATTACGGTATATCCTGCCGTACATATGATAAGGATGGTAAAATTAACGGAACACAAATGAATGTTCCGTATATTGACAGCAATGACCTTGATTTGCGTTTTAAACTCAATATCACAGGGGAATTATGGGGTATGATTAGAACCGATATTATGCGTGAATTTCCATTTCCTGCTGTCGAAGGCTATCACTTCTACCCGGAAAATGTTATCTGGCATAATGTTGGAAGAAAATATATATGCAGATATTTAAGCACAGCATTGAGATACTATATTCAAGATCAGGAAAATGCTGTTACAAATGTCAACAGAAAAAAGGCATCAAAAGAAAAATTTGTCATGCATCTGCATTATATAAATGACTGTTGGGATTACAGAAAATACAATCGAAAGCGTTACCTTGAACACATCGTGGCAATAACCCGTGACGGACTTGCAAACGGCTACAAACTTAGTGAAATATTGACTATGCTCAAGACTAAGCCCCGCAGATTGCTCGTTCTCCTAACAAGCCCTATCGGTTACCTGCTGTACAAGCATTCATAAGGAGATTTAACGGATATGAAAAAAATTGGAATAATTACTTTTCATCGTGCCAAAAATTACGGCGCTGTTCTCCAGGCGTATGCACTTCAACACACCCTTGAACAGCTTGGAAGTGACTGTGAAATTGTAGATTATAAATGTGAAAATATCGACAATGGCTACAAACCGTTTCAGTTTAGCAAAACTGATCCTATTAAGTCAATTTTGAAATCCCTTGTTATGTATCGCAAGAGAGCTAAAAGAATTGAACAGTTTTCAAGCTTCTACAACAATTATCTTAAAATCAGCGATAAAACCTATAGTAATTCGGATATATCAGAATGCAAAAATCTTTATGATGCTTTCATCAGCGGAAGCGATCAGGTTTGGGGGCCCGGTAAGGAAGGAATAAATCCTGATTCCATCTATTTTCTGAGCTTTGCAGACGATAACCAAAAATACAGTTATGCAGCAAGTTTTGGTGTTGCAGATATAAGCGATGTAAAGGCAATGCAGCTCAGACCTTTACTTAAAAATTTTCAGTCTTTTTCGGTTCGTGAAAAAAGCGCATTAAATATTGTAAAGAAGATAACCGGTAAGAACGGTGTGTGTCATATTGACCCTACACTTCTTCTGAAAAAAGATGAATGGCAAAAGATTTCTGTAAAAAAAATTGATAAGCCATATATTCTTGTATTTAATGTAAAACCTGTAAAATCACTGATAGATTTTGCGGAAAAACTTTCAAAAGCGACCGGAATTCCTGTTGTTTATATAACAGATAATCCACAAAAAAAGCGTAAAAATTTCACCTATGTATCTGCCCCAACAGTTGAAGAATTTCTTGGTTATTTTGCAAACGCAGATTATACGGTAACCAATTCATTTCACGGAACTGCCTTTTCTGTAATTTTTCACAAAAATATGTTTGTTGAATATGAAACATCAAAAGGATTTAATCACCGTGCAAAAAATCTTCTTCAGACAATAGGCATAAACCGAGAAATTAAAGACGGGGAAGCCGTTACAACAGATATTGACTGGAATAAAGTCGATAACATACTTCAAGCAGAGCGCAAACTCTCGCTTGATTACCTTAAAGATATAATTAAAGGGGAATAAATATGCAAATTTTTCCTTCAAAAAGTGAATGCTGCGGATGTTCAGCCTGTAAACAGATATGTCCTAAAGGCGCTATAGCTATGAAGCCTGATTCAGAAGGTTTTCTCTACCCACAATTGATGTCTCACTCTGTATTGAATGCGGCGCCTGCCAAAAAATATGCGCATTTCAGAACGGTTATGAAAAGAACCATTCAAAGACAGCATATGCAATCAAGCATAAAGACTTTAATACTCGCTTTACAAGCCGTAGCGGTGCTGCATTTGTAGCCTTATCCGATTATATCCTTAATAAAAAAGGATCTGTTTACGGTGCTGCGTTTCAGGATGATTTCTCAGTCAGCCACATAAGAGCAACGGATCGTTATGTCAGAGATAAGTTTAAGGGATCAAAATATGTCCAGAGCGATATGAAAGACACATTTAAATCTGTCAAAAATGATTTAAATAACGATATGTATGTCATGTTTTCCGGAACAGCCTGTCAGGTTGCCGGACTTAAAAGATACCTTGGTAAATGCGACACCTCAAAACTCTATACATGTGACATTGCCTGTCACGGAGTTCCCTCTCCTATTATATGGAAAGAGTACCTCAAACAATTGTGAAAAAAAGTTTTGCGGAAAAGTAACCAAGCAGATTTTCGTGATAAAACTATAGGCTGGAATACCCACAAGGAAGCGATTTGGATTGATGACAATAAGCATATCCTTAACGGCTACACATACCTATCTACGAAAACGATATTGAGCGTCCATCCTGCTACAATTGTAAATATTCAAACCTTGAAAGACCCGCCGATCTCACACTTGCTGACTTTTGGGGAATCGACCGTGTAGTTGAAAATTTCAATGACAACAAAGGAGTTTCTTTATTGTTGGTAAATTCCGAAAAAGGATCTCGTATTCTCAACAAAGTAATCGACAATATTCATTGTGTAGAATGTGACCTTAACGCTTCAATAAAGTCTAACCCTAATCTGTCACGCCCAACCGCAAAACCTGACAGTCGAGAAGATTTCTGGGATTTTTATTATAAAAACGGTTTTGAAAAGACATTTAAAAAATATTACAACAAAATCAGAATAAAGAAAATCAAAAGAAGAATAAAACTGAAGTTTTATAGCCTAAAGAACAAGGTATCCAAGCTTCATTGATTATTGAACCTCAGGAGGATTTATGAAATTATTATTTGCCTTACGCTCAATTTTTCTTCTTCCGCATTTCTTTGTATTTAAACTCTGTGAAAAACACGATGTTTTATGCAAGGATCTTGAAAGTTGGAGAAAACTTTGTCCTAAAAAAACAATTGCAGTTATACATACTTATTTTTCTATATGATGTGTCATTTTAAGGAATTCAGAAATGTATTTTATCTGCGTCTTGGAAATATAAAATATTTTTTGAAAATTTTTTGCAAGCCCTTGGATTCGCTGTACTTAACCAGTAAAAATATGGGACCCGGCTTATTTATACAACATGGATTTTCTACAATTGTAGGGGTTGAATCTATGGGAAGTAATTGTTGGATAAATCAGCAAGTTACGGTTGGTCACACAGATAAAGGCAGACCAAAAATCGGAAACAATGTTAAAATAATGACAGGTGCAAAAGTTCTCGGAAATGTTACTATCGGTGACAATGTCATAATCGGTGCAGGAGCAATAATCGTTAAAGATGTCCCTTCAGATTGTGTTGTTGTCGGCAGTAGGGCATATATTGTAAAACGAAACGGTAAAAAAGTCAGAGAAGAACTTTAAATATCAATAATTCAAAAACGCATCCTCGGTGCAATTTACACTGAGTATGCGTTTTATTTTACTGATTTTTTCAATATTATTTATTTCATCTAAAAAGGCGGCTGCAAATTGCAGCCGCCAATAAAAGAATTACTTAGAATATCCAATAACAAGAAGGTTAGTTACAGCATTATAAGTAAATGTGTAAGTACCGCCAACAGCCGCAAGTGTTGATGCACTTGTATACTTTGAGATGTACTTAATACCTGTTGTTGCATTTCTGATTGTTGTACCGTTGCAGAAATCTACACCGTTAACATTCATCTTAAACGAGTAGTCACCCTTTTTAAGCTTTACTGAACCTGTAAATACATTTGTATCGCTCTTCTTGAGTGTAAGGTTGACATCTCCTGTTACCTTTACCGGAATATCTCCCTTATCTGCTGTCACTACAAGTGTATTTGTTGCTGTGTTGTATGTGAATGTGTATGTTCCGCCTGTTGCTACAAATGTTGTGTACTTGCTCCACTTTGGATTGAATACAAGACCAGGTGTTGCATCCTTTACTACCGCTGATGTTCCGCAGAGCTTGCCGTAGTTATTAATCTTTATCTGATATTTTCCTGCCTTAAGTGTCTTTGTACCTGAATATACATTTGCTTTATCTGTCTTTGCAAGGGCAAGTGTAAAGTTACCTACTACACTTACTTCTGCTCCTGAAGGAAGATATGATATTGTAAGCTTGTTTGTATCAATATCATAGCTGAATGTATATGTACCGCCTGATGCTGCAAGCACTGACGCACTCGACCACTTTGAGTTGAACTGGCTTCCAACTGTAAAGTCCTTGTATGTGTAACCGCAACAATAACGAACACCCTGATTCATTACTCTGAATTCATAGTTGCCCTTGTTAAGCTTAACTGATGCCGAATAAACATTTGCATCCTTTGTTGCCTGAAGATCAAGGTTGATATCGCCGACTATTGAAGCCTTTGAAGGTGCAAGATATTCAATTGTAAGGGTATTCTTTGCAGTATTAAACTTAAATGTGTACTTACGCCTGTTGCCTTAAGCGTTGTAGAACTCTTCCACTTTGAATTGTATGTTGCGTTTGTTGTTTTATCTGTGAATGTTGAACCGTTACCGAATGCAACTCCGTTTACACTCATCTTGAATGTGTATGAACCTGCTTCAAGCTCAGTTGAGCCTGTATAAATGCCGTTGCCGTCATCTGCAAGCGGGAGTGCGATATCTCCTGTTACACTTACTCCGCTCTGTGGCTGTGTCGGCTCTGTTGCAGGCTGAGTTGGCTTTGTTGCGGGAGCTGTTGTTGGCTGTGTAGCTGTTGTGGGCTGTGTTGCTGTTGTAGGCTGAGGAGCTGTTGTTGGCTCTTCGCCTGAACGAGAACTGCCTTTGCAGTAAATGCAGCACCTGCTACTTTGTTAGCACTATTGTAAATATAATCGATGTCCTTCTTTTCGCTTTCGAAGAGCTCATCATATGTGTCAGCCTCTGTACCTGTAAGATAATCAACACTGAGATTTACTGTTGTGTCACCGCTGCTACAACATCAAATGTAAATGTGCAATAAACATTCTCTGACTTGAAGTTGAAAAGATCAAGGTTGAGCAGTTGAAGAGAACCTGATTTGTAAGGCTTGGATTCCAAACGATGCTGCTCTGGAATACAGGGAAACCTTATTCTTGTATTGTTGTGTTGTTGATGCAAGCTTGAGAACCTTGCTGTCGTATGTAAGGCTGCTCTGTGTATCAACGATCATGTGATCTGCCTTGAGAAGGTAAGTAACAACAACCTGCTCTGTCTGTGCATTGTAATCATACGAAACAGGATCTGTCACATTTGATGTAACATTGATCTTGTTGCCTGCACTTGTTTCTTCGCTTGTTTCGGCAGCACTTGCTGAGAAAGGCAGAGCTGTGAACATGCACAGCACCATCATTACCGCAAGAACCACAGAAAGCTTTTTCTGAATTTTTTTCATACTTGCTGCTCCTTTAATAAAATAAAATTACCGTTCGCCACAGTTTTGTGGCAATACTTCTAGCTTCGGAAACTTTAACAGTACAAAATTTCCGAGGACATTTAAATTATAGCACATTTAAGTTGTTCGGGCAATGAATCTGTTATTCTTTTAGCGAAAATTTTTTGCCCTAAAATATGTGCAAATTAACGGTAAGTTTGCTATTATATACAAATTCATTGTCTGATTATTGTGGATATTGTCTTATCCATGTCCCTCAGTTCAGAAATAACTGATAATAATACTATCGTATTTAATTTTTTACAACAATTGTTTTGTAACAAAAAAGTCTGCGTCAAGAGCAATTTCGATGGGGCTGTGACAAAACAGCCTAACAAAACAAAAAATGCATCAGACCTTTTCGGGCACTGATGCATTTTCTTTTTTAAACTGTTTTCTTGAATAGACTGTGGTGGCACACCGCCGACATCATTATCTGTTTTCAACTTTCAATTCTTAATTGAAAGCACCGCCCGGGTATTTAACTCTTGCACATGCAAATACTGCTACCCGAATTTGGTGCAACAACTTGTTGCTTATTCTTCCTCAGCAAGCTCATCGGCTGTAACTTCTGCCTGCGGTTCTTCCTTTGCAGCCTCCTCAGGCTCTTTTTCGGAAACAATATCGTCAATTTCCTCAATAAGCTTCTGTTCTGCGCATCTGTGCTTTTTTAAAGCGAGAAATGCTGCTGTGGCAGCCGCAAGTGCAGAGATTGCACCGATGATTGTGTAGAATAATTTTTTGCTTTTATCCATTCCGGCACCTCTTTCAGTATTAATATAAATCAGCGGAAAAACCGTATTTTTCTACTTATTGCTATTTTATATCATTTTTACAAATCTTTCAATAGGCAACTGATAATCTTTGCACAAATGGCTGTCAGTGTGTTATATTCTCTTTTTACGCTCTGCAAGGACAAAAAGCACTCCGCCCGAAATTACAACAAGCATCATAACAGCCGTTGCTGTCACTCCTGTCTGAACACTGCCGTTTTTATCAGGCTGTGAAGGAGTGCTGTCCGATGTTGCGGCACCGCCTGTTGCCGAAGTCGGATTTACGGAGGTTCTACCGACAGTTGCAGGCTCACCCGTCGGATCAGTCTGAACAGTCTGTTCCTGAGTAGCAGTCGGTTCTTCCGACGGTGACGATTTTTCAACAAGATTTGCATTTGCGGCAGCCTTTTCAAAATCGCCCTTGCCGATATAATCACGCAGAATTTGTTCGCAGGTGGTATATTCTTTCACTGTCATGAGCGACGCAACATCGCCGTAATCGGAACTTTCAAACGCATAGTTATTTGAAACCACTCTGTAAGTTTTTAAAGTGTCAATTGCCTTTCCTCCGATTTTTACATCTGACACTCTGCCGCCGTACGGCTTTGAATAGTCATATACCGCACTTAAACCGCTGAACTGCATTACAGAACCGCTGTTATCCGGCCAGCTGTACTGATACGGGTCTTCCCCATTCTTTATCGCCTGCTTTTGAAGGGCATAAACCGCATTGTTTTTCTTCATAAGGTCAACTGAAAATTCAAGAATATCAATAATCTGCTGACCTGTAAGCTCCTTTTCAACAAGCACATTGCCGTAGGGTGAAATTGAAATCAAATCGGAATATGTCACATTACCCTTTGGAATACCCGAACGGATTCCGCCTGCATTCTCCATTGCAACATCAGCACCCGTAAAGTCAAGATAAGCGGCTGTTACGATTCTGCTATCTCCTGCTCGCTTGTTCTCAGCTCTTCCCAGCTGTAAGCGTACTCCCTACTGCTCTCGCCGATTACTTCGCTGAGTACGCTCTGTTCACGCTTTTCAATTGCAGAAATATCGGACGCAATCTTTTCATCGGACATTCCCTGAGTATCGGCAGACGAATATGTTTTTTCGACTGCATCGGTAACGCCCTTTTCATTGGAATATGTCAGAGTAAGTACACCTACATTTTTGAAAAAGCAGTTTGCCTCAACAAGCTTTACGCTCTTGCCGTCACTGTCAGCACAGTATTTGTCAATGAGAATGTGCTGATGACCTGCGATTACCGCATCAATGCCCGATGTTTTGGCAATGAATTTTTCTGGGTTTGCATTATGAGTCAGCGCAAGTATAATATCACAATTCTCGTCATCTCTGAGAAAATTCGCATACGCTGTCGCTGTTTCGGCTGAATTTTCAAAGCGAACATTTTCAACATTCTTTGCCGATGTTGATGTGTAAAAATCTTCGTCAATAACGCCGAAAACTCCGACTCTTACCTTTGTGCCGTCATCAGCAGTAACATTCTTTATATAAAAGTTGTTGTCAAAATATCTGTTGCCGCTTGTGTCTGCCACATTTGAGGCAAGTATGGTAAAAGAGCTTTCTCTGTCAAGCTCTCTCAGCCTGTCGGCACTGTATGACCAATCGTGATTGCCGGGCGTCATTGCGTCATAACCTACAGCGTCCATAAGCTCGGCAATGCTTTTCCCTCTTCAACGGTGGCAAATGACTGTCCGTGAAAGGTGTCGCCTGCATCAAGTATCAAATCGGCATTTTCCTTGTCCGCAATTGTCTTGACTGCGTCAAAACCGATTTGACCGCCCGATGTGGACTTGTAGTAGCCGTGAATGTCGTTTGTGTGAACTATATGAATTTCCGTTGATTTTTCTTCGGCAGATACAGCACACACCGAAATACCCGAAAGCATTATGGCGCTAAGCAAAACACAACCGAATTTTTTTATGCTTTCTGATTTCATTACTTTACTCCTTTCAAATTAAAAATATGTAGTAATTGTTTGTAAAATCAATGCTTTGTTGGGTGAATTGTACCATATTCTGCGCAATTTTTCAATAATTTTATATTGAATACGGCGGCAAGCTGTTTTATTATTGCAAAATTTTGCTTTATCTGCTATTATTTTAAGATGTTGATAACCCAAAAGTTACGCTGAGATTTCACAACAAGTACAGCTTAAAAATCTTTGAATACACCTTTGATTCATCAATTGCTGAAGAAGAAACAACAAAAGCAGAATAACAAATAAAATCAAAACAAAAACGGCAGTACCAAAAAAATCGGTACTGCCGTTGTTATATAAGAAATTAATCTCTTGTTTTTTCGCCGTTAAGAATCATTTCCGCATTCTTAACACGCTCTTTTGTCGGGGGCTCAATGCCTCGAGAGGATAGTCATAACCGAGTGCTTTCCACTTGTACACACCGAGTGTGTGATACGGAAGAACTTCAACTCTTTCAACATTCCTGAGCGAACGGATAAAGTCAGCAAGTCTGAAAAGATACTCGTCCTTATCATTTCTTTCAGGCACAAGAACATGTCTTATCCATACGGGCTTGCCCATATCGGAAAGCTGTCTTGCCATTTCAAGAATATTGGTGTTTGGCTGTCCTGTAAGGATTTTGTGCTGTTCATTGTCGATATGCTTTATATCAAGCAACAGCAAATCCGTATATTCCATTAGCTCTTTCCACTTTGAATAGAACGGCTCTTTGGTTGTAAACGGGTTGGCGCTTGTGTCAATACAGGTATTAACGCCCTGCTTTTTAGCCTTCTTAAACAAATCAAGCAAAAAGTCAATCTGTAAAAGCGGCTCACCTCCGCTTACTGTGATACCGCCCTTATTTTTCCAATAGGGGCGGTATGCAAGCGCTTTATTAAGCAACTCGTCGGCGGTGTATTCCACGGTGTTTTCATCGTGTTTCCAGGTGTCGGGATTGTGGCAGAACTGACAACGCATTGCGCAACCGCTCAGAAAAATCACAAATCTCACGCCCGGACCGTCAACAGAGCCAAAAGTTTCTATTGAGTGTACAAAGCCTTTAACAGCGTTGTCTGACATTACATTCTGTCGTGGCAGGTTCTGGCAATAACATCCAGCTGCTGCTCTCTTGTAAGGTCGATGAACTTAACAGCATAACCCGATACACGGATTGTGAAGTTAGCATACTCTTCCTTCTCAGGATGCTCCATAGCGTCAATGAGTTTTTCTGTACCGAATACATTTACATTGAGGTGGTGTGCGCCCTGATCAAAGTAGCCGTCCATAACATTACGAGGTTGTCAACACGCTCGTCATCGTTGTGTCCGAGAGCACCCGGGTTGATTGTCTGAGTATTTGAAATACCGTCAAGAGCGTACTCGTAAGGAAGCTTAGCAACAGAGTTAAGTGAAGCAAGAAGACCGTTCTGCTCTGCGCCGTAGCTTGGGTTAGCACCCGGTGAAAGCGGCTCGCCGGCTTTTCTGCCGTCAGGAAGTGAACCTGTAGCCTTACCGTAAACAACATTTGATGTGATTGTAAGGATAGAAGTTGTAGCTCTGAATCTCTGTATGTGTGGCAATACTTGAGCTTAGCCATAAATGTCTTGAGAAGATCAACGGCAATCTTATCTGCTCTCTCGTCATTGTTACCGTATCTTGGGAAGTCGCCCTCTGTTTCAAAGTCAACAGCAATGCCGTCCTCGTCACGGATAACCTTAACCTTAGCGTACTTAATAGCGCTGAGTGAGTCAACAACATGTGAGAAGCCTGCAATACCTGTTGCAAATGTTCTTCTTACATCTGTATCGATAAGAGCCATTTCTGCTGCCTCATAGTAGTACTTATCATGCATGTAGTGAATCATGTTAAGTGTACCAACATAGAGGTGAGCAAGCCAATCCATCATTGTGTCATACTTCTTGATAACTTCGTCATAATCAAGGTACTCTGATGTGATAGGTGTATATTCAGGACCAACCTGCATCTTTGTCTTTTCATCAATACCGCCGTTGATAGCGTAGAGAAGGCACTTAGCAAGGTTAGCTCTTGCGCCGAAGAACTGGATTTCCTTACCTGTCTGTGTTGCGGATACGCAGCAGCAGATTGAGTAATCATCGCCCCATACAGGACGCATCACATCATCGTTCTCGTACTGAATTGAGCTTGTTGTAACTGAAATATGCGCAGCATACTTCTTGAAGTTCTCCGGAAGTCTTGAAGAATAAAGAACTGTGAGGTTTGGCTCAGGTGAAGGTCCCATATTCTCAAGTGTGTGGAGGAAACGGTAGTCGTTCTTTGTAACCATTGAACGGCCGTCAATACCAAGACCTGCAACTTCGAGTGTAGCCCATACAGGGTCGCCCGAGAAGAGCTGGTTGTAAGACTCAATTCTTGCAAACTTAACCATACGGCACTTCATAACAAAGTGGTCAACAAGTTCCTGAGCCTGTGATTCTGTAAGTGTACCGTTCTCAAGGTCACGCTCAATGTAGATGTCGAGGAATGTTGATACACGACCAACGCTCATTGCAGCGCCGTTCTGAGTCTTGATAGCAGCAAGATAACCGAAGTAGAGCCACTGAACTGCCTCTGCAGCGTTCTTAGCAGGCTGTGAAATATCAAAGCCGTAAGAAAGTGCCATTTCCTTCATATCGTTAAGAGCACGAATCTGATCAGCGATTTCTTCACGAAGCTGGAAGTCGCCTCTTCTCATACCCTGACGGTTTGTTTCTGCAAAGTCCTCTTTCTTGCCTTCGATAAGACGGTCAATACCGTAAAGAGCAACTCTTCTGTAGTCACCGACGATTCTGCCTCTGCCGTATGTGTCGGGAAGACCTGTAAGAATCTTGTTGTGACGGGCAAGCTTCATCTCGGGAGTGTAGATATCGAATACACCTGGTTGTGAGTCTTGTGATATTTTGTAAAGATTTCGTGGAGTTTAGGCTTGGAGTGTAGCCATACATCTGGCATGACTGCTCAGCCATTTGATACCGCCGTAAGGCATAAATGCACGCTTGAGAGGCTTGTCTGTCTGAAGACCTACAACCTTTTCAAGGTCTTTATCAAGATATGCAGCGCCGTAAGCTGTGATGCCGCTTACAACCTCAGTTTCCATATCAAGAACGCCGCCCTTGGCTCTTTCTTCCTTCTGGAGTTCCTTGAGCTCGCCCCAGAGCTTGTCTGTAGCTTCTGTAGGACCTTCAAGGAAAGACTGGTCGCCGTCATAAGGTGTGTAGTTTTTCTGAATGAAGTCTCTGACATCAATGTCGGACTCCCATTTGCCACCTGCAAAATTTGTCCATTCTTCTCTCATTACTGTAAAACCTCCGATAATGATAATTAATACTGAATTTTGTATATGACACAAAAAAATGCCGACTCAATTCCAAGCAGACGCCCGGTAAGGTCAGCTCCTTGAAAAAATCGTCATACATCCTTGTATTCTGTCATTTATTCACTTTTATAATCATATAACCAACACCATTAAAATAACACTTTTTAAGGGCGTTGTCAAGCATTTTGGGATACTTTTTGCACCACTTTTTCACACTCAAAGCACTATGGTAAATGAGTACAATTTTAGGGTATGAGGAACATTATTTTCAGCAGATTTTTTCCTGTATTTGTGCGGAATATTTTGTCATATGCCTGCTCTGCTGCACTGCGGCTTGAATCGTCCTCATAAAGGTTCACAAGGAAGTCTGCCTCTACCAAAATTCGGTACGGCAAAGTATCAATATTTCCATAGGTGTGATGGTGTCCCACAAGGTAACAAACTTTGTCAATAAATGTTTTTTCGTAGCCGAGAGCAGCAAGCAGCTTTTCAGCCTCGTGAGGACCCTCAAGTTCCTGATACTTTCCTGCAGACGAATTGTACTTTTCTTCGCTCACCTTTATGCCGATGTCGTGAACGATTGCGGAGATTTCAAGAAGCTCCTGATCGTCGGGCAAAAGATTTTCACTTTCACCGATTGTCTTTGCGAATGAATAAACCTTGAGAAAATGGTGAATTCTTTTCTTGTCACTTCCAAAATATTCAATCATCGCAGTTATAACCCTGTCGGTTTTCATATTATCACTCCTTACGGCGAGCCGCCGTACCCTATTCGTGTAGACAGTTTTTTTGTTTGTGCAATTCTGTAGGGGTAGCATTGCGACTATATTTCAGACGGGAGGATTCGCACAAACAATCACTTTTTCATACTTCTTATATATGCAAAGGTCTTTTCTTCACCCTCATCTCTCAGCATAACCAATAATTTTTCAAGCAAGGCCTCGGTGTTGGGGTGCATACGGTGTTTGCCTCTGATTCTGCAAAAATATGTAAACGGAGCGCCGTCCGTGTAGTTTTTGCCGTTGTAGATTTTGCTTGCGGCAACTCGGTCGCAGAACATTTCGATAACATATTTTACAGGCATTTCAACATTTTCAACCTGCTTTGTCTTTGGGTTGTAATCGTTCCAGTATTCGTAATGGTGACGGTTTCTGCCTTGTGATGCATCCACGCCTGTGAATAGCCGTACAGCTCTCTTTCCTTTTCATTGGGACTTCTCGTGCCCTGAAAATACTTTGCACCCGGAATAAATTCTGTAGGCGAATACTTTGACAAATCGTGTATTAATCCCTGTCTGAGAATTCCTGCCTTGCACAGTTGGCAATTACCTTGTGCCTGTGACGGGTTATTGTTCTGAAATGTTTAATCGGATGTGCCATAATTATCACCATAAATTGTTAGTTTGGAAAATACAAAACATTCTCCGACTGACATTTTACCACATTTCTCGCCGATTTAAAATAGCACTTGCAAGATTGTCGAAAAAAAGTTATAATATACAAAGGTTAAAATTTTGTAACCATTTAATGTTAAATTCTATAAGGATAGGTAATCTATGAAAAAGAAAATTTTCATTCTTTTACTTTGTGTTGTCCTCATTGCAACCTGCATATTATGCGCTGTGACGGGAATTTTCGGAAATGATTCTCAAAATTCTCCAAAACCGCAGACGCCCGATACGGCAGTAACCGAAAATATGACATTTCCGAGCAAGGTCATTCGCTCACATTAAAAGTCGGCGAATCAAAGCTTATTGAACTGTCATCCGAAAAAGCAAAATCCGTTACCAAATGGACAAGCTCGGACAGTAAAATTGTTACCGTTGATGACGGCGGAAGGGTTGACGCTCTCAAAGAGGGTACGGCTCTGATTTCTGCCATTTCAAAAGACAAATCAAAGTCGGAATTTCAGATTACGGTGGCAAAATCAACTGCGAAAAAACAGCAAAGCTACTCAACCTGTATAACGGCAAATCTTGACAAGCTTGAAAGCAATAAGCGTAACACGGCAAAAAATCTGTACGCAATCAAGGTCAACCGCACGGCAAACTGCGTGACGGTTTACACATATGACGAAAAGGGCAAGTACACAATCCCCGTAAGGGCGATGATTTGCTCCACAGGTCTTGACAATTCGACAATCACGGGTGACTACACAATCGGAATCAAGTCCGAATGGCTTTTCCTTGTGGGCGATGTTTTCGGAAGATACATCAGCGGAATTTCTGGTGATTATCTTTTCCACTCCGTTCCCTACTACTCAATGAGCGAAGAAGATTTGGAGCTTGAGGAGTTCAACAAGCTTGGCGAACAGGCATCACAAGGATGCGTAAGACTTGCGGTTTCGGATGCAAAGTGGGTTTATGACAACTGCCCCACAGGCACGAATGTAAGCATATATGACGACGCAGAAAATGCAGGCCCTCTCGGAAAACCGGATGCAATCAAAATCACCGATTTTACCAACAAATGGGATCCGACAGACAGCAATAAAAAATGCCCGTATGCCAAAGCAACACCAATAATCAGCGGTGCAAACGATTACACAATCAAAAGCGGCGGCGAATTTTACGCCCTTGCAGGAGTAACAGCCATTGACACCTGCGGCAACGACATAACATCGAATATCGAAGTTTTAGGCAATGTGATAACCACCCGAAAAGGCAAGTACAAGGTAACATATTCAGTCACCGATGTGCTTAAAAGAACATCAAGCGTAACGATTACGGTAACGGTGCAATAAACCGCCGCAGTCAATTTAAGAAGATAGTTCCGCAAAAGCGAAAATAAAGATGCCCGAACGGAGATTTTAAATTGAAAATGGAAAATTGAAAATGTAAAATGAATGTCGAAGACGGTTTGCAAAATGCAAAACATCGTCTTCCCGACTGTTTTTTATATATGAAAGTTGTTGTTTATCTGTTGGGGCGGATATCATTCGCCCGCAAGCAACGGTACAGACTACATATTAATACAAATTTTATAAATGCTGCAAAGCAACTGTAATAATGTATGGATGAACCGTGTTCGCCCATACAGATTTGTACAAACATTGCATACCTACACTCGGGCATATTCACTCTCTCATTAACAAGACTGTCTTCCCGAAAGGACTGCGGTGGCACACCGCTGACCATAATTTTCAATTTTCAATTTTCCATTTTACATTTTCAATTAAAAAGAATCTCCCGAACACGGCAAATGCCATATTCGGGAGAATTTTTTATTTATTCACATATTCACTTTGTACAAGCTTTAGCCAAAATTATTCGGCATCGGGAAGACTTGCAAGCTTTTCAAGGTGAGCATACTTATCAGCAGCAACCTTTTCAGCCTTTTCAAAGAGTTTTTCTGCTCTTTCGGGGAATGAACGAGTGAGTGAGTTATAACGAACTTCGCCCATGATGAAGTCACGATATGATGCAGAAGGAGCTTTACCGTCAAGCATGAACGGATTCTTTCCTTCGTCTGCAAGACGAGGATCGTAACGGAAGATGTTCCAGTAACCTGCCTCAACAGCCTTTTTCTCCTCAAGCTGAGCAATGCCCATGCCGCCCTTGATGCCGTGGTTGATACACGGAGCGTAGCAGATTACGAGTGACGGACCGTTGTAGCTTTCAGCCTCAACCATAGCCTTGAGAACCTGATTGTTGTCAGCACCCATAGCGCACTGTGCAACATAAACATAGCCGTAGCTCATTGCAATAGCGGCAAGGTCTTTCTTCTTAACAGCCTTACCTGCGGCGGCAAACTGTGCAACCGAACCTACAGGAGTAGCCTTTGAAGCCTGACCGCCTGTGTTAGAATAAACCTCAGTATCGAATACGAGGATATTAACATTTTCGCCTGATGCGATTACATGGTCAAGACCGCCGAAACCGATATCGTAAGCCCAACCGTCACCGCCGAAGATCCACATTGACTTCTTAGCAAGTTCGTCCTTGTCAACGAGTGTTTTCTTAACAAGTTCGCCAACCTTTGCATCCTCTGTGTTCTTTTCGAGTTCGGCGATAAGAGCGTCTGTTGCAGGACGGCTTGAAGTTGAATCTGTTACTGTGTCGAGATAGTTCTGGCAAGCTGTCTTGAGGTCAGCGCTGTCTGTATCCTTCTGAATACCCTCAACATACTCGATAAGTCTGTTGCGGATAGCCTTCTGACCGAGAGCCATACCAAGACCAAACTCTGCGTTATCTTCAAAGAGTGAGTTCTGCCAAGCAGGACCGTAACCCTTCTTATTCTTTGTATAAGGTGTTGCAGGAGCAGATGCACCCCAAATTGATGAACAGCCTGTTGCGTTAGCGATAAACATTCTGTCACCGAAAAGCTGTGTAACAAGCTTTGCATACGGTGTTTCACCGCAGCCTGCGCAAGCGCCTGAGAATTCAAGCA
>ENA-OQDE01000761-OQDE01000761.1-human-gut-metagenome-genome-assembly--contig:-NODE-761-length-16393-cov-4.294541_pt1 | contig 16393 bp, 17 predicted proteins | sample MGYA00242768_ERZ504595 | MGnify/ENA primary metagenome ERZ504595 (study PRJEB26092, sample SAMD00036307) | human gut metagenome | host: Homo sapiens | study: EMG produced TPA metagenomics assembly of...
CCGCGTGGAGCTTGGTGGCGGATGCCGGTGCGGCCAAGGCGGTTCGAGGCGGGCGTGCGAGTCTGCTCGCCGCCGGCGTCGTGGAGGTTCACGGCGAATTCTCCGCCGGCGACCCGGTGTGGATTGATGACGAGGCGGGCGCGCATCTGGCTCGCGGGCTCGCGGGCTTCGACTCCGAGGAGATCCCGCAGATGCTCGGCCGCAACACCGCGCAGCTCAGGCGGTTCCTGGGCGACGAGTTCGCTCACCCCGTGGTGCACCGCGACAATCTCGTGCTGGTCTGATTCGTCGCGCAACGAGAGCCGCCGTGCCGGGCGTAGTCGGGGTCTGTTGTTTTTTCGTGCTCTGGGTTTAGCATGGATGGCATGACTATGGCTGACTGGCAGACTTTTTCCGACCGTATCAACAATGTGGCACCGAGTGCGACTCTTGCCGTCGATTCTAAGGCGAAGGCGATGAAGGCCGCCGGCGTCGACGTGATTGGCTTCGGCGCGGGAGAACCTGATTTCCCGACTCCCGCGGATGTCGTGGATGCCGCCGTCAAGGCGTGCAACGACCCGCGCAACTACAAGTACACGCCCACCGCCGGCTTGCCCGAGCTGCGCGAGGCGATTGCGGCCAAGGTGCTGCGTGACTCCGGCTACGAGGTGACCGCCGATCAGGTCGTGGTGACCAACGGCGGCAAGCAGGCCGTGTACGAATCCTTCCAGGTGCTGCTCAATGACGGCGACGAGGTCATCATTCCCACACCGTTCTGGACGAGCTATCCGGAGGCCGTCAAGCTGGCCGGCGGCAAACCGGTCGAGGTGTTCGCCGGCGCCGACCGCGGTTTCGAGCCCGACATCGCCGCCATCGAGGCCGCTCGGACCGAGCGCACGAAGGCCATCATCATCACCTCCTCGAACAACCCGACCGGTGCCGTGTGGAGTCGCGAGACGATCCGCGCGATCGGCGAGTGGGCCGTGGAGCACCACGTGTGGGTCATCTCCGACGAGATCTACGAGCACCTCAACTATGACGGCGCCAAGACCGCATACGTCGCGTCGAGGTCCCCGAATGCCGCGACCAGCTGCTGGTGCTCAACGGCGTCGCCAAAACCTACGCGATGCCCGGCTGGCGAGTTGGCTGGATGGTCGCCCCCGCGCCCGTCGCCAAGGCCGTCGCCAAGCTGCAGGGCCATTTGAGCTCCAACGTTTCCAACGTTCCGCAGCGAGCGGCGCTCGCCGCCGTCGCGGGTTCGCTCGACGAGGTGCATATGATGCGCGAGTCATTCGACGCCCGCCGCAAGGCCATTGTCGCCGCCCTGAACGATATCCCCGGCGTCCACTGCCCGACGCCCACCGGTGCGTTCTATGCGTTCCCCGATGTGACCGGCCTGCTGGGCAAGCCGCTCGGCGAGAACGGCACCGTCGTGAACACGTCTTCCGAACTCGCCGCGGCGCTGCTGGACGAGGCCCATGTCGCCGCGGTTCCGGGCGAGGCGTTCGGCGCTCCCGGATACCTGCGTTTCTCGTATGCGCTGGCCGATGACCAGCTCGCCGAGGGCATGCGCCGGTTCCGCCGCTGGGTCGGCTGAAACCGTTGCAAGAGGTCGTGCGCGGTACCTGCCGCGCACGCCGCGGCACGCCGATTACGCGCCGGTCGAGACACGCGATTGGACGAAATCGGCAATCCCCGCTAATATGGCCTATTGGCGGTTTTGCCAAGTAACGGACACGTAGTCTTGCGTGCCGGGTACAGTGGGCAAAGTTCACTTAGGGAAGTGGCGCAATTGGTAGCGCAACGGTCTCCAAAACCGTAGGTTGTGGGTTCGAGTCCCGCCTTCCCTGCCAAGTATTTGCAACCAACACACAAAAGGATGAACATGGCGAAGGCAAGCAAGGCGGAGAAAGCGGTCAAGCCGAATGTATTCATGCGCATCGGCCTGTTCATCAAGCAGATTATCGATGAGCTTCGCAAGGTGGTCACCCCCACTGCGAAGGAACTGTTCTTCTGGTCTCTTGGCGTGTTCATCTTTGTCGTGTTGCTGATGCTCCTCGTCACGGGCATGGATTTCGGTCTGTGCAAGCTCGTGCTGTGGGTGTTCGGCTGATCCATCGACCCTGAAGGTGAAAGTTACGCATGACTGATGAAGTGAATCTCGATAACCTCGACGCACTGGCGGATCTTCCCGATTCGGCCGACACGGCCGTTGAAGCCGATCCGGTTGCGGACGCGGCGGTTGATTCCATCAATGACAATGCCGAAGAACAGCCCGTCGCGGCTGATGGCGCCGTTGAATCCGGCACCGCCGAAAACGATGCGGAAGCGTCCGGCGACGCCGACGAGCAGGAATCCGAAGAACTCGACGCGGGCGCAAAGGCCGTTGAGGAGTTCTCAAAGTCGCTGCGCACCCTGGAAGGCAAGTGGTATGTGCTCCACACCTATTCCGGTTACGAGAAGCGCGTGAAGACGAACGTCGAATCCCGTGTCGTCAGCTTTGGTCTGGAAGACAAGATCTTCCAGATCGAAGTGCCGATGGAGGAAGTCGACAAGCACACCGACAAGGGCAAGAAGGTCATCACCCGCGTCCGCGTTCCCGGCTACGTGCTCATCCGCATGTGGCCCGACGAGGATGCCCGTCGTATCGTGCGCGAGACCGAAGGCGTGACCGGCTTTGTCGGCCCGACCAAGGATCCGGCGCCGCTGTCCCGCAAGGAAGTCGTCGCCATGCTGGCGCCGATGATCGCCTCCGAAGCGCTCAAGAAGGCCGGCGATAAGCCTGCCGCGGCAAAGAAGCGCGTTGTCGAGGTGTCTTACGCCGTCGGCGATCAGTCACCGTCATCGACGGGCCGTTCGCCACGATGCTGCCGTCGTCTCCGATGTCGAACCCACCACGCAGAAGCTCACCGTGCTGGTTTCCATCTTCGGGCGCGACACGCCGGTGGAACTCGGCTTCCATCAGGTGGAGAAGCTTCAGTAAGTCGTCAGACGTTGTTTGCATGAACGGCGGTCGGTTTCCGGCCGCGTTTTGCGTTGCCGGCACCATTTGTGCCACGACATGCCACGCACGTACAATGGCTCTCATGGCATCCAAAGGAAAACCGTCACCGCGTTCCGCGGTCAAGCCGCTGTCCAATGCACAAGTGAGCAGGCTCGCCAAGCGCACACGCTCGTCGATCCGATGCACGACCTGCCGACCGGCCCGGATCGCACGATCAACGAGGCCGAAATCGCCGCGCAGAACCCCAAGGGCACCTCACGGCTGCTCAAGGGCGTCGATGTCGTGTTCCGCGCAAGCTGCAGGACGTACGCCTGGGGGCTTGACAACATCCCTGAAACCGGCCCGTTCATCACCGCGGCCACGCATGTGACCATGTTCGACGTGTTCGTGCCGATGGCGTCGCTGTTCCACATGGGCCGTCGCCCGCGCTACATGGCGAAGGCCGAGATGGCGCACTGGCCTCTGATCGGCAAGTGGTTCCAGATTGTAGGCATGCAGCCGGTTCAGCGCCGGTCCGGCAAGGCACGGGCCATCGAGGAGACCTCGGTCGAGATTCTGACGAGCGGCCGCCCGCTGACCGTCTGGCCGGAGGGCACGGTGACCCGCGACCCGAAGAAATGGCCGATGAGCATGAAGAACGGCGTCGGCGTGATCGCATTGGAGGCATCGCGCCGGCTCGGATACCAGGTGCCGCTGTTCTGTGCGGTGACGTGGGGTGCGGCGAGCATCAACCACTGGTGGCCGTGGCCGCGCAAGAACGTCGTCATGTGCTACGACGCGCAGCTGGATTACGCTGATCTGCTGGTCGACAGCGAGTCGTGGGGCGATGAGCCGCCCGTGGAGTCGCCGACGAGCTGACCCGCCGGGTACGTGTGCGCATGACGCAGGTCATGGCGGAGATCCGCGGCGAGCGTGCTCCCTCCGGCTACTGGGATTACCGTACGATGAGCCGCGTTACCGACTGATTCCCGAACACGACGGACATCCGAGACGCCCGCGCAGCGCCATGCCGCGCGGGCGCGTTCATACCTGCGCGACGTGCGCATGGAGGTCTCGTATCCGGGGCTGGAGTAGGGTAGTGGGTTATGAAATGTACTGTATTGGGTGCCGGCGCATGGGGCACCACTTTTGGCCAGGTGATGGCGGACGCGGGCAATGACGTGACGATGTGGGCCATCGAGCCCGAAATCGTGGAGGCATCCGCGACCGGCACCACAATGCCGTTCGTCTGCCGTCCGTCGCCAAGCTGCCCGACAACATGACCGCCACGGGCGACCGGGCGCAGGCCGTCAAGGACGCCGATATCATCGTCGTCGCCATCGCCGCCCAGTTCGCGCGCGTGGCGCTCGCCGAGTTCAAGGACCTGATTCCCGATACCGCCGTCGTCGTCAGCCTGATGAAGGGCATCGAGCGGAACACCAAGAAGCGCATGGATGAAGTGGTCCGCGAGGCCCTCGACCTGCCGGCTGAGCGTTTCGCCGCGGTTTCCGGACCGAACCTGAGCAAGGAGATCGCCGACCGTCAGCCGGCCGCCACGGTCGTCGCCTGCGAGAATCTGGACAATGCGCGCAAGGTGCGTCCGCCTGCACGACCAGTTACTTCAAGGCGTTCATCACTTCCGACGTGATCGGACTGGAGATGTGCGGGTCGTTGAAGAACGTCGTCGCGCTCGCAGTCGGCATGGCCCGTGGAGCCGGATACGGCGAGAACACCGCCGCGATGATCGAGACGCGTGGACTGGCGGAGCTGACCGCGCTTGGCAAGGCCGCAGGTGCCGATCCGAAGACGTTCGCCGGTCTCGCCGGCGTGGGCGATCTGACCGCCACCTGCGGCTCGCCCCTGAGCCGCAATTACACGTTCGGCGCGAATCTGGCAAGGGCCTGAGCGTCGAGGAGGCCACGAAGGTGAGCAACGGCGTCGCCGAGGGCGTGCCGACCACCGACGCCGTGGTCGCGCTCGGCGACGAGCTCGACGTGCCGACTCCGCTCGCCTACGCGATGAGCCGCGTGCTGAACGAAGGCATATCCTGCCAGCAGATGCTCTCCGAACTACTCGGCACCGAGATCACCGAGGAGTAGGCTGCATTAACCACCCCCAGTCTCGCTGCGCTCGACAGCCCCCGTCAGCGGGGGCGTTAGCATATGCCCCGCAGCGAGACGGGGTGGTTCGCGCCATCGGCAAAGCTAATCTCACCGGTGCCCACCCTGCTGAGTTTGGCGGGTTTTGCAAGAGGCGAATTGTTACGGGGCGGTGCGCCATCGCACGTATTAGGCTATGACCAGTATGTGCAAAACACGGCATGGGAGGAAAAACATGGCTGAAACGGCCAAGATTCGCGTTGTGGTGATGTATGGCGGCAAGGCCGACGAGCATTCGATTTCCTGTATTTCGACTGCCGGCGTGCTGCGCGCGCTTGACACCGACCGGTTCGAGCCGGTGCCGGTGGGCATCACCAAGCAGGGCCAGTGGATCGTGGACGGCGAGGACCGCGCGGATGGGATATGGCCGACGGTCTGCCGGTCGTCGAGAAGACTCCCGGCTCGCGCGACGTCGTGCTGGACGTGGCGCTCGGGCAGGATGGCTTCTTCGCCCGCAACGACGACGGCACGCTGAGCTCGCTGGGGCACGTTGACGCGGTGCTGCCGGTTCTGCACGGCCCGTATGGCGAGGACGGCACGATTCAGGGTCTGCTGGAGATGATGGATGTGCCGTACGTCGGTTGCGGCGTGCTCGCGTCCGCCGCGTGCATGGACAAGCATTACACGAAGGTGCTGCTGGCCGCCGCCGGCATTCCGGTCGCTCCCGCATCACCGTGGACGCGCGCGGCTTCGACGCGGCGTCGCGGTTCGCCGCTGATGCCGATGGTCTGCTCGCTCGGGTCGAGGAGGCCGGACTGGCGTACCCGCTGTTCGTCAAGCCGTCCCGCGCCGGATCGAGCTTCGGCGTGACCAAGGTGGAGCATGCCGGTGACGCCGCCGAGCTGGCCGCCGCCGTGTTTGAGGCGAGCCATCATGATTGGCGAATCCTGATCGAGCAGGGCATCGACGCGCGTGAGATCGAGTGCGCGGTGCTGTGCCCGAAGGCCGGCAGTGAGCCGCAGGCCAGCTGGCCGGGCGAGATCGTGCTCGACAAGCGCAACAGCGGCGACGACCAGTTCTACGACTTCGACAGCAAGTACATGGATTCGTCGGCGAGCCATGTGGAGGTGCCGGCGAATCTGCCTCAGGAGACTCTGCAGCAGGTGCGCGAGACCGCGGTCAAGGCGTTCAAGGCGGTGGATGGCGCCGGCCTGAGCCGCGTGGACACGTTCGTGACGCCGGACGGCGAGGTGATGGTCAATGAGATCAACACGATGCCCGGTTTCACGCCGATCTCCATGTATCCGAAGGCATGGGAGGCGACCGGCATCGGCTATACCGAGCTGATCACCAAGCTGATCGACGGCGTGCTGCGCTAGAAACCGACGGCACGGTTAGGAGAAACACTATGGGAAAACATGTTGGAGGCAAGCTGGTGCTTGCCGGAGCCGTAGCCGCGGGCGCCGCGGTCTGGGCCATCAAGCCGCGTTCGTTCAGCGACAAGCAGCGTCATTTCGCGCCGTCGGTTCCGGACGTATGGTATGCGCATCGTGGCCTGCATGACGCGGGATCGGGACTGACGCCGGAGTATGCGGCGCACAGCGGCGAGTATGTGGCGCTGGCGCGTCGCTGCGCATTGCGCGCGGGATACGGGACCGCTGACTTCAGCGGCTCGATCGCCCCGGAGAATTCGCTGGCTGCGTTCGCCGCCGCCTGTGAGGCCGGATTCGGCATCGAATTGGACGTGCAGCTCACCAAGGACGGCCGCGTGGTGGTCGTGCATGACGATAACCTGTTGCGCGTGGCCGGAGATCCGCGCAAGATCGCCGACCTGACGTATGAGGAGCTGTCGCGCATCCCGCTGTTCCCCGCGCCCGCGAAGCCGGGGGATGCCGAGGCGGCGCCCGTCGCGACCCGGTGGCCGCCGCACAGTTCGCTCCGCAGGCTACTACCAGCACGTGCCGCTGTTCGTCGACGTGCTGCGCGTGATCGCGGGACGTGTACCGGTGATCGTGGAGTACAAGTTCACCGACAACGCCGCGTGGGGCGAGCGGGCGGACGAGCTGATGGAGAAGGGCGACCAACTGCTGCAGGCGTATGACGGCCCGTATGTGATCGAGTCGTTCCATCCGGCGCGGTCAACTGGTACAAGGAGCACCGTCCGGAGGTGTGCCGCGGCCAGTTGGCAGAGCGGCGTCGCTCACCGGTACCGGGGTCAAGGAGTGGCTGGCCGGGCTGTTGGCGTTCGATTGGATCTCCCGTCCGGACTTCGTGGCGTTCGACTGGCATGGCGGCCCCTCTCCGCAGCTGCGGGCCGCACGCTGGATGGGCGCGATACCGGTGTCGTGGACGGTTCGCAGCGCGGACGAACTCGCCGAATGCGACCAGTATTTCGACCGCCACATCTTCGAGTCGTTCGTTCCGGATAGCAAATAGTCCTTTTATATATATAGTGCGTGCCCCCCCCCGTCGCGAAGCGATGGGGGCATTAGCGTCCGTAAGTGCGCGCCGAAACGACAAGTGCGCGCACTTACGGACGCAAACAGACCCATTTGCGTCCGTAAGTGCGCAGGGTCGTCGTTCCGGCGCGAACATATGAACGCAAATCACCTTCGGTGAGCATCGCATCGGCCAGTTGGCTCTTCCAGCGCTCCAATAAGTAAGGTAAGTTAACAAATAGCGGAAGACTTCCGCGAGACAGTGTTGTCGCGACGGGAAAAATCGCTGTTCTTTGAGGGGATTTGCGCAGGTCTTTTCATGCATACCCATTGGTATATGGCGAAAATTTCTATTTTCCTTGGAAAATAATAATGTTAACAACACACGTTCTTGTGTTTTGTTAAGAGTGTTATCATAGAAAACTGAGACGCGCGTGTCGGGCTTCCGTCATGCGTATCCGCTCAAGGTTAAGCCTTAGTGCTCCATGATGAAGGTAAGGAAATATGAGAAAACGAGTGGTTTCAGTGGCCCTTGCGGTTGCGCTCGCTGTCGCCCCACTGGGGGTGGTCAGCACAGCGTCCGCCGCGCCGCTTTCTGCAAGTGATTTGCAGACTCTCGCGCTCCGTTCAGCGGCTAGCTCCAATGACGCGAACGCCAACGATGTCGCCACCGTCGCGGACGATGCTGCCGTGAACGGCTGGACGATTGACCGCAACACCGCCAAAGGCGGCGAAATTCTTGCAGCCGGCACTGGCGATTATGCGGGATGGACTCATTTCAAGTCCACCTCCGCCAACGGCAATGCCACCAGCAGCAGTGGCTATCCGGCTGTCGCCATTAGCGGCAAGACGATTGACCTGACTCGGGCTGGAGAGTTCTCCATCAAGGTCAAGTCCCCGCAGGCTGGTTCCGCGAACCGTTTCGGCTTCTACCTCGGCTACAAGGATCCGGGCAACGCCCTGTTCCTGGGCTATGACAAGGGGGGCTGGTTCTGGCAGAAGTATGTCGGAGGCAATGGCGATTGGTACAACGGCACACGTGTCGCTGCCCCTGCCGCGAACGCTGAAATCACCGTCAACGTCTCCTGGACTGCCGCCAAGGTTGCCACGCTGACTATTGACGGACAGAAGGCGTTCGATGTGGATTACTCCTCGATGACCGCGCTGACCGACAAGCTCGCCATGAAGGCCGGCTCTTACTCCGGCACCAGCGAAGTCACTGATGTCTACTTCAAAAACTTCACCGTGGGTGAAGTCGCCAAGCACAAACGTGACCGGCAAGGTCGTCGACGCCAGCGGCGCCGCCATCGCCGGCGCCGAAGTCGTCACCGGCAAGAACTCCGCCACCACCGCGGCGGACGGCACCTTCACCCTCACCGGCCTCGCCGCCGGCGACTACACGCTGACCGTGTCCGCCGAAGGCTACGATGACGCCACCAAGACCGTCACCGTCGCCGATGGCAATGCCTCAGTCGGCAACATCACGCTGAACAAGTCGGCCGAAGTCGCTACTGAGACGCTCTCCACCGCCGCCATGGACGTGCGCGTGAAGAAGAACTTCCCGTCCGTGTACGACTACACGATGAAGAAGCTCGACGGCAAGATCATGTACGGCCAGCCGAAGGACGTGCGCGTCATCACCATTAACGGCACCGACGTGACGCTGAAGGACTCCGACGTGACCTTCAAGAAGGTCAGCGCGACCGAGGCCCAGTACACGCTGAACGTCAAGAGCGGCGACAAGATCAACGCGGTCGTCACCGTGCAGATCAAGGTCGTCGACAATACGCTCAAGCTCAACGTCACCAAGATCGTGAACAAGGCGGATGACGCCAAGACCGAGGCCGAGGAGAACCCGGTCCAGACGATTGCGTTCCCGAACCAGAGCCTCATCTCCGTGCGCTCCGGTCAGGACGGCGCCCAGTTCACCGGCGCCCGCATGTCGTCCGACACTGCCAGGCCCGGTGACACCAACTTCGACATCACCGCCGACACCACGGTCAGCAATGCGAACGACTACACCTACGGCTTCGTCTCGGGCAATGGCCTGAGCGCCGGCCTGTGGTCCAACTCCGAGCACGACGGCACCACCGTCGGCAACACCGTCGCCGGCGGTGCGAGGAACACCCGCGTGCTCACCTCCACCCAGAAGGTCGGCAAGGCCACCTCCTTCGGTCTGGGCACTGCACCGTGGTACTACCACCGCGTCGTGACCGACACGAAGAAGAACACCTACACCGTCGAAGAGACCGACATGCCGAAGATGGCCGTCGCCATCGCCGGCGACGAGAACGAGGACGGCACGGTCAACTGGGAAGATGGCGCGATCGCATACCGCGACATCATGAACAACCCATACAAGTCCGAGGAAGTGCCCGAGCTGGTCGCATGGCGCATCGCCATGAACTTCGGCTCCCAGGCGCAGAACCCGTTCCTGACCACGCTTGACAACGTCAAGAAGGTCGCCCTCAACACCGACGGCCTCGGCCAGTCCGTGCTGCTCAAGGGCTACGGCAACGAAGGCCACGACTCCGGCCATCCGGACTACGGCGACATCAACACCCGCGCCGGCGGCGCCGCGGACATGAACACCCTGATGGAGAAGGGCACCAAGTACGCGCCCGCTTCGGCGTGCACGTCAACGCGTCCGAAATGTACCCGGAAGCCAAGGCCTTCAGCGAGGACATGGTGCGTCGCAACTCCAGTGGCGGCCTGAGCTACGGCTGGAACTGGCTGGATCAGGGCATCGGCATCGACGGCATCTACGATCTCGCCTCCGGCATGCGCAAGTCCCGCTTCGCTGACCTCAAGAGCAAGGTCGGCGACAACATGGACTTCATCTACCTCGACGTGTGGGGCAACAACACCTCCGGCGCCGAGGACTCGTGGGAAACCCGCAAGATGAGCCAAATGATCAACCAGAACGGCTGGCGTATGACCACCGAATGGGGCGCCGGCAACGAGTATGACGCAACCTTCCAGCACTGGGCCGCCGACCTTACCTACGGTGGTTCCGCCATGAAGGGCGAGAATTCTCAGGTCATGCGCTTCCTGCGCAACCACCAGAAGGACAGCTGGGTCGGCGACTACCCGTCGTACGGCCAGGCCGCGAACGCCCCGCTGCTCGGCGGCTACAGCATGAAGGACTTCGAAGGCTGGCAGGGACGCAACGACTACGCCGCGTACATCAGGAACCTGTACACGCACGACGTGTCCACCAAGTTCATCCAGCACTTCAAGGTCGTCCGCTGGGTCAACAGCCCGCTCGACGCCACCTCCGTGAAGGATGCCTCCGTCAACAACGGCAACGAGCAGATCACGCTGAAGGACGACCACGGCAACGTCGTCGTCCTGTCCCGTGGCTCCAACGACACCAACAACACCGCGTACCGCAACCGCACCATCACGCTCAACGGCATCACCGTGGCGTCCGGCGCGGTCTCCCCGGGCAACAGCAACACCGTCAAGGCACTGAGTCCTACCTGCTGCCGTGGCTGTGGGACGTGAACACCGGCAAGCTCGTCAAGTCCTCCGATGAGAAGCTGTACCACTGGAATACCCAGGGCGGCACCACCGAGTGGACCCTGCCGAAGGATTGGCAGAACCTCGCCTCCGTCAAGGTGTACCAGCTCACCGACCAGGGCAAGACCAACGAGAAGACCGTCGCCGTCTCCGGCGGCAAGATCTCGCTGACCGCCGAGGCCGAGACCCCGTACGTCGTGACCAAGGGCTCCGAGAAGCAGATCTCCGTCAAGTGGAGCGAAGGCATGCACGTCGTGGACGCCGGCTTCAACGGCGGCCAGAACACCCTCAAGGACAACTGGGCCGTCTCCGGCACCGGCAAGGCCGAGGTCGAAGGCACCAACAACGCCATGCTGCGCCTGACCGGTGACGTGAAGGTCTCCCAGAAGCTCACCGACCTGACCGCGGGCAAGCGTTACGCGATCTACGTGGGCGTGGACAACCGCACCAACTCCCCGGCCAAGATCACCGTGACCAACGGCACCAAGGTCCTCGCCACCAACGAGACCGGCAAGTCGATCGCCAAGAACTACATCAAGGCGTACGGCCACAACACGTACTCGAACACTGAAGGCGGCAGCAGCTACTTCCAGAACATGTACGTGTGGTTCGTGGCTCCGGAAAGCGGCGACGTCAAGGTGACGCTCTCGCACTCCGGCGCATGCGACAACACCGACCATGTGTACTTCGATGACGTGCGCGTGCTTGAGAACGGTTACAAGGGCCTGACGCTCAACGCTGACGGCACCCTGAAGACGCTCACCAACGACTTCGAGGACAATGCCCAGGGCATCTGGCCGTTCGTGGTCTCCGGCTCCGAAGGCGTCGAGGACAACCGTATCCACCTGTCCGAGCTGCATGACCCGTTCACGCAGGCCGGCTGGGATGTCAAGAAGATGGACGACGTGCTCGACGGCAAGTGGTCCGTCAAGGCCAACGGCCTGATCCAGAAGGCACGCTGATCTACCAGACGATCCCGCAGAACGTCAAGCTGGAACCGGGCGAGACCTACAAGGTGTCGTTCAAGTACCAGTCCGGCTCCGACGACATCTACGCCATCGCCACCGGTGACGGCGAGTACAACGCCAGCACCGTCAAGCTCACCAACCTGAAGAAGGCCCTGGGCGAGGACGGCACGGCCGAGTTCGAGATCACCGGTTCCATCACCGGCGACAGCTGGTTCGGCATCTACTCGACCTCCACCGCTCCCGACCTGCAGAACACGTCCGATTCCGCCGCCAACTTCGGTGGCTACAAGGACTTCGTCCTCGATGACCTGAAGGTCGAGCACGTGGCATCCGCCGAGCACACCAAGGCCGACGCCGAGGCGAAGCTCAAGGAAGTCAAGGACACCTACGACGCAAGAGCGGCGACTACTCCGCCGAAGTCTGGACCACGTACGTGAACACGGTGGCCGAGATCGAGGCGCTCATCGCCAAGGATAAGCCCGACTACACCACCGCCTACAACAAGGCTGTGGCGCTGGCCGAGTACATGAAGAACGCACCGGGCGACGACTCGAACGATGCGTACGACGTGGCGACCGACGCCTACACCGTCGAGGCGGGCAGCCAGCAGGCACTGTCGGGCGGCAATGAGGGCCCGGCAAGCCTCGCCCAGGACGGCAATGCCGGCACTCACTGGCACACCTCCTGGAGCGCCAACGCAGTGTCCGCCGGTACCGCCTGGTATCAGTTCAACCTGAACGAGCCGACGACCATCGACGGTCTGCGTTACATGGCCCGCAGTGGCGGCGCGAACGCGAACGGCAAGATCAAGAAGTACAAGATTACGCTGACGCTGTCCGACGGCACCACCAAGGACGTCGTCACCAATGGCACGTTCACCACGACCAGCGGTGTCTGGCAGAAGGTCAAGTTCGACGCGGTCAAGAACGTCACCAAGGTGCGCATCACCGCTCTCGAAACCGCGGGACAGTCCGCGGGCGAGGTGAACACGTACGCCTCCGCTGCCGAGCTGCGTGTCACCACGGTTCGCGACGTGCCGAGCACCGAGGTCAAGGTCAACAAGTGCGATCTGCAGAACCTGTACGATGACGCTTCCGCCCTGACCGAGGCCACCTACACCGCCGACACCTGGAAGGTGCTCGTCGCCAAGCGCGACGCCGCCAAGAAGGTGCTGGACGACGAGAACGCCACCGCGCACGACGTGGCTCTCGCCTACCAGAACCTGAAGGATGCCATCGCCGCCCTGGAAGAGCGCGTGGACACCTCCAAGCTCGCCGGCCTGGTCGCCGATGCCGAGAAGCTCAAGGAATCCGCGTACACCAAGGATTCGTGGGCCGCGTTCAAGAAGGCTCTGGATGCCGCCAAGGCCGTCCTGAACAATGCGAACGCCACCAAGGCTGACGTCGATGCCGCGTACAACGCGCTGAACGCCGCGATGAAGGCCCTGAAGCCCGCCTCCTCCAAGCCGACTCCGAACCCGGAGACGACCGACAAGAGCAAGTTGCAGGCCACCATCGATCAGGCCAAGGCCCTGGATCTGAGCGGTTACACGAAGAAGTCCGCCCAGGCCGTGCGTGACGCCCTCGCCAAGGCCCAGAGCGTCCTCGCCGATGACAACGCCACCCAGCTGACATCGACGCCGCGCAGAAGGCCCTCGCCGACGCGATCGCCGCACTGGAGAAGGCCGATGCCAACGGCAACGCCATCTCCAAGACGGGTGCGAACGTCGCCGTCATCGGCATGGCCGGCATGATGCTGGTCGCCGCCGCTGGCGCGGTGTTCATCGCCCGCAAGCGCGCCGAGTGATATAAGTAAATAGAAATAGGGAGGTCGCCCTGTGGCGGCCTCCCTATTTTGTATTCAATCCGTTATGGATGGCCAGGACCGCGTCATTCTGCCTCCGCCAGCGGGGGCAAATATGTAGTCCTTTGTTTTATATTTCAGGCGTAGATGTTTCTCGGGCGCATGTCCTCCGGCAGGCCCTCCAGCAGTGTCGCCACGGAGCCTTCCTCGAAGACGGAGCGGATGCCGGCGGCCAGCAGCGGCGCCACCGACAGCACGGTCATGTTATCCAGGCGCTTCTCCTGCGGCACTGGCACAGTGTCCATCAGGATGATTTCGCGGGCGCCGCAATCGCGCAGGCGCTCCACGGCCGGGCCAGACAGCAGACCATGCGTGGCGACCAGAGTCACCGAGGCGGCGCCGGAGTTGCGCAGTGTGCGCACGGCCTCGCAGATTGTGCCGGCGGTGTCGATCATGTCGTCCACCACCACGCAGTCGCGCCCCTGCACGTCGCCGATGATGCCATGCGCTTCGGCATGGTTCGGTCGCGTGATGTCGCGAGTCTTGTGGATGAACGCGAGCGGGAGCCCGCCCAGCTTGGCGGCCCACTGCTCGGAAACTTTGATGCGGCCGGCGTCGGGGGAGACGATCGTCGCCTTGTCCATAGGCACGTGGCTGCGCACGTAGTCGATCAGCACGGGCATGGCGGTCAAATGGTCGACCGGGCCGTCGAAGAAGCCCTGCTCCTGCGCGGCATGCAGGTCGACGGTGACCAGACGGTTCGCCCCCGCGGTGCGGAACAGGTCGAACATCAGGCGTGCGGTGATCGGCTCGCGGCCTGATGTTTCTTGTCCTGACGGGAGTAGCCGAGGAACGGTGCCACGACGGTGATGGACTTGGCGGAGGCGCGCTTGAGGGCGTCGATCATCAGCAGTTGCTCCATCACCCACTTGTTGATCGGGTTGGTGTGGCACTGCAGCACGAACACGTCGGCGCCTCGAACCGGCTCCGCGAACCGCACATACATCTCACCGTTGGCGAAGTCGTATGCGGTGGTGGGCAGCACGTTGATGCCGAGATATTGAGCCACTTCATTGGCAAGCTCAGGATATGCGCGGCCCGTCACCAAGGCCAGTCGCTTATCGGGTGTGCCTCAAGGATCGCCGACATGTTTTCCGCTCTTTCCGTCGATAGTTTCGTTACCGTTCACCGTGGTGATACGTTGCCGTACACAAACCTTATCCAATATACAAGAACCCGCCGTCCCAAGAGGAACGGCGGGTTGCGATGCTCACGGATTCTTCCACTTACGGCACGGTGCGCGCAGCAGGTGCCCCGTGCCGGGCGAAATCATTCCGATCAGTCGTCGTCCAGCGTGATGTCCAGCTTGTCGCCGTCCAGCGTGAACTGCCCGCTGATGCTGAAGCTGGTGGAACTGTCCGTCGGCTCCCAGGAGTCGTCATAGTTCTTGTACTCGTACGCCACCTTGGCTTCGCCGCCGTACACGTAGAAGCTGCCCGAGTCGATGCTGAGGTCATCAGTGGTGACGGTCGGGTATTCGGTGATGTTCCACGCGATGTTGCGGTAGTCGTCATCGGAACCGTACATGCTGAACGGGCAGCCTTCAGGCTGTGCATCCGTGGACTTGGCGCAGGTATCCAGCTTGTCCTTGATCTTCGCGTTGATCTCGTCTGCCAGAGCGTCGGTCGGCTCGGCAGAGATCGAGGCGGAGGATTCGGAGGAGGTGGTCAGCGTCGTCGAATCCGCGGTCAGATACTTCGACGTGACCGGTTCCACCGTGTACGAGCCCGGATACACCTTGAAGGTGTAGGTGCCGGAATCGGATGCTGTGGCGTTCTTCGCGCCGACCTTGACACCGTTGACGGTGAAGTTGGTGATGGCCGGTGACGCGTAGACGGAGATCTCCTTGACCAGCGGCGTCGTGATGTTCCAGTTCTTGAAGATCAGGAACTTGGATCCGTTCGGCGCGACCGTCAGAATGTCGGTCATGGACTTGCCGCCCAGCGTGTACGAGATCCGCATCGTGCGGGAGCCGTCCGCGTTGTCGGTGGCGGAGATGATGCGCTGGTTGCTGATCGTGGTCTTGTCGCCCTTGGAAGCCGCATTGGTGAGCAGTGTGCGCTTGCCGTTGGCGACCTGCGGGTCGGAGATGCCGTTGGCCTTGTCATAGTCGCCGGACGCGATGGCCGACAGGTAGCTCTTCACGGTGTTATCGGCGCTGAACACGGTGGAGTTGACCACTGCGTAAGCGATACCGAGCAGGGCAAGCACGCCGACGATGGCGCTGATGATGATGGCCAGCTTCTTCTGCTGCGGGGTCATGGCCTTGGCTGCAGCCGGGGCGGCGGGAGCAGCCACCGGAACGGGGGCGACAGGTGCAGCTGCAGGAGCGGCAGGAGCGCCGGCGGTAACTTGGACAGTCGGGGTACCACCTTGGGCCTGAAAGGCCGCGGCATCGGTGCCGGCAGCGGGAACCCCCTGAACCGGAGCACCGGGAACGGGAACGCCTGAACGGGAACGCCTGAACCGGGATGCCAGCTGCGGGCGCGGTCGGCGCTCCGGTGCCGGTGCCAGGCTGTCCGCCGAAGGACGCTGCGGGCC
>ENA-OQDE01000763-OQDE01000763.1-human-gut-metagenome-genome-assembly--contig:-NODE-763-length-16374-cov-2.514126_pt1 | contig 16374 bp, 13 predicted proteins | sample MGYA00242768_ERZ504595 | MGnify/ENA primary metagenome ERZ504595 (study PRJEB26092, sample SAMD00036307) | human gut metagenome | host: Homo sapiens | study: EMG produced TPA metagenomics assembly of...
CTCACTTGTAGGATGCATAAAGTGAATCTATTTGAGTATCTCACGGATGTGATAAACAGAACAGCCGAATGGCAACCGAACACACCAATTGAAAAATACAGGGAACTGCTTCCTGACAGATGGGAAAGGCTAATGACTAAAAAGGGATCATTAGCCTTTTTATTTTAATACACTATATAGAATCGCGGAGACGCTTACCTTTTCTTTTTCAAATTGTACCTTTCCACAATAAAAGCACTACCTTTGTCAATCATGTATGTAATATACAATATAAAATGAACGACAATAAATTAAAAAACAAAACAGTCCCTTTCAACTACGCCCGCTGCTACAACGAGCAATGTCCGAAAGCTTGTAACTGCCTGCGTCGGGTGGCTGCACTTCTCACTACCGCTGACGCTTCCTACATCAGCATCGTAAACCCAATGTGTATTCCGGCCACCGGCATTGACTGTCCTCACTTCCAAAACGCAGAAAAGATACATGTGGCATGGGGTATCAGCCACCTGCTGGACAACGTACCTTATAAGGACGGAACAAACATCAAGCAACAACTGATCGGGCATTTCGGAAAAACGCTTTACTATCGCTTTTATCGCGAAGAACGCTTCCTAAGCCCCGCAGATCAAAACTATATCCGCCAACTTTTTCACCGGAAAGGTATCACCGAAGAACCGGTCTTTGACAGTTACACGGATGAGTATAATTGGTAAAGCTGCGTTCTAACTAGTTTCCAGCCTGCTGAAACTTTTTGTTTCAAGCGCTAGAAACTAAAAGTTTCATACGGTGAAACGATTCGTTTCTCACCGAGAAACAAACTGTTTCACTACGGGAAACCATTCGTTTCAAGGTATGAAACAAAAAATAGAACTAGTTGAAAACAAAAGAAGCCCTGATGAAGAGGCAGGTGAAGCTTAGGCCTTCACCCGCTATCACCGATGAACAAAGCGATGCAGAAGATGTTGAAGAGGTGAGAGGAATTTGAAGAGAAAAAGATAAGATATTTATTTCAACCACCTTACCTTCATTAGAGTTAGAACGCACCTTTATTAATTACAGTTTCTTCAGGTATAATTCCTATCTCATCAGGAAACAGCCATTATATTATTCGCTTGTTTCTATCTTTTTGATGATTCGTGCCGGATTGCCGGCTACGATTGTCATCGCCGGAACATCTTTAGTTACCACGCTACCGGCTCCCACTATCGCTCCATAGCCAATCCTTACACCTGGAAGTATGGTCGAATTTATGCCAATCCACACCTTGTCCTCAATCACAATCGGACGTCCGTATGTGGCACTGCGGTTATCCGGATCCGGGTCATGATTGATAGTTATCAAGTTGACTTTCGGCCCGATAAATACATCATTACCAATCGTAATACCACCTCGTCCGAAAAACGTGCAGCATTGCTGGATGAAACATCGCTTCCCAATATTGACGGGTTTACCATAATCAATGTAGAGTGGCGGCAGAACGGTGGTGGTTGCATCCAGTTCTTTGTCAAGAATACGTTCCATATATTCATGCACCTCTTCATGCGTACGATAACCCGTGTTCATCTCGGTCGCAGTCTTTATGGTAGCGAAAATGTCCGTAATCAGTTCATCATAACCCGGTTCATCAGGTGAGACCATCTCACCGCTCAAGTCTTTTGCAAAAATATCGTTCATCATTTAATTGTTTTAATTGTATATAGCTATTACTACTGCTTACTCATAATTTATTATTTCAGGTTCTTTCTGAAGAAGTCCTCCAATTTGTCGAAAGGAATCGTACGGTCGTAGAGATCAGTATGGTTCGCTCCGGGGATAATCATCAGTCTTTATTATCACCTGTCAACTTTTTGAAAGCATCCTCACTAAAATAACGCGAATGGGCATTTTCACCATGAATAAGAAGTACGGGGCGGGAAATCTCATGAATATAAGATAATAGTGGCATATTGATAAAAGACAGCGTCATCGTAGGACTCCATGCACCATTGGAATTGATAGAGCGAACGTGGAAACCACGGTTAGTCTTGTAATAATCGAAATAATCCTTGACGAATTGTGGCTCTTCACCGGTGATGCTGTCAGGCAACCCATGGACACCGGGAGTGATTGTACACTCTGCGCGTCACGGGTACGGATAACATTCATCATCTCCCTTTTTTTTGTTGCGGTCGTCGGCACTATCCTCTGCATCGAAATAACCATTGGCATTCACACGGCTCATATCATACATCGTCGAAGCACTGTAGCCTTGATACGTGTATCCATAGCAGCAGCATTTAGTCCCATCCCACCGAAACCACAGATACCAATAATCCCGATACGCTCTGCATCCACATTAGGCAATGCTGTGAGAAAATCGACTGCTGCGCTGAAATCTTCGGTATTGATGTCCGGTGAAGCTACATTACGAGGTTCACCGCCACTCTCACCGGTATATGAGGGGTCAAATGCAAGAGTAAGGAACCCACGCTCCGCCATTGTCTGTGCATAAAGACCGGATGCCTGTTCCTTTACAGCTCCGAAAGGACCGCTCACAGCTATGGCAGCGAGTTTGCCTTCAACATTCTTGGGTTCGTAGAGGTCGGCAGCAAGTGTGATGCCGTAACGGTTCTTAAACGTCACCTTGCGGTGGTTTACCTTGTCACTTTGCGGGAATTTCTTGTCCCATTCTTGAGTAAGATTCAATGTTTCCATATTATCACTTGTTTCTTGATTTGTTTTACTATTTGTGCAGCCTGCGCCCGCAAGCATGATGATTCCTAACAAGGCTGCGATTGCCACGGATGTAAGATTCGCTGTTTTCATTCTGCTATTACTTAAATAGTTGTTGAATTATTCTTTCTTATTTTACAGCGCAAAGGCAAAGCAAAAGCCCCACAGCGGCATTGCTGTGAGGCTCAAATAGTATTGCTCAAAAGCTCAATATAAAACTATCCCGATTTACACAAATAAGAATCTTATGCAATTATGCTGTCGGTGATATACCATATTGTTTCTTGAATGCGGTTGAAAAATGGGAAGGATTCTTAAACCCAACTTCTGCGTAGACGTCCACAACCTTTTTACCGCCTTCCTTCATCTTGTTGTAAGCCACCTCAAGACGCTTGCGGATAAGCCACTTTTCAGGTGTCAGGTCACTTATCTTCTTGAAGTCCCGCTTGAACGTGGCAAGGCTGCGCCCGGTATAATGAGCCATTTCCTCCATTGTGAACTCATACATGTAGTTCTCGCTCATAAATTCCAGAATATCTATTTTCCACGGCTCGTTGAAATCGAAAAGCGTCGGGGCAAACCGTTCATCTATATCCAACAAAGCGAGCAGACCTTCCTGTATCTTCAGATTCATAAAATCATCTTTCGGTTTTACTTCAGGATTGAAATAAGGTGTCATGGAGCGAAAAGGCTTGCGAGTTCCACCGTTTGGGGCAGTTTTATCACATCCGAATTAAGTTTTGGAGTATTGACGGGTACTCTCCGCTGTCCCAATTTGCTATACATCTCACGTAAAAAACGACGTGTAAACATCAGGAAAATACCACAATACCGCTCACCGTTGTACGTTCTCTTATACATTGTTATATGATGATCTCGGGGGATAAAGACACATTCGCCTTTTCTCACATGAATTTGTTCTTTTCCATTATCGAGAATCATCTCACCTGAATACACATAGTTGATAGCATATTCACGAGAACGGTGTATACAACCGCCAAGGTCATCGTAATAGAAGCTGTAAAATACATTGTTATAATTGAATATAAGCTTCATTGGTTCTACTTGTTCCGCATCGCTCTTAGTCATAACATTGAGTGTTTTTTTAATTTCCAATCGCAAATGTAACAAAAGAAATCTGTTTCTTAACGGCTCATTATCCTTTTATTTGTGTGAGGGTAGTTGAAAAGCCCCCCACCTAATCTATTGAACAACTTGCAAGTGATTATTTTTAGTGTTATAGTTAAAATTTATCTACTACACTTGCAAGTTCTCTCATTAATTTGTTTCTTTGTCTTTAAGGATTGAATAAAGCCTCATATAAGGCTAACAAATTTATTCATCACCTATAATGAAAGAATTATGAGTAACAGAGAACTATCTAACAGAATTGAATATTTTGTGGGATGTATAGGAGCTTTCGCTGAAAAATATTCCTTAAGTAACAGTCAGGCATACAAATACCTGAAGCGTTTTTCCGGCTTGGATTTCTTAGAAGAATTCTATGATATCGAACATACATTCTCCATAGAGGAAGCTGTGGATGATTTAACGAAAATCTGTCAACGAAATGGAGGAGCTTTAGCATGATTCTTTACCACGGTTCAAATATAGAAATATCCCAAATAGATATTGATAAAGGAAGAAAAGGCAAAGACTTCGGAAAAGGGTTTTATCTGAGTGAAGATATTAAACAAGCCGAAAAGATGGCAAGTTTAACGACATTCAGACAAGGAAAAGGGGTTCCTGTTGTTTCTAAGTTTATGTTTGATGAATCTATTCTAAATGGTAAAAGTGATATTAAAATCAAACAGTTTGGCGGATATACCATAGAATGGGCTGAATTTATTCTATTAAATAGAAACAATAATACCAATATCCAAGCCCATGATTATGATATTGTAATAGGTCCCATTGCTGATGATACTGTAGGTCTCCAATTAAGACGATTTATTCAGGGATATATAAACATATCACAATTAGTGAATGAATTATCATATATCCGCCCTACTATACAATATTTCTTTGGAACTCCCGCTGCAATTAATTTACTAAAAAGTTATGAATAAGGAAAAACAATTTTTAGTTTGAATCTTTAGGAAAAGAACTGATAGAAATGCTTATGAGCGACTACGGTATGGGATTTGCAAAATCTATGGATGTACTGTATTCTTCTGAAACTTCGCAAAATTAGAAGACGAACGTTCCGGCTTATATTATCAAGGAGCCATATATGTCTACAGTTTTTAAAACAGGAAATAGAAAAGGGGACTATTGATTAAAATCAAATACTCCCCCATAATACAGACAGCCGATATGTGTGCATGAGAGCTAATCGAAAACACTCAATATTTATCGGTCATTACAAATACCAACTCCCCTCTTCATAATTTCCGAATGATGTATCCTGAAATTCTCAACGGGTTTGCCATTCCACGTTACCGACTTCACATACTTATTCTCATGCGACAATCCTTTTGCTTGCATCGTGAACGTTTTATCATTCGGTAATGAAATAGTAACTTCTTCCACCTGTGGTGCTCCCAATATATATTCTCCCCCAATCGGATTTACCGGATAGAATCCCATTGCAGAGAATATATACCATGCTGACATTTGTCCGCAATCATCATTTCCGCATAATCCATCCGGTTTGGGGAGGTAAAAACGGTCAAAAATTTCACGAATGAGTTGTTGGGTTTTATAAGGTTGTCCGGCATAGTTATACAAATAAGCTACATGATGACTAGGTTCATTGCCATGTGCATATTGTCCGATAAGTCCAGTCACGTCTTGCGTGAACCCTGTATTTTCCGCGGATGATTCTAAAAAGAATAAAGAATCCAGTTTGTTAGCGAACTTCTCTTTGCCCCCGAGTAAATCGATTAATCCTTCCACGTCGTGTTGCACGTGCCAAGTATATTGCCAGGCATTTCCTTCTGTATAATCTCCGCCGGAAGTAGCGGCATGAGACAATAAGAATGTATTAAAAGGTGTACGCCATTTTCCTTTCGAATCCTTTCCTCGCATCATAGTCGTTGAGGGATCCAACAGATTCTTGTAGTAGGAAGCTCGGCGGGAGAAATAAGCATAATCTTTCTCTTTTCCTAAAGATTTCGCCATGCGGGCTACACAATAATCATCATAGGCGGACTCTAATGTACGGGAAACTGACTCTTTGGGGATGATGTCGAAAGGATAATATCCATAACGATCATAAACCTCCCAGTCCGAATGTTGATGGCTTACGGTAGAACTTCCACGAATAGCGGCATACGCCTCTTCCACGTCAAATCCTCGGAATCCTTTCAGATAGGCGTCCACGATGACAGGGATAGCATGATTGCCTATCATGCAATGTGCCTCTTTTCCCCACAATGCCCAGATAGGAAGATACCCCATCGTGCGATAGTGTTCGAGCATACTCTGTATCATTCCGTCCACCCGCTCCGGGGAGAGAATGGTGTACAAGGGATGAGTTGCACGATAGGTGTCCCAAAGAGAAAGCGTGGAATAATAAGAGCCCGTCTTCGAGGTATACACTTTATCGTCAGCACCCCGATAACGTCCGTCCGTGTCCGCCATGTCGTTGGGCTGGATAAACAGGTGATAGAGCGAAGTGTAGAAATTCTTCTTCTGTTCGTCACTACCAGTCACCTTTACCCGATCAAACAAATTGTTCCATTGCCGGCAGGCTCCATACGAATCTTGTCGAAGTCCCATCCCGGATTCTCTTTCGCTAACGCCGCTTTCGCGCCTTCCAGGCAAACGGAAGAGAGCGCTATTTTCACTTGCAACGTATCACCTTCAGCAAGGTCGAAATCAAGAATAAGTCGTTTCGCCTTCTCCCCTCCTGCCGATGAAAGCACTTCACGTACAACATACGGTTTGTCAAAAGAGATCACATAATAGTATTGTCGCTTTACCCAATTTTCTACCACTTGATGACCTGTGATGGTATGATTGTCGGGCATATCCATTTCAGCAGACAAGACATGTGTTTTCAGCCGTTCTTTATCCCAAACGATCCCGTTCTGGAGGTCTACCAGTAAGTGGGCAGGAGCAGTGGAATGATAAACGTAACGATGAAGAGGTACGCTGCGTGGAGGTCAATTCCACGTCAACAGCAGCATCCGTCAGTCGGACGGCATAGTATCCGGGAGACGCCTTTTCGGATTTTTTATCAAACTTGCTTCTATAGACTCCGTCTTTCACTTCCCCACTGAAAGGCAATAGAAGAACGTCTCCCAGATCGGGACACCCCGTCCCACTCAAATGCGTTTGGGCGAAACCGATAAGAGAATCATCCGCAAAGTTATATCCGCTACAATACTTCCATTCGTCATTACCCGTTTCGGGGCTTGCTTGAATGAAACCGAAAGGTACGCAGGCTCCGGGAAAGGTATGTCCGTTGTCGGAAGTACCAACGAATGGATCAGCATATCGAATATAATCATCATCCATGTCCGTCCGGAAGAACAATGTTCCATAGCCGGGGCCATCACACCATTTGGAAGCACCCTCTACTGACATCTTGGAGAGAACCCGGCGAGTATACGGCATATCCAATCCTTGCGGGTGACGTAATGATTGTATACGATCTCATAGATAGGTCGAAACACTCCCCGTAATTTGTCCGAAATTGTTTGCCAGTTGCAATATCGGCCCGAAATATCAGTCCACGTAGTAAAGGGAACGGCTTCTCCCAAGTTATATTTCGCTGTATATTCGTAACCGGTCAACAGACGGTTGTCAAAAGCGGCATACATCTTCTCATCCCCCTGGTTGTAAGCGGTTTCGCAGGCTTCTGCCAAATTACCCAAGCCGAACATTACGTGGTCTTGGTCGCGACCGCTCTCTTGACACTGTCCGTTCTCGCCGATATAATTCTTAATCGTTCCGTTGTCGTGCCCGTTGTAATAGAAGTGAACTGCCTGATTGTAGAGAGCCTCATCTTCCAGGAAAATACCAAAGGCCATATATGCTTTGGTAGCAGCAGCCCCCCAGTTGCCGTTTGTATATGGTTTCGCCTTGAAGAAGGTGTCCAATACAGGAATGAATACCGTTCGCAACATCTTCTCCCAGCCGGCAATCTCCGCCGGAGTGACTTTGGAATAGGTATGTTTAATTAGTTCTGCCGCGTTCGCCAACATACTGCCTTGTAGAGAGGCGCACAGTGGGTCGTCATTGTCGTTCGGACCTATTAATTTCAGCATGGCGCTGTAAGCATTCAATATCTCTATCGACTTGCGGGCATGGGCTTCATCTCCGGTGAGGGTCCACATCAAGGCGTTGAGATAAGCTGCCTTATGATCGTCTTCGCTAGGGCGTTTGGTATGTTTGTTCACTCCCAAACGAGCTATCACTTCAAAAGGGCCTTGCATCTGATAAGTGGACAAGGCACAAGAATCAGCTTCGAGCAATCGGTAAGAACTGTAAGCCGGCTCTATCCGATGATCTATGTAATATTTCATCCTCTCCAGGCTCTCTTTCGTATGGAGAATACCCGGATGCATGAACTTGTTCGCTTCGGACAAAGATTGTCCGGCACGTATCTTCTTCCATCTCATGAGCGCTTCAATGTAATAATAATCAGCATAGATAATAGAGGTATCTATCTCATCGTCGGCTGGATAGTGTCCGGTAGAGTGCAGCAGAAGAGCAGGATTCTTATCACGGCTTTGATACTTCTTCGTAGAAAGGTTGCGGAGCATCTTCTCTGCCAATTTATAATATTTATCTGCCCGCTCCTTATCGTCTTCCAGCGTCGACAGTTCCAACAAAGCTGAAGCGACAACCGCTGCTGCCGAAGCATCTCTGGGAGCGGTTGGGATATCGGGAGCATCGAAGTCCCAATAAGGAATCAAGTCGGCAGGCAGACGACGGATGTAGAGGTCTGCCACTTTTTCGGCAAAGCGAAGATATTCTTTGTCACGTGTTTCACGATAGACCATCGTATATCCGTAGACAGCCCACGCCTGTCCGCGCGCCCACATCGAGGCGTCGTTATATCCTTGATGAGTGATTCCTTTGATGAGTTTTCCTGTAATAGTATCGTAGACAGCTACATGATAGCAAGAACCGTCTGTACGGAAATGGTTAGCTTTCGTCACACGAGCATGAGACAAAGCGATATCATAGAGCCTCTTCCCTCCTCCATGCTTGGCAGCCCAGAAAAGAAGTTCCAGATTCATAATGTTGTCGATAATCGTGTTATGAGGCCAATTGCTTTCTTTCACTTTCCAAGGCCACGATAAGAGGGTGCCTACACGGGGGTTGTAAGTTTTGCCAGTTCGTCCGCACTTTTCAGCAGGATATCTTTGTAGTAGTTCTCTTTCGTAAGGCGATAGGCATGACCGTAGCTACAAAACATTTGGAATCCCATATCGTGACTGGTTACTTTGCCCGACAGAGACTCCAGCAATTTTGTAAAATGAACAGCTTTTTCCTTTATCTCCGGTTCATGGCTGTATTCGTAATCATACCACAGGACTCCCGGAAAAAATCCGCTTGTCCAGTCGTGGGGACTCACCATATCCCACGATGACTTGCCGACTTCAATAGCTCTCGGAAGTTTCGAAGAAGTTCCTATTGCTTTCAATGTTTTATGTATTTGCCGATTACAGTAAGCCAGTTCTTTTTCTTGGGCACCGGCTATACAGATAACGCATAAACTTATCCACAAAGAGAGTATTCTTTTCTTTATCATTTACCTATATTTTAATGATGTATATAATAACAAGAGGGTGTATCGAAAGTCTACAGTAACTCAAGACACACCCTCCCTTTATCCTCTTTTTACCTATTTTTTACCTTATAATTGGAAGGTGGTTAGTTTTCTTCCAAATATTTAATCAATTCCGCCTCGTTCCTAAAGGATTTCGTCCATTTAATAGTATAAGGTGTCACAGTATCCGAATAAACCATATCTGCAAGTTTTATTTTAACAGTCATATCAAATGACTTATCAGTAGGTATTGGATTTCCGGTGAAAGTTCCTTTAGTCAGATCCCAATAATAAACGGTACCATAATCTTTTTCAATAATTGAATGTGAGTTAAGTCCGTATTGATTACTTTTATCATTCACAAAAGACCCATAACCATTAGTAGGAGAATCGAATGTTATCGCTTTCTTCTCCGGCAATCCTTCTATTACAATTGCAATAACCGGATAATTACCTACATGCAATGTCAAATCGTTCTGTATATCTCCTCTGTATTTTCACCAGATTTAGCAGGCGTCACAACCAAATTATCTCCATCATTTTTGTCTGTTGCACCACTCGTTATTACCGACCATTCGGTTCCTTTCGCATCAATAGCTCCTTCACTCGGCGGCATACCCGATTCTGTACGGAACAGTAGTGTCCCATATCCCGGATGATCACACCACATTGCATCCCCTTCCGGAGAGATTCTTGAGATAACCTGTTGCGTATACGGCATTTCCAGACCTTTACGAGTTACGTAATGATTGTAAGCAATCTCAAATACCGGTCGGAATTTTCCTCTATCGTCATCAGAGATATTATTCCATCTCACTCCTGTCACATCCGTGAAAGGTTCAAAAGGCACATCGTACCCGAGATTATACTTAGCTGTATATTCATACCCTTTCATAAGTCTGTTTTCCGATGCGCTCCAAAGCGTCTCGTTGCCCTGATTATAAGCAATTTCGCAGGCTTCTGCCAGATGTCCTATCCCCAGCATCGTGTGGTTCTGGTCGCGTCCGCTTTCCTGACACTGTCCGCTCTCCATAATATAGTTCGTCAAACTTCCGTTGTCGTGCCCCTCATAGAAAAACGTCACCGCTTCGTTATAGAAACTTTCGTCATCCAAAAAGATACCGAACGCCATAAAGGCCTTGATAGCAGCGGTTCCCCAGTTGCCGTTTGCATAAGGAGATTTGGCAAAGAAGTTTCTCAATACCGGAATAAATACGTTACGGAACATATTCTCCCAAGATTTGACATCCGTATCTGATACCGAAGGATAAGTATGTCTCATCAGTTCAGCGGCATTGGCAAGAAGAAATCCCTGCAAAGCAGCGCACAAGGGAGCGTCATTATCACTCATGTCGATCTCACGCAATGTGCCGGCATAAGCATTCAATATCTCAATCGACTTTTGAGCATGCGCTTCATTTTTGGTGATATTCCACATAAGAGCATTCAGATAGGCAGCTTTGTGATCCTCCTCGCTCTTAGTTTTGGTAGGATGAGGAGTCATATCTGGATTAAAACGAGCAATAGTTGTGAAAGGACCTTGAATTATATATGAAGCAGAGGCCAAAGAATTCTGCTGCAACAGTCTGTAACAGTCCACCGCTGGAGAAACATTCCCATTCACAAAGTTCTGCATTCGGGTAATGGAAGCTGTCGTGTGTAGAATACCGGGATGAACAAACTCCATAGAAGGTCCCACTTCCGTATAGTTGGGGTTCGGATTGGGCGGCGGAGGCGTATTATCTTCCTGACACGAAACAAACGTAAACAACAAGCATAATATCGGTAGTATATATTTCATTTTCATATGAATATCATTTTAAAGGTTCAACATTCGATTACCAACGGATTGTTACCCAATTCGTGACCATTGGACAAAGAGTTCAGCCACTGCAAAGGAATCGGACGCAATTTAAACTTATTCTCAAACGACTCTTGCGTCAAGGTAGTCTTGATTGTCCCACCATAGATGTTGGATACATCCCAGTTGTACTTCAACACACGTTCAGCCAGTTTGCCGGTGCGTTGCAAGTCGTTCCAGCGTGATCCTTCACCAAGGAGTTCCTTTGCTCTTTCGTCCAAAATATTATCTATCGTGACATTGGAATAACGAGAAAGCCCACCCTGCGGAGAATGTTTTTCAGCACGGGAAACAACGTAGTTAATATATTTTTCGGCATTAGCCTGATCGTTGTTATTCATCACTGCCGCTTCCGCCGCAATCAGACAAGTTTCCGCCAAACGGAAGAGATAGATATCACGCGTTCCCGAACCGGATTCGTCTTCCCTATACTCCGCGTTTCCATCTTTGAATTTCCAGATAGGAAGACAGGTACGAGAAGTTGAATTCGTCGTCTGATAAGCGTGTTTGTAGTAATCATCATTCGCCCAATTTGTGTCATCTCCCATCGGATAGTTGAACACTTTGTATCTTACTCCATTCTTGTCCGTTTCAGCCCAATACTTATATTCAGGATCGGTAGGTACCGGGAAATAGATAATCTTATCGCCTTTGGCGAACACTCCATCTACAGGAGTAGTACACTGGAACCAGTTCTTGCCTGCATCCTTTCCGTCTGTGGAAGTACTCGCATTACCATTCAAAGGACTCATAAAGGTCACAGAAGGACGTCTGTCTTTCTGCCAGTCATACATCATATAAGCAAATTTAGTAGGAATCGCCTCCACATGCATACTCGCATTACCATAATAACTGTCTTTGCCCAATCCCAGCCATCCGCCAATAGCATAAGGCATCATATACCATTGATTCCAGATATTGGTGTTGTAGTTAGCTCCGTCAGCAAAACCGATAGGGAAAATAATTCATCGTTTATCTCATTCGACTGACGATGAACCATCGCATAGTCGTCCAACAGCTTATGTCCAGAATTAAGATATACATCTTCCGCATCCTTGAATGCGTTTTCAAAATCCTTCGGATCGGCATACTCTTCATAACCACGTGTCAGATAAGCCAACGCACGGATATGCTTCGCAGCAGCTTTGGACATGCGTCCGTAGTTGGAACCCATTTGACGCCAGGGAAGAACACTAATGGCTTCTTCCAAATCTGTAAAAATCTGCTGGTAGAAAGCGGCGCCATTCGAATACTCGACAGTATAGCTCGGCTCTTTGGACTCGTTGATTTTCAACGGTCCCTGTCCCCAGTTCCTCACAATCTCAAACAAATACCAGGCTCTCAACGCTTTGGCTTCAGCCACAAGCTGTGCCAACGCACTGGGTTCTATTCCATCAGGGTCGTCTGTCTTCAAAATGACACTCTTCGAACGATCAATAGCAGCATTTACATTATTCAATGCATTGAAATAAGAACTCCACATCGCATAAATCGTACCGTTATTTGACTGATAAGTAGTGGTATACTGATTCATTGCCGCTACTTCCGTCGGATAATTCTGTGTGAAGACATCCGTACCTTGTTGTGTAAATATCTGATAAGTAGTAGTATTATAGATATTTTTCAAGTTTGAGTAGCAACCTACAATCAGACTCTCATATCCACCCTTTGTCTGATAGTATTTGTCCGCTGACTGACTGGAATGGTTCACTTCGTCCAGAAAATCAGAACAAGCAGTCATTCCAAAAGTAAATAACAGAAGCGTATACTTCAAATATCTTTTGTTTATCATAGATCTGTTTTTTTAAAATGAAATATTAACACCAAGTAAAGCATTCATAGTCATACCGTCCGTATCTCCAATGTTGGTAAGATCAGGCTGTTCGGGATCAAGACCTCTGAACTTCGTAAGAATGAAAGGATTCTGTACAGTCACATAGATGCGGGCGTTATCCAGTCCCCATTTTGACATCAGTCTCTTGTTCAAAGTATATCCCAGTGTGATATAGGAAACTTTCAGGAAGTCTGTTTTTCATAAGCGATATTACCTCTGGAACCCATTTGTGAGGGACGTCCATGGTATTCGAAGGATTCTCCGGCGTCCAGTAATTAGTCCGCAGATTGTTGAAGTTCTGGCTGTTCCATTCTAATGCGAAGTTCTCAAAGAAACGGTCGTACTGTGTGGCTCCTGCCTGGAAATACATGTGGAATGAAAAGTCGAAATCATAGATTTTGAACATATTTGTCATACCTCCTGTCCAGTCCGGTGTTCTCTTGCCGTCGATGATATAGTCATCGTCCGTCAGCTTGCCATCATTGTTATAGTCTTTAATCTTGAAGTTACCCGGTACACAACCATATTTTGCAGCCTCTTCTTCTTCTCCCAACTGCCATACGCCAATTGTATTTTGAGTCCAGTTCGTATCTACCGGCTTACCGATGAAACGCTTGTCAGAATAGCGTCCTCTCATGCCTTGCAGATGAATGGAATAATTGCTAAGATCTTCTTCGTCAGCCAGACTTACGATTTCGTTTTTGTTGTAAGCCAGGTTGATGGTCGTATTCCAGGCAAAGTTCTTGGTCATGATATTCGCGGTATTCAACTGCAACTCAAATCCGCTGTTTCTTACGGAACCTACATTCGAAGTAACCGATGAATAACCCAAATGAACAGGAATATTGCGTTTCATCAACAGGTCATTGGTAGTACGATTGTAGTACTCAATGTTACCCGAAATCCGTTGGTTTAAGAAACCGAAATCAAGACCTACGTTATATTCTGAAGTACGCTCCCAAGTCAGCATCGGATTGGCAATGTTGGCAGGAAGATTTCCCACGGAAGTAGACGTTCCGAACGGATAATATACAGACCCCGAAATGGTACCTTCGGATGCATAAGGAGACACAGAGTTGGTATTACCCGCCTGACCATAACTGAAACGCAGTTTCAGGTTGGACAACCAATCCAGATTCTTGGCAAAGTCTTCTTCAGTGATTCTCCACGCAATAGCTGCGGAAGGGAAAAGCGCCCATTTATTTCCTTCGGACAAACGTGAAGAACCATCATAGCGCAAGCTGGCTGTAAGCAAATATCTATCCATCAGCCCATAGTTGATTCTACCTACATAAGACATCATCGTCCACTGGCTGAAATTGGAAGTCAAGCTCTCGATAGCTCCCCCATTCAGGTTATACCAAAGTGAATTGAAAGACAAGTCCTTGCTTGCACCATACAATCTGTCGTACTGATACTTTTGAGCGGAGAACACTCCGGTCGCAGTAATAGAATGAACGGACTTCTTCCAAGTATAGTTCACAATATTATCCCAAATCCAACTCAATGAATTATCTTTCGTCGCATTCGCCTTAGCACCTTTGGCAGTTCCCTGCTGTGCCTTTGTCCACACTCCGATATAATCCCCCATGGAAGTCTGTGTAAAATAGGGAGAAAATGAAGAAGTGAGCTCCAAATTCTCAATAGGTGTTATTTTAAGATAAATATTGCTTTGCAGGTTGAGGCTCTTCACTTGCGAGCGCTGGTTTTGAGAAGTAACCAACGGATTGAAAAGATTATTGCCGGAATATTTCCATATCTCCTCACCTGTCACCAAGCTATCGGGATGTTGAGTAGGACGCATACGGAACACATCACGCAACAAGTCCCAGTTACCTTTTTCACGAATACTGTGAACCGCATACATACTTCCTCCGAAAGAAACATGCTTATTAATAGTGATGTCTATTACCGAACGCAAGTTGTAGCGTGTATATTCTTGCGGCTGAATCATACCATCTTCGAAATAATAGCCGCCAGAGAAACCGTATTTCACAGCTTCCGTGCCACCAATTGCCGACAAGCTATGGTTTGTCATAAAGGCAGGACTGGATACAGCGTCCAACCAATCGAAATATTTACCTTCTTTCACCGCCTGCAATTCGGACGGGTCGGTAAAAATTTGTTCGTCTCTCTTATAAATATAGTTGGGAGCTCCGCCACGGGTAGCCTCTCTCGCCAGCTGCACATATTCGTCACCGGACATCATATCGGGCAAGTTTGTATAAGATCTCACACCAACATAACCGTTATAGGAAATTTTCGGCTTACCAGTCTGTCCTCTTTTGGTCGTTACGATGATTACACCGTTTGCGCCACTGGAACCATAAATAGCCGTTGCCGAAGCATCCTTCAGGACGTCAATCTTTTCAATATCGTCCGGATTGACAAAATCCAGATTACCGCCGGGAACTCCGTCAATGACAATCAAAGGAGACGAAGAGGCAGTGATAGAGTTGATACCACGAATCTTTATATCGTAGCCTCCACCCGGTTTGTTATTCGAACGTGTGATGGTCACACCGGACAACTCTCCTTGCAACGCACCTGCGGAGTTCGTTTTTCCACCTCTAAGCAAAGTTGTATTGGAGACAGAAGCGACAGAACCAGTCAGGTCGGACTTCTTCACAGAGCCGTAACCTACCACCACTTACTTCGTTCAATGACTTCGCATCTTCACGCAATACAACATTCAGAAAGTTTTGAGCGGATATTTTTATTTTTGTGTTCGTATAACCAAGATATGAGATTTCAACCTCATCTCCTGCTGCTACTTCCAAAGAGAAATTACCGTTCATATCCGTTATCACTCCCTTTTTTGTTCGGGGAACCATCACATTAGCCCCCACCACAGGAAGGTCTGCTTCATCTTTTACGATACCTGTTATCTTCTTTTCCGAACCGCTTGCGCGTCCGTCTTTGTTTGCAGAAGAGACGTTAGCTTTTTAGCCAGAATGATATGACGTCCTTTAATGGTATATGACAGGTTGGTCTTACTTGCAACCGCATCCAGGACATCTTTCAAGGAACTGTTCGTTTGATTAATTGTGATTCGTTGTTGCTTGTTGATTTCGTCCGAATCATAGAAAAACAAATAGTTGGTCTGCTTTTCTACCATTCGTAACACAGTCTCAAGTTTTTCATTTTTTACTGATATCGATATTTTCTTTTCCTGCGCATACACGTTACCAACTATGCCCTGCAGAATAAATAACAACAAAACAGCAAAGGTTATTTTTG
>ENA-OQDE01000764-OQDE01000764.1-human-gut-metagenome-genome-assembly--contig:-NODE-764-length-16333-cov-5.685919_pt1 | contig 16333 bp, 21 predicted proteins | sample MGYA00242768_ERZ504595 | MGnify/ENA primary metagenome ERZ504595 (study PRJEB26092, sample SAMD00036307) | human gut metagenome | host: Homo sapiens | study: EMG produced TPA metagenomics assembly of...
GTTTATAATTTCAAAAGAAAAAGCAGGATTCGGAAGTCGTTAACGAGACTTCCCATCCTGCTTGAGTTTATCCACAAATATATTTTTTTAAATTTCGTCAGTTTTTACAATGGTCTGAACAGTAACGTATTGTACTGTCTTTGGATCAACGCCCGCATAGAGAAGATTGGTGATGTAAGTGTGCCGTAGCTGATGGGGTGTCACATCGAAGTCCAGCGTATATTTGATTTTGGGTTGATTCTTCTGGGTCATACCCAGCGTTGGAGTAACCGTATATTTGATACTCTCCCCATTTACATACTTATAATAGTTCCGGGGCTTAGTGGAGCGGACAACGACATACTGCCACACTCTTTGAAACTGCGAAGCAGCCAGTGGCTCTCCTTTGCTGTCAGCGATCACATAATCTGATATGGAATTTTCTTTCGCTTCTCTCAGACAATCCACCAAACACTTCGGTATCGGAATATCCCTTTTTGCCGCCGGAGTCTTTAGCACGGTAGAAACCACGGGTCTGTTATGCTCTGTACGCCATGCCCGCCTCACCGATAGATAAGGTGTATCCTCGTCCAGAAATACACAATCCCATTGCAGTGCAAGAATTTCTTCCCGGCGCAGACCGGAATACAAACCGAGCATAATAAACAAATATGGAGGAAGCCCCTTGACTGTATCCAGAAGCACGGCTACCTGCTGATCTGTCAATGCCTCTCTCTTTTTTGATGGTTTTCCGCCTTTACCGGATATTCCTGCACAGGGATTGTGTTCAAGAATTTGGTTTCTCTCTGCCGCATAAAAAATGCACTTGAGCAGCATATTGACCTTGTTGTATAAGCCTTCCGATTTCTTTGACAATGGAACAAGAGCCAGCCGAATATCGTCAGCAGTCACTTCTTCCATATACATCTCTCCCAAAGGTTTGATGATATAGTTTGTCATATCCCTCGTATAACCTCTGAGTGTAGACGCAGACACCTTTGCCGACTGCATCAGCAGCCACTTCTCGCCATACTCGGCTACTGTCGGGTGCTGCCGGTGAAAGATAATTTCTTCCACCTGCTTCCGGGCCTCTAACTGCTTCTCATACAATTCTTCACAAGTAGCGGCATACAAACTCAACTCTTTGCCATCTGCATCCGTAATCCTGGTTCTGTAATACTGGATTCCTTTCAATGTAATGGTCCCGTACTTCGGGATCTGTGTTTTCTTTTTTGCCATCTTTGATCGTCCTTTCTTGATAATGTGTAGTCTCCGTATCTACACTCTCTTTTTATCAGAAAGCCTCGATTTAATCAAAGATACGGCTGATGTAAAACAAAGAGCGAGACATCCTTGCCTCGCTCCTGCTTTACTTCCTATTTTATTATTACTGTGCTGCGTCCCAGCTTGCAAACGCGCAACTCATTGATCTGACCAGCTCATCCGGCCTGTTATACTTAACCTTTGCATAGATGTCCATGGTAATCTTGCTACTTTCATGGCCTGCCAGGTATTGAACCGTTTTGGGATCTACCGACGCATGAATAAGGTTGGTGATGTAAGTATGCCGCAACTGATGGGGTGTTACCTCAAAGTCCAGGCTGTAAACCACTTTTCCGTTATGAGCGGCCTTTTCTCCCAAGACAGGTGTGACAGTATGCTTTACTCTTTTTCCATCTTCATACCGATAATAGCTCCGTTCCTTGACCGTTCTCGTAACAATATACTGCCACAGTCGCTTAAACTGCGTATAGGACAGCGGTTCGCCATCCCGGTTTGAAACTACATATTCCGAAGTCGAAGTTTCCTTTGCTGCTTTCAAGCACTCGGCCAAACAAACAGGAGGGGGATATTTCTCTCCGCAGCCTTGGTTTTCAATTCATCCGAAATCACCGGTCTGTTATGTTCGGTGTGCCATGCCCGTCTTACCGTCAGATATGGAGTATCTGTATCCAGATATACCGAATCCCATTGCAGTGCAAGAATTTCTTCCCGCCGTAGCCCTGCATATAAACCAATCATGACAAAGACATAAGGCGGCAAATCTCGGATAGCATCCAAAAGGCGCGCTGCCTGTTCATCTGTCAAAGCCTGACGATCCTCTTGTGGAACACCGCCACCTTTTGTTGTCAGATAAATCGTTGGGTTATGGTCAATAATCCTGCTTTCCATGCTGCGCGAAAGATAGACTTGTAAAGGATTACCACAGATTTATAAACCGATGCAGATTTCTTGGAAACCGGAACAAGGGCAAGCTGAATATCATCCAGCTAACCTCACCCATCCGTTTATCTCCCAATTCCGCTATAATATGCCGCCTGACCTTTGAGGTGTAATCCGTCAAAGTAGTAGCTCGTACATGAACCGACTGCATCAGCAGCCACTTTTCACAATACTCTGCAACTGTGGGCGTTCCGATGAAAAGTGGCATTCTCAATCTGTTCCAATGCAAGCGTTTCTTTGTTATATAGTTCTTCAGGTGTTTTTGCGTAGAGAGCTACGAGCTTTCCATTCGCATCTTTGATTCTGGTCCTATAATATAGGACACCTCTTTTCATAACTGTGCCATATTGAGGAAGCATTATTTTCCTATTTGCCAATTCCTCCACCTCCTAAGAATAATCTCCAGCGCTGTACCTTTGTTTTATCAGACACTCCTGATTCCATCAAGGATACGGACCGGCTCACGATCTTCCGCTCCGAGGCTTACGGTAAGTTGTGCTTCTCTCAACAGGCTTTGCCCTGTGTGTACATTTTGCGATATACTCCTGGAGACCCGCCGCAGTAAAATACACACAGCCATTCTGAACATACTGCACATAAGAGATCAAGCCGTTGTTACGGGCGGCATCCAGCGTTGCGATGCTGATTCCTAAGATTTCAGCAGCTTCTTTTCGTGTAATGAGTTTTTCCATAGTCCATATTCCCTCCAATCTGTCAAGGTTATCGTCGTGCTTTCAAAATCACATGAATACGCTGGCAGCCGTAACTGCCAGCGCATGGTATCTGATTTTGAATAAAAAACGACCAACAAAGAAATCAATCGCTTCCTATTTTAATATGACTCAATTCTCGTCACATTTGCCACGCAACCCTGACGATGGGAACATAGCAGGTCTCCGCTGGCGCAGTTGTCATAACTCCGCAGCGTCGTTTTACTCGTGCGCCGCAGGGTTCCCCCCAAGTCTTTAGGAGGCCGTGAGGAAGTATCTTTAAGCCCCCGTGCAGTCCTCGCGCCGGATCTGCCACCATCCGCTTTGTGAAATCGTAAATCGCTCCGAAACAGCTTTGTTCATCACCTCCCTGGCTGCTCCATCTTCGCGGCGTTCCACACTCGCTCGTACACGGGTTATGTACCTGTTATGCTGTCTATGAAATTGTCAAAGTGCTGTTGAAGGGGGAAAACTTGTCCTTCTATTAACTCTGACAAAAAGAGCAAAAAACGAGCGCACCAAACGAAACTTTTTCAAAAATACTTTGCCAGCTGCTTCAGACCGCGCCGGATGCTGTCACGGACACGGCTTGGGTCTACATCCTCCGCTACTGCTATCTCGCTCACACGCATACCCAGGTAATACCGGGCATAGATCCGCTTGGCCTGCTTCTCCGGCAGAGCATCACAGCGGCATAGAGCTGCTCCCGCAGCTGCTTTTCCTCCAGAAGCATTTCCGGTGTCTGGGGCTTCATCAGGATCGCATTTTCAATGCCGTTGTCACAGTCCAGGGAGTAATGCGCTTTATAGCGATACATTCTCCGATCATAGGCAGCTTCTGCACGCTCAGCGGATTGGATCGTTTCCAGCACATCTTCTGTTACCTCTATAAAATGATCTGTTTTATAAACATCAGGATATAAGTCCCTAAGATTGACTTTCTTCATTATGTACCTCCATTTCGATTCACGGGCGATTGACGAGTGAATGAAAGGAGGCGGAGATCGGCATCGACATACTTCGGGAGCTTTCCCGAAAAATCGACAATAAAAAGCGCCAGCTCCCCGCAATGGGAAACTGGCGCGACAAAAACACCTATTATTCTGCTGATTTAGATAGAATGATAATGCTGATTGGTAGTCATACCTCCCCGGAGGAGGGGCAAGGCTTTTTTTAATTGGTGCAGCTCATGGGTGCTATGAATGACGAAAATTGACATGGCGGTATCCTCCCATATACCGCCCTCCTGATTGCATGAGAATCAGTCTGAAAATCAAAAAGAAACGGCGGCTCTAATCTTCTCAAAGCCGCCGTTTCATAGGCGCATGGAAATGTGTCTGCTCTACGACGGCTTTTTTTCTTTTGCCGTCGTGCGGCAGAATGTTATTCAATATTCAATTCAATGTTTCCAGTAAAGTCCTCACATTCAATGCCGATATAGTTTCCGCCTTCAGGGAGTGTAATTGTATCGCTATATATTCCGGTTGTTTCAAGCAAAGTGACTGCTTCATCAGCTCCAGAAATCCAAAATACTTTTGCAGTTCCCTCCGTAACCTCCAAAGTGCAATCAATAGACAACTCCTTACCAGCTTCTCGCTTTATAGAAGTTCCCCCAAACAAATACTCTGTATCTGAAAAATTCTCATAGTCGGCTGTATAGCATCCGGTATAATCATCAATCCCTTTTTCTTTCGTGCCTTGTAAGGACGAATTTCCGGTAAGCGCTATGGAACCAGCAGACTGCACAATATTATTATACTGATCGAGAACTTCATCTTTTGTACAACCGGAAAGTATAGAGGCACCACACAGTATCAGGCATAATGATAGAACTATTTTCTTCACAGGTATCACCTTCCTTTCCTGCGTACAGCACGCCTTCCTCTTCCCTTGGCCTTTGTCTGTTTACGGGCTTTCATTTCTTTTTTGTTACTAGACATCAGTAACAACAGCACCGCCCATAGAACCATGATGCCAACCCCAATGACCGCCAGCAAAGGGTTCGGAGCGGTGGTTGTTCCAGCATATCCACTCATGTCAAATCCCACTAAGATCAGCGCAGCAGAAAACGGATAGATGCTGGCAAGAATGCCGCCTTTGAAAAACATCATGCTATATCCAAGGAAGAACGCCAGAATGGAACCTCCCAGATATGCCCCTCGGATCTGTCCAAAAATCAGGATTAGGGGCATACAGACCAGATAGGTTGTCAGACCCGCTAACACAATCTGTGCACCGCCATGAAAGACCACTTCCGCTGTCAATCCTGACAAGTCAACCGTCAATCCAGTGATTAGAGTAACTCCAACACTGTATATTCCCAACAGAGCCGTAAGAATACCAACCCAAAAGAGCTTAGCCCCTAACACTTTTGGCATAGAAACAGGAATTATCATAATGTTTTTCAGCGTATCATGGGTGGATTCTCTGTCAATCAGCCAGCTGCCGATCATCACCAGTGAAATCGGGAAAAACATCTGGGTATTGCCCCATACAACATTCTCAAAAAGCATGGGAAAATCATAGTTTGGATTTCGGTACTCCGGCTCAACAATCAACTGGCTTCCATATTGCACCAACGGACAGAGTGCAAGCGCCACCAGCCCCACCCAAAGGATCTGACACCGGCGCAGTTTCAGTAATTCCGATTTTAATAAATTCCACATAATCACACCCCCTTAAATCTCACGACGCCGGTAAACCATCGCTATCAGCGCAAGAAATACAGCGCTTCCGCAAATGCCACGCCGAACACCTGTATATCATTCAAAAAATACGGCTTATCCGTTCTAGCAGCTCTGCCAGCTCTTCGCTGATGCTGCCATAATCATAAAACTGGAATGTCCAGCGAAACGCCAACGGTCCCGGAAGCAAGGTTCCGGCATTCAGACCAAAAGGCTGTGTCAGAAAAGCATCGTTGTTGGTGAGAAGATAATTCAAAATGGTATAGAAAAAGGTTATCACGACCGACACGATATAGTTTTTATCAAGAAGGACGACTATCAAAATACAGGGGAGCGCGCCAACCCACATGATCACACCCTCTCCTATCCCTACCTGAAACAATTTCCAGAACCCCACCGGATTCCATCCTTGAATCAGCAAAGCCGCAAGAATTACCAATGCTCCAACTGCCATAAAGCCAATAGCAAACAGCAGTAAAACCAGCATCTTAGAAAGTACCAGCTTCGTTCTGTTTACCGGTATGGTAACAAGGTTTTTCAATGTGTCATTGTCCAACTCCTCAAATAACAGATTGGAAGCCAGTATCACAAGAAGCGGCATCAAAAGAAGATATGCGCTGAGCTGGAACAGCCCTGACATCATATTGTTCGTAGCATCTACATCCGTGTTCGCATCTGCCAGAAAAATAGCATAAGCCAATGGAAGCAAGGCGGAAAGGAACACGGAAATAAATACCAGTGGCTTGCGTTTCAGTTTCAAAAATTCACATTTAATCAGTTTAAGCAATTCCCTCGCCTCCCGTCACACGCTTGAAGTAATCTTCAAGGCTTTCTTCTGAAGTTGCGGCCTCCGATACCTCCAATCCGTTTTCTACAAAGGCTGTTACAATTTTCCCAACGGGCAGATCCAGGTTGCGCAGGCGCAAATTATGGTCATCCTGTATGGAGAAATGGCTTTCATGGAAATTGCGTTCCAAAATTCTTGCCGCCTGTGCCGTATCAGAGAGCGTAAAACGGATATGCTTACTGCTTTTTTGCTCCAACTCAGCAAGCTTTCTTCTTCCAGCAACGCGCCGTGGTCGATAATTCCAATATCGTCAGCCAGCAGGGAAATCTCTGAAAGAATGTGACTGGAAATCAGAATCGTTTTTCCTCTTGCGTCGCAAAGCTCCCGAATAAAGGAGCGTACCTCTGCAATACCGATGGGATCAAGGCCGTTGATCGGCTCATCCAAAATCAAAAGCTCCGGATCGTGCATAACGGCAAGGGCGATGGCAAGCCGCTGTTTCATACCAAGGGAATACTGGGAAAAGAGCTTTTTATCTTTGTAGGGCAGTCCTACCAAATCCAGAGCGTCTTTGACGGCATGATTGTTTGGTACACCCCGCAGAGTAGCAAAGATACGCAGGTTCTCTGTGCCGGTCAGATTGGGATAAAAGCCGGGGGACTCAATCAGGCTGCCGATACGGGGCAGCAATTTCTTTTCATTCCCCTGCAAAGGCTTTCCCCAGATTTTGACCTCCCCGGAAGTCGGATTTGTTAAGCCCAACAGCATCTTCATGGTAGTAGTTTTTCCGGCTCCGTTTCTCCCCAGCAGACCATAAATCCTCCCACGCTTCACATGGATATTTAAGTCAGCCACACTCTTTTGTGAGCCGTATTGCTTCGTCAGATTTTTTGTTTCAATGATGTAATTTGTGTTCATATTCAAACCTCCTGTTCTACAAGGTATTCTATCACGCCAACCTTGCATGAACCTTGCCTCAACCTTGCATTAACCTTGCAATTTAGAATCCATCCCCAATAACAAAGGCCCCCGCCGCAAGGACGGGAACCCACCCATGTTTCCTAAAAGGACAAGGAGCAATACTAAAATGTTTTTTCATAGAATCATTACCAGCCTTTTTCTGACTATTTTTTTCTTCTTAGCACTCATTGATGTACTGGGTTCTTTCTTTTTATTTGCAAGAATAATCATAGAAATTAAAAAAGTCAGAACTATTGTAATACAAGCCGGGCTAATTTGGTAAATAACACCATACTTCGCATCACAAGCAGAGTCTACTAAAATCATACTTGCTTTAATCGGATAATAATTTAACAATTTTCCTACAAAAGATCCAAAATATCCATACAAAAAAGCTAATGCCACCCCACCCAAAAAATTATTTGCCGAGCAACAGAATAGCAGAATGATCGGTAAGACTGAAATGTAAATTCCTATATTCGCCCCAATAACACGAATGAACAGATTAAACAGATTGCCAAAATGCACTCCTGAAAATCCAGCAATAATGTTGATTGCCAAGCTATCACGCACCCTATAAAACTAAAGCAGATTGTCAACAGCAATAGGACAACTAGTTTTCCAGAAAGTAACTGCCTATATGAAATAGGAATTGTTGATATATTCTTCATCGTATCGTCTGTATATTCCCTTGTTATGATATAACCTGCAATCAACGTAATGATAATCGGGAAAAACAAGGTACAGTTACTAATCATAACCTGCTGCATAAAATAGTCAAATGTCCATGTCTGTCCATCATTAGCTGTGGAATAGAACAGCGTCAGTAACGGAGAAAGTACTGTCATAATAATTCCAGCTTTTACTACATAATATCGTTTTAATTTTAAAAACTCAGATTTTATTATATTCCCCATATCTTCTACCTCGTCCATTTTTTATAGAAGCGAATGATCAGCCACAAAGAAAGTATAACAGTAATTACCATGATAAAAATTGTATGGAAAGTAGTTGGCACAATCGCATAGGCTTCCGGCAAAAGATTATCCTTTTGCAAATGATTCATCATTGAGCCGCTTGTCCAGTTCATAACACATATAACCGGAAAAGAATTTAAGAAAGCAATTTTGGCATCACTTATAGAAGTCCCAATCGTTCCCAGTATGCCCCAGTTAAAAATGGAATAAAAAAATGCAAGCAGGATAGAAAGCAAAAAGCTTTGGTTAAAGTAAATAATTAAAAATACAATCGGCAAAGAAGCTGCTACGATAAGAACTCCAAAAATAAGGCTCATAAATATCTTATAAGCCATACCATAAACCATTCCTACATGAAACAATTTACAAAACAACGCAACAGATAATGTGCTTATCAGACAAAATGCAATGCTGAAAATAAAGAGCATAGAAATTTTTGCCATAATGAGTTGTGTATTTGTAACAGGAATTGTTCTAAGGTTTTTGGAAGTATCGCAATCTCTTTCTATAAAAAACAAAATGGCGGCAATGATACCAATTAGACATGGGAGCAAAAAAACCAAGCCATATCCCAACATCATTGTATAAACATAATCAAATCGGGTTTGAAGATAATGTTCCGTTGCATCTGCACCGTTCCCGCCTTTGCCATATATGCTAAAATCAATGGAAAAAATAACGATAATGACATCAGTGCGTATAATAATCTTTTCCGCTTTAATTTCCAAAATTCGCATTTTATCAGTTTAAGCAATTCCCTCGCCTCCCGTCACACGCTTGAAGTAATCTTCAAGACTTTCTTCTGAGGTTGCGGCCTGCGATACCTCCAATCCGTTTTCTACAAAGGCAGTTACAATTTTCCCCACAGGCAGATCAAGGTTGTGCAGACGCAGATTGTGGTCGTCCTGTATAGAGAAATGGTTTTCATGGAAATTGCGTTCCAATATTCTTGCCGCCTGTGCAGTATCAGAAAGCGTAAACCGGATATGCTTACTGCTTTTTTGCTCCAGCTCAGCAAGGCTTTCTTCTTCCAGCAATGTTCCGTGGTCGATAATTCCAATATCGTCAGCCAGCAAGGAAATCTCTGAAAGAATGTGACTGGAAATCAAAATGGTTTTTCCTCTTGCGTCGCAAAGCTCCCGAATAAAGGAGCGTACCTCTGCAATACCGATGGGATCGAGACCGTTGATCGGCTCATCCAAAATTAAAAGTTCCGGATCGTGCATAACAGCAAGGGCGATGGCAAGCCGCTGCTTCATACCAAGAGAATACTGAGAAAAGAGCTTTTTATCTTTGTAGGGCAGTCCTACCAAATCCAGAGCGTCTTTGATGGCATGATTGTTTGGTACGCCCCGCAGGGTGGCAAAGATACGCAGGTTTTCCGTACCGGTCAGATTTGGATAAAAACCGGGGGACTCAATCAGGCTGCCGATACGGGGCAGCAATTTCTTTTCATTTCCCTGCAAGGACTTTCCCCAGATTTTGACCTCCCCGGAAGTCGGATTTGTTAAGCCCAACAGCATCTTCATGGTAGTGGTTTTTCCAGCTCCGTTTCTGCCCAGCAAACCATAAATTCTCCCACGCTTCACATGGATATTTAAGTCAGCCACACTCTTTTGCGAGCCGTATTGTTTCGTCAGATTTTTTGTTTCAATGATGTAATTTGTGTCCATATTCAAACCTCCTGTTCTGCAAGGTATTCTATCACTTAAACCTTGCATTAACCTTGCCGCAACCTTGCATTAACCTTGCAATTTGAAATCTGGCAAAAATGACAAAGGTTCCCGCCATAAAGACGGGAACCCGCTTAAATCTCTAAAGGAAAAAGCAACATAAATTCAGTCCCTTTTCCCGGTACACTTTCAACTGTTATATTTCCACCCATCTTTTCTACTAACTGATGGACAATAGAAAGACCAAGACCGCTGCCTTTTTCAGACCGACCCTTATCACACTTATAAAGCCGTTCAAAAATGTGTTTCAAATCTTCTTTTTCAATCCCCACACCATTATCCGCCAGCAGCAGCTCCATGTGATTTCCCTTCGTTGACAGGGCAATTTTAATTTTGTCCGCATGGCTGTGAGCAATTACATTTTGAATTAGATTATTGATGATCCTCATATAGCTGTCCATATCCAATCTTACCCGGACAGGCTGTTCGGGAATATCAATGTCATAATCAACCTGTTTATCCTCAAAAATAGGTATCCAGTCGATCAGGATATTTCTTGTCAGCTCTGCGGCTCAACAGGCTGGATTTCCAAAGCGAACTCGTCGGAATTTAACTTGAACCAGTCAAAAAGCACATCAATATATTCTTTCAGATCGTGAGCTTTCCGGCGGGCGGTTTCGATATAATCATCCCGGTCTTTTCCTGTAACCAGTCCTTTGTGTGCGGCGTCAAGATACCCGATCAGAGTGGTAAGGGGCGTCCGCACATCATGGGAAAGGCTCGTCATAAGCTGGCGGTTGGTTTCTTCTGTCTGCCGTACAATCGAAAGTCTGCTTTCATAGGACACAACGATCTCATTGATTTCATAGGCAAGAGGTGCTGTCAGTTCATTTGTTGCAGACAGAATACGCCGGTTGCCATTTCCGTTTTTCACATCAACCAGTGCATCGGTCATTTCTGCGATTTGCTTTTTTACGCGCCGAATGAGAACAATGGAAGTCAGCACAGCCACAACAGCAATCCCAATGGACAAGAAAACGATGATTTCCATACTGGCTACACCTCCTTGTTAAAGCGGTAGCCAATCCCTTTGACCGTTTGGATATACTTTGGGCTGGAAGGATTGACTTCTAATTTTTTACGAAGCCGGCTGATAATCGCCATAATGTTACTGTCATCATAGAAATATTCTTCGCCCCATACTTCCTCATAAATCTGCTGTTTTGTCAAAATTTTTCCTTGATGCTTTGCACAGTACAGGAGCAGATCAAATTCCTTTGGTGGAAGTTCAAAAGTGCCATTTTCCGTCGTAACAGAACGATTTTCAAGGTCAATCTGCAATCCATCAAAATCCAGTTTTTGCACAGCTCCGGCTTGATGATTAAAGCGGGTGTAGCGGCGAATGAGGGACGCAATACGGGCAATCAGTTCGTCCATGTCAAACGGCTTTGTCAGATAATCGTCCGCTCCGGCCCGTAAGCCCCGCACTTTAGAAGCGCTGTCATTTTTGGATGTGAACATCAAAATCGGCAGGCTGTTCTCTTTGCGGATTTCTTCCAGCGTTTCAAAGCCATCCATACCAGGCATCATCACATCCAGCACCACAAGCTGGTATTCCTGCTCTTTTAATTTCTGCAAACCCTCTTTTCCGGTATTACAAAAATCGGCTTCTATATGTTCCGATTGTACGCTACGTTTAATCAAAGCACACAGTTCTCTGTCATCATCTATAATCAAAATTTTATTCATGGCTCAGCTCCTTCCCTTGTTTTGTCCGGCCATCAATCGGCTTCTCCGCAGTTTTAGGGATCAGCCAAACACCAGCCATTTTCACAGCGCCGTGGATACGCCCACCAGCACAATAATAATTTACCCTACGAGGTGTCACGCCCCATTTCTCGGCGGCATCTTTTAGTGTCATATAGTCCATTTCGCACCTCCATAGGACATATTATAGTTCTTATACTCGAACAATACAAGTGTATAGAAATATTGCTCTCAAAAAATCGGCATAATCAAGCTATTAACCAGCATAATAAGGTTATTCCTTTGTGTAAATCAGCACGATAGAATATATTTGAGGTGAACGATTATGCCGATTGATGATTTGACCGCTTTGGGGCAAAAAATGCGGGAAGCCCGAAAGAAAAAAGACCTGACACAACAAGAACTTGCAGATCTGAGCCATGTATCTATCAAGCAAATTGCAAAAATAGAAAAAGGAAAAATAAATCCATCCTATTTGATTTTGAAGGCATTGGCAAAGGTTCTTCCGATCTCTCTGGACGATCTGATCAATCCAGATGTTTCTCCAGAAGATGAGGGAGCCAATCAGATGAAGATGCTTTATTGCAGCTGTCCGTCAGAAATGCGTGAAACCCTGTTGCATCACACCCAGGAAACGGTAAAAGAATTGACAGAGTTGTCCGAGAAACTTGAAACGAATTGAGCCAGTGAGTGAAATTTAACGATTCTCTCACTGGTCCTTTTCATTTTCGAAGAGCAAGTAAGTCTAACACTATATGCATCATCAAATGAAAATTTATCTGTTTTATAATTTCTTCACGGAGCATTATTTCCAACTGAATAAGAAATATTTTTTACTTATTCCCATATTACGTTTTGCCTTCGTTCAAATAATCCAGGCTTGTTCAAAAAACCTGATGGATATGCACTGACAAAATCATTATACTTACTACGATAGCGTTTTGAACCGTTCATGATATAGCACACATCAATAGCACGAGTGACACCTACATAATGAAGATTTAATAATTGAGTAATCTCATCTGTATCTCCCCAATCATCGGAAATAATATATTTATACATATCCATGTGAAATACAACATTAAACTCAAGTCCCTTTGATTTGTGGAGTGTCATAATGTTGATTTCGTGATCCGCAGCTGGAACATAACTTTGGATCATCTCAGCATCAGATAGTACATTATGAAGTAGTGCCCGCGCATTATCACTATCCCCCTTTGGGTAAAGAAGTTTTGCAAGACATATAAATCTATCTTCAACAGCCGATATCATTTCAGGCGTACATGAAAAAATTTCACCACATAAGTGAAGTGCTTGCCGATATTTTTCCGGTTCTGTCTCCTCAGAGAATAATTCATCAGCATAATCCATTGCATATACATTATTGTCAAAGCAAGAAATAAGAACATCTCTAAAAAGGCGGCACCAATCAGAAGTATCTTTATCTAAGGCTGTATCCACAAAAATTTTGTGTGGAGATTGTAACACCTTATCTAAGAGGCCTATAGTGCCATTACCCCGGCAAAGAATTGCAATTTTATTATTATGCGTAACGCCATATTTCTCCTTTATGCTATCCAAATACTTATCAATTTTTTGAGCAATTTCAATTTCTCCTCCCTGCACATTAACAAGAAATACCCTCTTATCCTCTGGAATAGATTTCGATGCACCAAAAAGACACAATGAATATTCGGAAATACTCGGATGACAACGATGATTTTTATTTAATTCAAAATGCTTAAATTCGCTATTACCGATTAACTGAATTAAATATTTTGGAAAACGATTTGCAAATCCGAAAATTGCTTGATTTATATCTCCAACAGCAACCCCGACAAGACCAGCGTTTACAAGTTGAAGGAAAATATTGTGTTGAATTTCTCCGCAGTCTTGGTATTCATCAATGAATATATGTGAAAATCTTGCTCTGATGTACATTATCGCACCAGGAACTTTTCTGAGAATATGCAAAGCTATTTCGCCAGATTTCTCAAGAAAAATCTTGCCCTCAGATAATGCAGTAATAAGTAATACCTCTTGCTCACGACTCGGTTTGATGGAAAAATCGGCAAGTATAGAATATTGGGGATCATTTCTTACATCACTGCAAACAGAATATTCCACTATGGAATTTGTTAGATGGCTAGCAAACGGAATTATTATTTGCGAGATATAGAACTTATCAATTGTACCGAAAAAGGATTGCTTTGCAGAAATTCCTTTTTGATTGCATCTTTTCTTTAATTCGTCACTTGCCTTATTGGTAAACGATATTGCAATAACACCTTTATAATCTGGAAGAGACGTAAGAACTTTGAAGATTTTTTCAACAACAGTATAAGTCTTTCCCGATCCCGGTTTTGCAGTAACAACTGTATTCCGAGAATAATCAATAATCATTTGTTGCTCTTGGGTTGGTTCTTTAGTCATTTGTCGGGTGAATCCTTTCTTCAACTTTGATTTTCAGGTTACTCAAAGGTAAAACAATATTGTCATCAACTAAACATGAAAGCGCATCATGATTTTGGGATAGAAAGTGCATCATATTTTCAGCCTTTTTTGTTTGCATGGCTTTAACAAGGGTATTTACAGTGCGTTTATTATAATGAGTTCGCAATGCACCTTTCAACGGACTATTGGCGAGATCCGTTTCTAGGTCAACGTCTGATACATGCAAACCATAAGAGACTGCCTGTGTGCGTATAGAGGAATTCAAATTGGTAGCAATAGCAGGGGGATCAGTTTTATATGTCCATTCGTTTTCATTTTCATGTTGATCCCAATAATCGCATAAATCATTATCAGTTCCTGAATATATATCTTTGAGAATACCCATAATGCGTGAGATGCCAGCATAATACTGTTTTGTAGGCTTTTGGGTAGGCTTAGCAAAAATATCGTTGTCTGTCCTTAATGTCCAAGGTATATTCAATGCATTACATACAGCAACATATGGCTTAAATCCAATTCCCTCGACTGAAAGAATAGAAATATTAAGCCGATCCAAGTCGATGTTAAGTGCTTTTGCTAATGCGGTATAGAATAACACCTCAGATGTTCCCTCTACGAGAAAGACACCATCTGCAAAAAATACTTCTGCCGAAAGAGCATTAAGCCGATAACCAAAATCAGTAATAACTTTTTGTAACATCGCACTGCATCCACCACAGGCTGAATGGGTAAATTTAGTTTTAGAATACAATCGCACCAGACTTTTAGGATCAAATCTTGATGCAATATAAGGCGAATGCGAAGTAATAAGCACTTGATCATTAAAATGATTTTGAATATACTCCGAGAGTTTGCGTTGCTGATGCGGATGAAGATGGGCTTCTGGTTCTTCTATGGCATAGAATGTAACATGATCAATATCTTTTTGAATATTTTGTTTCGCAATCCATGTTGCAAGAAAAATTTGATTATTTCTACCATCGCCACCTAGGGTAAGAGCATGATCAGCAGATGAATATGCAAGCTCTAAATTATCCAGAAGTTTTCCTGCATCACTTTCACCAGCAATAAACTGTACAGTTTGATCCTCATTATGTATAGATAACTCATCTAGTTCTTGATTAACATGATCAAGAGCAGTGGTAATATAATTCATAGAGTTAACCTGCGTATTAATGAAGTCTAATTTTTCTTGAATCTCAATAGATTTTTGCTCATCTTCAAGAATTGCATCTTCAGACAATTTTTCTTTTGCAAGCTGAAGTATCTGGGCTCGCTCATGTTTTAAGAAACCGAAAAGATCTCGATTTGTATCAACACATTGCATATTCAAGCGGCGAATATATTGCCGTGTTGTGATTTCTACTAATGTATCTTCACTGAAACCATTGAATAATTGATAGGCCCCATTTTTAGAGTTTGTATAACGAATCAGCACAGTTCCATCTTTCACAGCGCCGCCAAAAGCACTTAAAAGGCATTCTTCAACAACATTTGTAATCGTAACAGTTATTTCAATCTGATTTGTCCCAGAATATGCATTATAGTCGCTATCAGAAAGTTCTAAATCACGTTCACTAATGCTTTTATCAAATAGTAGACGCAACGCATAAATTAAGTTAGTCTTTCCAACATCATTTGCTCCAATAATTAAAGTTTTATCTTGGAAAGTAATTTTTTCATCATCAAAATTTCGGAATCCTTTAATGTGTATATTTGCAATTCTCACTATTGTACCCCCGATTATAAATCTTTATTTTCAATAAATTATAACATAATCAGTAGAAGTAGTCGAGTTGCCATAAACACCTTATTATGACCTATTTTATACAAAAGAGAAGCCACACTAAAGAAAGAGGCAAGCAATGCCGGTGTTAATACACACCGACCCGCAGAGCGCAAAATCCCTCCGTGATTTTCCTCTCCGCTTGCTTGTTGAGGGCAGCGCCCCCAAACCCCTTTGAACACAGAATTTCATTCTGTGGCTACGCGTTCTGCGAACGCTTTTGACCAGGACCAGCTTACCGCTGGCCGTGGTCTTTTTCTTTTTCAACATCCTGTTCTACCTCCATTTTCAGCACTCGATCTACATTGGCCTTTGCGTCAAAAGCTCCCGCATT
>ENA-OQDE01000765-OQDE01000765.1-human-gut-metagenome-genome-assembly--contig:-NODE-765-length-16327-cov-2.185802_pt1 | contig 16327 bp, 29 predicted proteins | sample MGYA00242768_ERZ504595 | MGnify/ENA primary metagenome ERZ504595 (study PRJEB26092, sample SAMD00036307) | human gut metagenome | host: Homo sapiens | study: EMG produced TPA metagenomics assembly of...
TACGTCCCGGAAAAACAGCGCCATCCGTTTCAGTCGGCGTGGACAGTACAAAAGAGGCACTGACCGCGCTCAGTTCGCTGCACTGCTCAATGCGCCAGCGGCTGATCACCTCCTGCTCCGGATCGGCGTAACTGTTTCCGTTGACGAAGTTCACCGCATCCAGAAAACGGGCGTAAACCTTACGCCGGACCACCGTTCCGCCGACCAGACTCTGCATATCTTCCGCCATCCCGGTGACCATACCGTACAGGTTAGAAACCGTCAGCGTGGGGCGCGTACTGGTGCCTTTGCCATTCAGTTCAAAACCGCTCCCCTGAATGGGATACGGCTGATACTGTCGCCCCTGCCAGGTGACCGGCTCACCTTTTTCGTTCTGCTCATTACAGAAAAAATAACGTTCTCCACCGACCTCTGTCAGGTCGATTTCCCAGAGCACCACGCTGGCCGACTGCTCCGCACGGGTGCATTCATTCAGTGTTTCCTGCCGGATATCCTGCATCAGTTCACCACCTGTTCAAACTCTGCGCTGAACTCAACACGCAACATACTGACCCGCGACGACCATTTTGCGCAGGTCACCTTTATCTGCCGCCACTCATAAGGCGGCGTCCACAGAAAGGATTTCCAGCCCCCGTGCTCTTCCAGAAACGACTCCAGTACCGTGGCCTCCTCACGGGGGACAGAAAGCGTCACGCTGTACGTTTTCAGGTTGGCATTCAGCCCGGCAGGCGCTCGCTGAGAATAGCCATCACCAAAGCGCACCTTTCTTACAGAAGGGACCGAAGCCACATCCATACCGGGTTTCACTTTCCAGCGGAAGGTCTTCATCGTCCACCTCCGGAGAACAGGCCACCATCACGCATCTGTGTCTGAATTTCATCACGGGCACCTTGCGGGCCATGTCATACACCGCCTTCAGAGCAGCCGGACTATCTGCGTTCGTGCCGTCGTTGTTAATCACCACATGGTTATTCTGCTCAAACGTCCCGGACGCTGCGACCGGCTGTCTGCCATGCTGCCCGGTGTACCGACATAACCGCCGGTGGCATAGCCGCGCATCAGCCGGTAAAGATTCCCCACGCCAATCCGGCTGGTTGCCTCCTTCGTGAAGACAAATTCACCACGGTGAACAATCCCCGCTGGCTCATATTTGCCGCCGGTTCCCGTAAATCCTCCGGTTGCAAAATGGAATTTCGCCGCAGCGGCCTGAATGCTGTACCGCCTGACGCGGATGCGCCGCCACCAACAGCCCCGCCAATGGCGCTGCCGATACTCCCGACAATCCCCACCATTGCCTGCTTAAGCAGAATTTCTGTCATCATGGACAGCACGGAACGGGTGAAGCTGCGCCAGTTCTGCTCACTGCCGGTCAGCATCGCCGCCATATTCTGTGCAATACCATCAAAGGTCTGCGTGGCTGCACTTTTTACCTGCGACATACTGTCCGTGGCGCTCTCTTCCCACTCACTCCAGCCGGACTTCAGGCCTGCCATCCAGTTCCCGCGAAGCTGGTCTTCAGCCGCCCAGGTCTTTTTCTGCTCTGACATGACGTTATTCAGCGCCAGCGGATTATCGCCATACTGTTCCTTCAGGCGCTGTTCCGTGGCTTCCCGTTCTGCCTGCCGGTCAGTCAGCCCCCGGCTTTTCGCATCAATGGCGGCCCGTTTTGCCCGTTGCTGCTGTGCGAATTTATCCGCCTGCTGCGCCAGCGCGTTCAGGCGCTCCTGATACGTAACCTTGTCGCCAAGTGCAGCCAGCTGGCGTTTGTACTCCAGCGTCTCATCTTTATGCGCCAGCAGGGATTTCTCCTGTGCAGACAGCTGGCGACGTTGCGCCGCCTCCTCCAGTACCGCGAACTGACTCTCCGCCTTCCACAAATCCCGGCGCTGCTGGCTGATTTTCTCATTTGCTCCGGCATGCTTCTCCAGCGTCCGGAGTTCTGCCTGAAGCGTCAGCAGGGCAGCATGAGCACTGTCTTCCTGACGATCGCCCGCAGACACCTTCACGCTGGACTGTTTCGGCTTTTTCAGCGTCGCTTCATAATCCTTTTTCGCCGCCGCCATCAGCGTGTTGTAATCCGCCTGCAGGATTTTCCCGTCTTTCAGTGCCTTGTTCAGTTCTTCCTGACGGGCGGTATATTTCTCCAGCGGCGTCTGCAGCCGTTCGTAAGCCTTCTGCGCCTCTTCGGTATATTTCAGCCGTGACGCTTCGGTATCGCTCTGCTGCTGCGCATTTTTGTCCTGTTGAGTCTGCTGCTCAGCCTTCTTTCGGGCGGCTTCAAGCGCAAGACGGGCCTTTTCACGATCATCCCAGTAACGCGCCCGCGCTTCATCGTTAACAAAATAATCATCCTTGCGCAGATTCCAGATGTCGTCTGCTTTCTTAAACGCAGCCTCTGCCTTAATCAGCATCTCCTGCGCGGTATCAGGACGACCAATATCCAGCACCGCATCCCACATGGATTTGAATGCCCGCGCAGTCCTGTCTGCCCAGGTCTCCAGCGTGCCCATGTTCTCTTTCAGGCGGCGGGTCTGGTCATCAAACCCTTTCGTTGCGGCCTCGTTCGCCGCCTGCAATGCCCCGGCTTCATCGCCGGAACGCTGCAACTGAGCAACATACGCAATCTGCTCCGCCGACACGTTATGGAACTGGCGAGCCATCGCCGTCAGCCCCGACGTCGGGTCTGTGGTCAGCTTCCCGAAGGCTTCAGCGACCTTGTCCACCTCCACGCCGGATGCAGAGGAGAAACGCGCCACACTCTGGCTGATGGACGCAATCTGAGCCTCACCGCTTACCCCCGCCTTAACCAGTGCGCTGAGTGACTCGCTGGTCTGGTTAAACGTCAGCCCTGCCGCCTGCCCGGCTCTGGACAGGACCAGCATACGATCTGCCGTCAGTCCCGCCTGATTGCCGGAAAGGACCAGCGTTTTGTTGAAATCGGACAGGGTTGAGTTGCCCTGATACCAGGCATACGCCAGCGCACCGGTCGCCACCGCCAGCGAGGTGGCCCCGACCATCGGCAGGGTGATCGCACCGGCAAGCCCCCTGAACATGGGGATCATCCCGCCGAAGGAGTCCTTAACCTGACCACCCTGTTGCAGCAGGATCAGCCACGGACTTTGCCCGCCTGCAAGCTGCGTGGCCACGTCGGTGAACTGTGCAGGCAGCATACGCATGGCGGCTTTATACTGTCCGACGGAAATCCCCGCTTTCTGTGCAGCCAGCGCCTGCCGGTTCATTGACTGTTCAACGACTGCCGCTGTTTTTTTCGCATCACTTTCCGTACCGGAAAAATGACGCCTGACTCTGGCCATCTGCTCGTCAAATCTGGCCGCATCCAGACTTAAATCAACGACCAGATCGCCTACCGGTTCAGCCATACCTGACTCCTCCTGCGATCCCTTCTGATACTGTCATCAGCATTACGTCATCCTCCGTCATGTCCGCCACATCCGGGGAAGCGGGGATAACTTCATTCCCGTCCGGGCCAAAGCGGACACCTCCGGCAAGCCCTGCCGCTTTCTGCATCAGCACATCATCTTCAGGCTCTTCGTCAGCCTCGCGCCGGTTCAGCAGACTGAAATCCAGCGGATGCATATCCGGATCGCTGAAAAACAGGCTGAGTACGGTGTACGTCAGCCCGGAAAAGTGCATATCCAGCAGAACATCATGAAAATAATGGGTACTGTAAAAGCGGTGCCAGTCGGCATACTCCGTGGATGACATCCCGGCAAGCATGGCGCGCCAGTCGGGTCGCCCCATCTCACGCGCAGTTTCAGGCAAAACTCAGCTCACCGTCGAACACTTTCCCGCAGAAACAGGCTCTGCTGGCCCGGCGTCATCTGCCTGTTCAGGTGCATCATTCACAACAAACTCAGACATACCGGACAGACGCATTACCACATTTTCAGCCTGAGCAATTGCCTCTGTGGGCCAGGTGGTAAGCACTTCCTGCTCAATCTGTTTAACGGCTTCATTCATGGACGGCATCTGCGTCTTCTGCGGATGGTTATGCCACAGGGACATCGCCACCAGAAACGCGCCGGTTCTGATGGCGTCTTCCACAGTAAACTTCCGGTTGCTGTCTGACTCCGCCTGTTCTGCCTGCCGTTTCATCAGGGCGAGATGCTCAATGCGCTGCAGGCTGACAGTTCAGAAAGCGTGACGGTCACACCGTTATGTTCAAATGATTCGGTTTTCAGGAACATCGCTGACTCTCCGGATTAACTGGCGGTGACGGTAATTTCTGCAACCGCAGCAAACTCACCATTACCGGATACAACCGGAATGTTGACCTTGCCTGCAGCAACGCCGTTCACGGTGATGGTCATACCACTGACCGACACGGTGGCTTTTGTTTTATCCGCAGACACCGCACGGAAGCTCTTGTCGGTTGCGCCTTCCGGCTGGAATGCCACGGTCAGCGTCGTGCTCTTCCCTTTCACCACCGAGGTGCTGGCAGGCGTCACGGTCATGCCGTTGCCGCTGTTACCGTGCTGCGATCTTCTGCCATCGACGGACGTCCCACATTGGTGACTTTCACCGTGCGGGTGATCACTTCCTTCGCCGTCACCGCCTTACCGATACTGCTGACCCAGCCGCGGAACACATCGATCGTGCCGTTCGGGAAGCGGATTTTATAGGCACGGGTATCACCTTCATTAAACCACGCCAGCAGCGCCTGCTGCCCCTGCTCTCCGGGCATCCACGCCAGCGTGAAGCTGGTATCTCCGGCAGATTTCTGCCCCTGTCCGGTCGCGGTCCAGTCCGCATCTTCATCATCGAGATAACTGTCGTCATAGGACTCAGCGGTCAGTTCGCCGGGCGTCAGGTCTTTAACCTTTGCCAGACGCGACCAGTCATTGTCTGAAAGCGGGTTTGCATAAGGTCGCCGCTCCCGTTATAAACCACAGTGTGGTCCCGGCCCCTTTCACCGGTGCCAGAGGATTTGGTGTTGGCATATCGTCCTCACATTTCATAGGTAATGACATAAGTCAGATCGGCTGAACTCCACAGGCCCGCATCATCGTCGCGCCGGTAGTCATAGCCACTGGCCACCATACTGGTGATCAAATCTGACAGTGCCGGGATATCGCTCATCACCGGATAAATCCGGGACTCCATCCACGCATCCAGCTCTGAATCCGGCACCTGAGCAGGCAGGAAAACTTCAATATGCAGCTCCGCCTGCCAGGTATCGCTGTCCAGCTCTTCGCCCGTGTATTCAGCGCCGGTGAGATAAACGGCAATTGCCGGAAAATCTTCCTCATCAAAAACAGCGGGGCGACCATCAAAAAGCGTCGCCCCGGTGTCATGCTTCTCCAGTGCATCCAGTACGGCTGCACGGAGTTCAGTATGTTTCATCGCTTTATTACCATCCTCAGTTGATGCTGCAGCGCATAGCCCAGCTCTTTCGGAAGACGTTCACGCCGTATCCGCTCAATATTTTGTTTAAACGCCGTGGTCAGCGGCACCGCCATCGGGATTTTCACCACATCAATGGGGTAACGGTTTTTCCCGGCCACACGCTGCATGACATGCCACCGGCCATTTTTCAGTTGCTGAATAAACGCGCCGGGAATACGACGGTTACCCACCACAAGCACGCTGCCGCCACCTTTCAGGATGAACGCTGCCCCTTTTTACGACGCCTGCGGCGCGAAAGGACAACCCGCGCATTACCCAGCTTGATTACGGGCAAATCCCCCCGGTTAACTTTGATTCTGGCCTGCGGATTTTTGACCGTGGCCCTTTTCAGCCTGGCCCTTTCCTTTACCAGTTTCCGGCGTACCTTTGTCTCACGGGCAACCTGTGACGCCGACTGCGATATCGCGGATGAAGCAACGCGGTTAATGGCCATTGCGGCGGCACCAGGCACCGCCGTTTTGCTGATACGGCTGAGGTTTTCAACGGCCTGCTCAAGACCTTTTATGGCCATACATCCCCCTTTCAGCGGCGACGGTTAACGCAGGCGGTACGCCCCGCCCAAGCCAGAGATGACAGCTTCCGCCATCATCCGGCGAAATCCGGTCTATCCAGAAGTTTTCCTCACCGATGGTCAGCGTGTCGCCGCGCCGCAGCTGCCGCACCTCATCAGTCCGGACAAACAGGGACGGGCTGGAGCCTTCAACGCGCACGCCCTGTCCGGCATAGCTGATATTTTCAGGGTCATCAAAAACACCACGTATCACAGCACCGGACTGCTCACCGGATGTCATGGTGGCTGACGTTCCCATGTACCGCGTATCGTTTCATCGGCGCAGGCAATGGCAGCATCGAACAGGTTATCGAAATCAGCCACAGCGCCTCCCGTTATTGCATTCTGGCCAGGCCGCGCTCTGTCATTTCGGCTGCCACACCGGCAGAGACACGAAACGCCGTTCCCGGCAGCACAAATGCCACAGGTTCATCCCGCGTGGCGTGAAGTGCATCAGTATGCAGCTTCACCAGTGCCACGACCGTGACCAGTTCAGACGTATCCAGAATCACGGTATCCGGCTGCGCTGATCCCACCTCATTTTCATGTCCGGTCAGCACATTTTCCCGGCTGAGAGGGGTGTCCTGACCGGCAGTTTCATCCGTGTCATCAAGCTCCTCTTCCAGCTCTGCCACACGGAGCGCCAGTTCTTCTTTCGTCCCCGTCAGGCTGACATCACGGTTCAGTTGTTCACCCAGCGAGCGGAGACGGGCAATCAGTTCATCTTTCGTCATGGACTCCTCCACAGAGAAACAATGGCCCCGAAGGGCCATGATTACGCCAGTTGTACGGACACGAACTCATCAGGGTCAGCCAGCAGCATCAGCGGTGCTGACTGAATCATGGTGAACTCACGCGCCGGATCGCCGGTGGTCACCCAGTTTTTCGGGTAACGGGCAGAGGCGTTAATGCCTTCGCGCTGTGCGTCCGCATCCTGAATGCAGCCATAGGTGCGCAGACCGCGTGCCTGAGTGTTCCCCAGCACCATCGTGTTGTCCGGCAGGAAGTTCTTTTTGACGCCGTTTTCCACGTACTGTCCGGAATACACGACGATGGCCACATCGCCATACATCCCCTTATAGGACACCGCTTTACCCAGGTCTTTCACCGCTGTCTCCAGCTCGGAATTAGAGCCACGACGGGTATCCAGCTTCTCCTTGACGGCTTTGAAGGAACGGAACAGCGCCCAGCCTTTCGGATCGAACACGATGATATTCACCACACCGCTGGCGTTCAGCGCGTAGGCTTCGATATCGTCGGTCGGGTCATACGTGGACTTGTCACGCTTGCTCCACTCCGTGCCGCCGGACTGCGTGATGTTATTCGCCGCACTGCGGCCCATATCCACCTCAACCGGATCGAAGGCTTCACCGGTCATGGTGTATTTGCCCTTAAGCACGGCAGAAACTGCCTGCATCTCTTCGACCTGAGCAATAGCCAGCTCTTCGTCACGCATGTTCTGCATGATGATGCGACGGCGGCGGTAAGCCGGGTCCGCCAGATTCTGCGGATCTTCATCCGGCAGGCGACGCAGGGTCATCTGCGGATTCACTTCATGCTTCGGCTTGACATATCCCGGCGTAAATTCAGAGGTGGAGCCGCCACGGGAACGGATAACCTCACCGGAAACAATCGGCGAAACGTACAGCGCCATGTTTACCAGTCCCGGAATTTGTGAGAGATAGACTTTTTCCGTGGTGAAAGGATAGGTTTCACGGAAAAACAGGCGCAGAAACAGCGGATCGAACTTAAAGTGATGCTGGGTCGATGCCAGTAATTCTGCAGTTGTATATACAGACATAAATTATTTCCATAAAAAAAAGCCGCACAGGCGGCCTTTGTTGATGAAGGGGAAGATTAAACGATGCTGATTGCCGTTCCGGCAACGCGGTCCGTTTTTAGTCTCGTCGCTGGCAGCCTCCGGCCAGAGCACATCCTCATAACGGAACGAGCCGGACTTGTAGAACGTCAGTGTGGTGCTGGTCTGGTCAGCAGCAACCGCCAGAATGCCAACGGCTGCACCGTCGGTGGTGCCATCCCACACAACCAGCTTACGGGTAGTGCCATCCAGCATCAGCGGGGTCATTGCAGGCGTTTTCGCACTCAATCCGCCAGGCGCAATTGCTGTATGAGCCGGATCACTGTTACCCAGCGGCTGGTAATGGTTAAACTCTTCTTTTGTCGCCATAACTGCCTCTTATACCGGTAAAGCTTCAGGTGTATTAAGTAATTCTTTATTGGTATCAGATGCCAGGTTACCTGCAGCCAGCGGTGCCGGTGCACCCTGCATCAGACGATCCAGCGCAGTGTCACTGCGCGCCTGTGCACTCTGTGGTGCTGCAGCCAGAATGCGGCGGGCCGTTTTCACGGTCATACCGGGGGTTTCTGCCAGCACGCGTGCCTGTTCTTCGCGTCCGTGAGCCTCCTCACAGTTGAGGATCCCCATAATGCGGCTGTTTTCTGCCGCAACCGCTGCGGTGATCTGCGCGTTCACGTCCGGCTGCGCCGCGCTGGCGTTTTCGCCCTCCGTCGCTGGCACCACGTCAGTAACGTCAGCCTGCGAAGCAGTGGCTGAAACAGTTGTTGATTGAGTCTCTTTGGTCATTCGCCCTCCTGAGAGACGGGATTTACGCGCATCCAGTGCATCACGCATGACGGTGATCGCATCGGTGCTGTTAACAAGTTCATCAGCCAGTCCGGCATCAATGGCCTCCTGACCGCTGTACACTGCAGCCTCGGTATCCAGCACAGCCTGCACAGACAGGCCGGTATATGCCGACACCTTCTGCGCAAACATCTGGCGGGTTGCGTCCATCCGGGACTGCAGTGTCTCCCGGACGTCATCCGGAAGATGGCTGTAGGGATTGCCATCCACCTTATGGCTGCCGCTGTAAATCAGCGTGATTTCCACACCCTGTTTCTCCAGGGCAGCACCGTAATTACTGTGAGCCATCATGACGCCGATGGAGCCTGTCCGGGCGGTCTGCGTGACCAGACGCCGGGAGGCGGCACTGGCAAGCAACTGACCTGCACTGCAGTTCATGTCGTTGGCCAGCGCCCATACCGGTTTTATGTCACGCACACGGGCGATGATGTCAGCGCAGTCAAATGCCCCCGCCACCATCCGCCGGGCGTGTCCATATCGAGCAGAATGCCGTCCACCATCGGATCGCTGGCAGCCTGTTGCAGACGGGCGATAATGCCGTTGTAACCGGTCATCCCCGAGTACGGCTGCAGCGCCCGCGTCCGGCTGACCAGCGTGCCGGACACCGGCAGCACGGCGATGCCGTTCATGACCTGATAACTGCGGGCCTGTCGTGTCCGTCATCATCACCGGATAATGCCAGCGTCGCGAGTGCCTCCTGGGCAGTCAGGCTGTCGCCGGACACCGCATCCGTCAGGCGGCTGATCCCAAGCTGGCCTGCAAGCGCACAAAAGAAAACCCGCGCATAGGCGGGTTCAAGCATCAGCGGCTCATTAAAGGCCATGCTGGCAATATGCGGGAGATTACGCAGCTCTGCTGTCACTCTTCTCCTCCTCTGTTGATTGTCGCAGTCCGGATTCAAATGTCGCTGCCGCCCAGGCGGGCGGTTTAAGACCGGCTGCGCGGCGCTCCATCGTTTCACGGACCTGCTGGGCAAAAATTTCCTGATAGTCGTCGCCGCGTTTTGCGCACTCTTTCTCGTAGGTGCTCAGTCCGGCTTCTATCAGCATCACCGCTTCCTGTACTTCTTTCAGACCATCGATGGCCATACGACCGGAGCCTATCCAGTCGCAGTTCCCCCAGGCACTGCGGGCTTCTTGAAAACTGAAGCGCGCTTTTGAAGGTAACGTCACCACGCGGCGAACGATGGCCTCTTCCAGCCAGCACAGAAACATCTGGCTCGCCTGACGGGATGCGACGAATTTTCGCCGCCCCATAAAGTGCGCCCACGACTCGTTCGCGCTGGCCCGTGCCGTGGAGTAGCTCATCTGGGCGTAATTCCGGGAAAGCTGCTCATACGAGACACCCAGCCCGGCAGCGATATACCGCAACAGTGACTGCTCAAACACGGAGTAGCCGTTATCCGTGTCCTGAGCCGTCTGCAGGTTCAGTGAGTCCCCCGGCATCAGGTGCGGCACTTTTGCGCCTCCCAGACGGACCGGTGCTGCGGCGTAATACGCGGCAATTTCACCAATCCAGCCGTCAGCCTTTCCCGCTGCTCCTGACTGTTCGCGCCCAGAATAAAATCCATCGCTGACTGCGTATCCAGCTCACTTTCAATGGTGGCGGCATACATCGCCTTCACAATGGCGCTCTGCAGCTGCGTGTTCTGCAGCGTGTCGAGCATCTTCATCTGCTCCATTACGCTGTAAAACACATTTGCACCGCGGGTCTGCCCGTCCTCCACGGGTTCAAAAACGTGAATGAACGAGGCGCGCCCGCCGGGTAACTCACGGGGTATCCATGTCCATTTCTGCGGCATCCAGCAGGATAGCCGTCCTCGCTGACGTAATATCCCAGCGCCGCACCGCTGTCATTAATCTGCACACCGGCACGGCAGTTCCGGCTGTCGCCGGTATTGTTCGGGTTGCTGATGCGCTTCGGGCTGACCATCCGGAACTGTGTCCGGAAAAGCCGCGACGAACTGGTATCCCAGGTGGCCTGAACGAACAGTTCACCGTTAAAGGCGTGCATGGCCACACCTTCCCGAATCATCATGGTAAACGTGCGTTTTCGCTCAACGTCAATGCAGCAGCAGTCATCCTCGGCAAACTCTTTCCATGCCGCTTCAACCTCGCGGGAAAAGGCACGGGCTTCTTCCTCCCCGATGCCCAGATAGCGCCAGCTTGGGCGATGACTGAGCCGGAAAAAGACCCGACGATATGATCCTGATGCAGCTGGATGGCGTTGGCGGCATAGCCGTTATTGCGTACCAGATCGTCTGCGCGGGCATTGCCACGGGTAAAGTTGGGCAGCAGGGCTGCATCCACACTTTCACCCGGTGGGTTCCACGCCCGCAACTGCCCACCAAATCCGCTGCCACCGCCGTGATAACCGGCATATTCGCGCAGCGATGTCATGCCGTCCGGCCCCAGAAGGGTGGGAATGGTGGGCGTTTTCATACATAAATCCTGCAGGTCCCCTGCGTCGCTGTGTCATGCCGGTCTGCACTTCCAGCTCCGCAATGTATTTTTTCAGGTCAGACACGGAAGTGGCCGTAAACTCCACTCTCCGTCCGTCTTTCTGTACCGTTGCCACCCGTTTTCCTGTCATCAGGTCATGCAGTGCCGCACGGGCAGCGGCAAGTTCTTCCTGTCGCGTCATTCATCCTCTCCGGATAAGGCACGGGCGTAATCTGCCAGTGTTTTCTTGTTGGTTGCTGCACCATCCTCTTCCTGCAGGCTCGCCAGCAGTGCACTGAGATCCAGCTGCCAGCGGGAAATACTGATGCGCAGCGCCGCCAACGCATAAACGAAGCAGTCGAGCGCCTCATTGCGTCGCTTTTTGCTGTCCCACAGTATTTTTTTCCTGCCATCCACCCATTTTTCGACCTGCTCTTCAGCAGTCAGCTGCTGCGCTTCGGTCAGATCAAAAATATCCGGGTTATTCGGGAAGTGAACGGCACCGGGAAGCGGTTCATCCCCTTCCGGCGTCAGTGTGAAGCGGTTATAAATCTGCTCTTTCGCGGTATCCGTACCGATTTCGGTAAGGTAAACCCCGTTTTTGTTTCGCTTACGTGGCATGCTGGCCACCGGCTTTCCGTAGACGGATGCCCCTTTAATGGGGATCACCCGGAACAGCCCATGTTTTTTCGAGCGTTCATACACAATGGTCGGGTCAATCCCGCCAGTATCCCAGCAGATACGGGATACCGACATTTCTGCACCATTCCGGCGGGTATAGGTTTTATTGATGGCCTCATCCACACGCAGCAGCGTCTGTTCATCGTCGTGGCGACCCATAATAATCTGCCGGTCAATCAGCCAGCTTTCCTCACCCGGCCCCCATCCCCATACGCGCATTTCGTAGCGGTCCAGCTGGGAGTCGATACCGGCAGTCAGGTAAGCCACACGGTCAGGAACGGGCGCTGAATAATGCTCTTTCCGCTCTGCCATCACTTCAGCATCCGGACGTTCGCCAATTTTCGCCTCCCACGTCTCACCGAGCGTGGTGTTCACGAAGGTTTTACGTTTTCCCGTATCCCCTTTCGTCTTCATCCAGTCTTTGACAATCTGAACCCAGGTGGTGAACGGGCTGTACGCCGTCCAGATGTGAAAGGTCACACTGTCCGGTGGCTCAATCTCTTCACCGGATGACGAAAACCAGAGAATGCCATCACGGGTCCAGATCCCGGTCTTTTCGCAGATATAACGGGCATCAGTAAGTCCAGCTCCTGCTGACGGATGACGCAGGCATTATGCTCGCAGAGATAAAACACGCTGGAGGGATCATCCGGCGTCCATTTGAGGCCAAACGGCGTCTCTTTGTCGCCAAATTTAAGATACTGCTCCTCCCCGCAATGCGGCAGGCAACATGAAAACGCATAAAATGCGGGGATTCACTGGCTGCACGCTCAATCTGACAGGTGCCTCTCACTTTGGGCGTGGAGCCACGGATGGACTTTGGCCAGACCGAGCCTTCAATACGTTTGTCGCCAAGGAACGTCGGAGAGCCTTCCTGTTCAATATCCTCATCAAAGGCAGCAAGTTCATCATAACCCGCCACATCCACTGACTTTTCACGGTAGTTTTTGCCGCTTTACCGCCCAGGCACCAGAAGCCACGCCCATTGGTGAAACGCTTCATGGTGAGCGTGTTATCCCGGTGCTTTTTGCCATACCACGGGGCCAGCGCCAGCAGCGACGGAATATCACGAATAGTCGGCTCAACGTGGGTTTTCATAAAGTTCTCGGCATCACCATCCGTCGGCAACCAGATAAGGGTGTTGCGCTGCTTATGCTCTATGAAGTAGGCATAAACACCCAGCAGCATTTTGGAATAACCAACACGGGCAGACTTCACCACATTCACCTCGCGGATGTAGTCACTGCCCATCGCATTCATGATGGCCCGCTGAAAGGGCAGTGTTTCCCAGCGCCCTTCCTGGTATGCGGATTCTTTCGGGAGATAGTAATTGGCATCCGCCCATTCAACGGCGGTCTGTGGCTCCGGCCTGAACAGTGAGCGAAGCCCGGCGCGGACAAAATGCCGCAGCCTGTTAACCTGACTGTTCGATATATTCACTCAGCAACCCCGGTATCAGTTCATCCAGCGCGGCTGCTTTGTTCATGGCTTTGATGATATCCCGTTTCAGGAAATCAACATGTCGGTTTTCCAGTTCCGGAACGCCGCTGCACCGACAGGGGGATCCCGTCGAGAATACTGGCAATTTCACCTGCGATCCGCGACAACACGAAAGTACAGAATGCGGTTTCCACCACTTCAGCGGAGTCTCTGGCATTCTTCAGTTCCTGTGCGTCGGCCTGCGCACGCGTAAGTCGATGGCGTTCGTACTCAATAGTTCCTGGCTGGAGATCTGCCTCGCTGGCCTGCCGCAGTTCTTCAACCTCCCGGCGCAGCTTTTCGTTCTCAATTTCAGCATCCCTTTCGGCATACCATTTTATGACGGCGGCAGAATCATAAAGCACCTCATTACCCTTCCCACCACCCCGCAGAACGGGCATTCCCTGCTCCTGCCAGTTCTGAATGGTACGGATACTCGCACCGAAAATGTCAGCCAGCTGCTTTTTGTTGACTTCCATTGTTCATTCCACGGCCAAAAACAGAGAAAGGAAACGACAAAGGCCCAAAAGCCCGTTTTCAGCACCTGTCGTTTCCTTTCTTTTCAGGGGGTATTTTAAATAAAACATTAAGTTACGACGAAGAAGAACGGAAACGCCTTAAACCGGAAAATTTTCATAAATAGCGAAAACCCGAGAGGTCGCCGCCCCGTAACCTGTCGGATCGCCGGAAAGGACCCGCAAAATGATAATAATTATCATCTGCATGTCACAACGTGCATCTACGCCATCAAACCACGTCAAATAATCAATTATGACGCAGGTATCGTATTAATTGATCTGCATCAACTTAACGTAAAAACAACTTCAGACAATACAAATCAGTGACACTGAATACAGGGCAACCTCATGTCAACGAAGAACAGAACCCGCAGAACAACAACCCGCAACATCCGCTTTCCTAACCAAATGATTGAACAAATTAACATCGCTCTTGATCAAAAAGGGTCCGGGAATTTCTCAGCCTGGGTCATTGAAGCCTGCCGCCGAAGACTGTGCTCAGAAAAAAGAGTTTCGCCTGAAGCAAACAAAGAAAAGAGTGACATTACTGAATTGCTCAGAAAGCAGGTCAGACCAGATTGAAGCAATTTAGATAATCGTGCAGACTAGGTACCTTCATATCACATGGAAGGTACTACAATGGCTCAGGTTGCCATTTTTAAACAAATATTCGATAAAGTGCGAAATAATTTAAACTATCACTGGTTTTATTCTGAACTAAAACGTCACAATGTCTCACATTACATTTACTATTTAGCCACAGAGAATATTCATCTTGTTCTTGAAAACGATAATACGGTTTTAATAAAAGGACAGAGTAAGGTTGTAAATGTAAGATTTTCAAAAAATAAATGCCTTATAGAAGCCACCTTAAAAGGATTCAAATCAGGAGAGTTATCATTTTACGAATACAGGAAAAATCTTGCTACAGCAGGGGTTTTCAGATGGATTACAAATATCCACGAAAACAAAAGGTATTACTATACCTTTGATAATTCATTACTCTTTACTGAGAACATTCAGAACACCACACAAATATTTCCGCACTAAATCATAACGTCCGGTTTCTTCCGTGCCAGAACCGGACTCGCTGGCATGATGAAATATGTGTACCCGGTAACCCCGGTGTGCATCGTTTTTGATTATTCCCGCACACTCGCGCAGAAGGAGTTCCCCGTCGGGCTACGGTCTCTGTTAATACGGGAATACGGCGACGATACAGCGCATGATGTGTCAGGCTTGAATACCTTTATCCTTCAAAAGGGATATCAGTTAAGTTATCCCGTGTAGGGTATAAGCATTATCAAAGCCACTCTGTAGGAAGTGGCTTTTGTAATGGCAATAAAAAGCCCCGCGAATGCGAGGCTAAATCCTGGTATTTGTAATGACTGGCTCTTATCTCAACGCAGCCCCTTACCGCGCGCAAAATGCTCAATATCAAGCATCAGCAATGAGATGTTTAATCTGGATTCACTCCAGAAGTGAGCACCACCCTGTCTACAGAGCCAGATGTGAAGGATGATGAGTAAAATTATCGCTATCATCGAAGGCATTGCGTCCTGATGTATTCCTGAAGCGTTCTCAATGCTGTTTGGTCGCGGATAATTCCGTCCCGGATACCGAGAACGTTTCGTCCAGCAACTGGAGAGAGTTCGACGGTGGCATCATTGCCCATGCCGGAGGCGCTGGAGGTTTCGGCTGAGGATGGCACAGGCATTTTCCTTTGACGAGCACCCGACCACCATTATCAAGCTTGCGCCGAAGAGCATCATTTTCAGCTTTCGCATCAGCTAACTCCTTCGTGTATTTATCATCGAGTGCATCAGCATCACGCTGGCGCTGCTGCATGTCAGTAATGGTGGCGTTCGCCTTCTCCAGTTCACTGGCCTTGTTATCGCGCTGTTCTTTGTAGGCGATTGCATTATCACGGTAATGATTAACAGCCCATGACAGGCAGACGATGATGCAGATAACCAGAGCGGAGATAATCGCGGTTACTCTGCTCATACCTCAATCTCTCTGACCGTTCCGCCAGCTTCTTTGAATTTTGCAATCAGACTGTCAGCCTTATGCTCGAACTGACCATAACCAGCGCCCGGCAGTGAAGCCATATATTGCTGCAACGGTCGATAGCCTGACGGATATCACCGCGATCAATCATCGGCAAAGCGCCACGCTCTTTAATCTGCTGCAGCGCTACAGCATCCTGACTTCTGGAGAAAAATCTTTCAGGCCAAGTTGCTTGCGGTAGGCATCCCACCAGCGTGAAAGAAGCTGGTAACGTCCAGCGGCTGTTGATTTGAGTTTCGGATTTAGCGTGACAAGTTTGCGGGGGTGATCGGAGTAATCAGTGAACAGTTCGCCACCGACAATAACATCATAACCGTGATTTCTGGTTTTCTGCCGTCCGTTATCTGTTCCTTCTGACCATGCCACCATATCAAGGAAAGCTTTACGCTGGGAATTAAGTGTCTGCATTAATTACTCCTTATGGGCACCGAACTTGTTACCGATGACCCTCATTGCCGCACCACGAATAGCATCAACACCAATCAGCCACCCACCA
>ENA-OQDE01000766-OQDE01000766.1-human-gut-metagenome-genome-assembly--contig:-NODE-766-length-16322-cov-1.466132_pt1 | contig 16322 bp, 21 predicted proteins | sample MGYA00242768_ERZ504595 | MGnify/ENA primary metagenome ERZ504595 (study PRJEB26092, sample SAMD00036307) | human gut metagenome | host: Homo sapiens | study: EMG produced TPA metagenomics assembly of...
TGTCCTTGGTGGGATCACCCTCCCAATCGTACACGAATCCGGCATTAGTTGCGCTCGGCGCACTGTAGATGATTCCCTTGATCCAGCTCTCTGATTTACCGCTTCCCGGACCGCCGTCGATATAGACATTCTGCTGCGGCTTATGGATGACCAGCGGCCCGGAGGCGGTTTCAAAGCGGAAGTAGAAAGCCGATTCTTCCCGGCTTAACCCGAAAATGCTATCATCGGATTGGGCATGACGCCGGATGAAATAAGGCAGAGTCTTGATGACAAGCAGCGTGTACGCTACGAATAGAATGGGAAATACAAATAGGTTATACCACGCTGATAACCGGCTGAATCCGACAACCAGCATGGATGCCGTAACCAGTGTCATACTGGTGTAAACCCATTTCTTGTTTTCGTCTTTCACTTTGCCAACCGGAAAGAGAAAAGCGAGGCCTCCGATCAGGATAACGTAGAGAAACCGGAATAGGATATCCTTCTCCATCAGCCTTTCCCACATGGCCGGATTACGTAGTGGAGCGTATAATCCCGTAACGATAGCCCACTGAAACAGTACGGCTGTCCCGATGAGCGTGGATAGCAGGATCAGGATGAATGACAGGTCTTTCTTCTCTCTTTCCATGGCCGTTGCTGTTATTGGGGTTGTCCGGATGCCGTTCCGTCACCGCTCTCTTTTTTCTCTGCCTTTCCCAGTAACTCAATGCGTGAGACGGTCAGGCTGACGGATGGGATGTGGCTACCGTCATCCTTCTGGAATACATCGGCATACACATCGCCGCAGACATATACCTGTGTCCCTTTTTTCAGATACTCAAAGACTTTACTCTCGTAATTCACGAAACAGCATACCCATAGGGTCTGTTCCTCGTTGTTCACGTTCTTGTACTTGGTGGATACATGGAAGTTGAATCCTTTTCCGTTCTTGTTCTGCCGGGCATCCGCACCGACATAACCGATAATTTGTCCTGTAAACATAATGATGGTTTTTAAAAGTTTATAATCCGAGCTGTGGCTCATTCATATTTTTCATGGCTGGCTCCGCTTCCATGGAAGGCAGCGAAATGCCGAAAGTGCTGTGTAGCGTTTCAAGGTTGTCGGCTGTAGGATGGTTTGCCGCAACACTTTCCAATAACCGTGATGAAGGGGTAAAACCTTCGTTTTTCATCTGCTCCAATACCGGACGGTTGTCTTGCAGGACGGCCTGCGTGAACCGTTCCTCCGGTGTGAGGTACTGTTCCATCCGTGCGGTATGTTCCTGAATCATATTGCTGGCTTTTCCTACATCGGCAAGGATGTTGTAGATGAATTTGGGATCTTCTTTCAAGGCTCCCAGCCAGTTTTTAGATACATGGCATTTCTTCCCGGATATGGTGGATATTCCCAGGCTTTGCCCGACGGTAGCGGAGGTTGAGTTCGGCAACCAGTTCCTCTTTGGCATATTGCTTGTCTCCGAAATCACGCCTTTTCCCGGTTCAGATGCTCAGGTTCTCCAGTCGAGTGCGCCATCTCATGCAGTAGTGTGGAGTAGAAATTCTCTCCGTCCTTAAACTGCCCCTTCAGGGGTACGACGATATGGTTATCTTCTCCCCTTGCATGGTAAGCACTATTTCCTTCCTTGGAATAAATGGGGCAGATCCATTGCTGTTCCCGTACCATCGCATCAATCAGAGGCACGGTGAGCATCCCTTGCTCGTCCTTGATGGCCGGTATCTTGAATTGCTCCTTCAATGCTTCCCATTTCTCCGGTTTCGTTTCCTGAAGATTGGTCTGCTGTACGTTGAACACATTGTATGTCTTCAGAAACGGCCGTGACCTTATATTCCTGCTGCTCGTTTTTATCCAGGTTCTTATATACGTCGAAAGGTATTTTCTTTCCGTTCTTGTCTCTTACTGAGAAATTCCAGTAAATGACTGGGAATGACTTTTCTCCTTTCAGTATGTTAAGGCCGTTGTCTTTGGCTTGCATGAAGGTCATATAGACCGGCAGGCTGTACTGCTCTTTTTCCGAAAGTAGAAACAACATGAAGGAATTTACTCCGTTGTAGGTTCTTCCCTCGATATTTTGCGGAAGTCCCCCACCCTTTATCCCGAACCAAGGCTTTTGCCAGTTGTCTTCCACCTGCTTTATCTTTCGATTCATCAGTCGGCGAAACGCTGTAATGCTTTATCACTTGCTGTATCCATGATTTATTGGTATAGATTTCTGTTCTCGTAATCAAGCAGCCATTCTCTGGCCGTTTGGTTGTTTGTCTCTTGCTGCTTGGCAGCCATCTCTTCTTGATAGGCTTGTGCAAGCTCTTCCTGTGCAAGTAGAAACTCTAAGTCACTGATTTCTCCTGCAATGTTTTTCTGTACTAATTCATCGTAATCCATAATTCCTGATTTTTTAGGTTATAAGTCATTGAAAGCCGGTTGATGGTGCTGGCTATCGGACGGGCCATTTCCTTGCTGTTGTCGGGTTTGGGTGTGCTGGCCAGTTTGACATCTCCCAGTGTCTTTGTGCTGCCTTCCATCCCGAAAATCTTTTGTACGGCTATCAGTGTGTTGGCTTGCACACCGTTTCACGCATCCGGGTAAGGTCTTCTTGAGTGAGCCGGTACCCTTCTTTCTGTATCTCTTGGATGACATGAAGTTGTCGGTCTGTGCGGCATCCAACAGACGTGCGGCCTGCCTTTCATGTTCGCCCTGTTCTTCCGGCTTGGTGCCGAACAGCTGGATGACTTCATGGGTTTGCCTTTCATCCAGACCGTGTTCCTTACCGATTCCTTTGATAAACTCTTCACTGGGTTTATATCCTTCCTCTTTGAGCTTCCCGATTTTTTCAAAGTCATGTTTGCCCACCGCTTCCTTAAACTCGGCTTCCATATTGCGCCCCTCTTCGTGTTTTTGCTCTTTTGCAGCTTCTATGTTGGCCGCATGGGCTTCCAGTTTGGGGGTCATGGCCTTGATCAGCTCTTGTGCCTTGCCGGGAGTGATACTCTGTATGTTCTGTATCATGACTCCTTTCCTGTCATCCGTCAGTTGGATGTCGGCAATGAAGTAGCCTTCCGGACTGTGCAGCAGCTTGTTCTCCAGTGCATGGCCGTTGGCGAGCAGGTATTTGTCGGCTTTGGTTAACTTGTAGCCGCCATATTCGCTGGTCTGCCCGATGATGTCGGGAATCTTGATTTCCTGGTTGGTGCGCAGGATGACGGAGTTCAGATCCCGGTCAACTTGCAGCAGGATGTCCTTCTTATTTACGGTGATGGGTACGATGTCACCGGCAAGCAGCTGTTCTTTCTCTTTCTTGCCCAACTTCTTTCCCAGCACCTTGTCCGGGATAACCAACGCCTCTTTGCGGTAGAATACGGAGATTCCGTCATCGTTGAAACGGAGCTTCCCCGGTTTGCCGTGTATCTCCATCAAATCAGACATGACACCCTTTTCCAGCTTGGTGCCTTTCCCGTCGAGGATGTTCCCTTGCTTGTAGGCGTATTCATAGAGCGACTGTCCGGTGTAGCATACCTTCAGGCGATGGTCGATGACGGTAAAGCCGTCCTTGTCATGTCCCTTCAGGTTCTCCCACCGCTTGATGCTGATGCCATCCTTCTCCAGCTCGGCGACATATTTAGGATCATTGGCACGTTCCTTGTCAAAAGGGCGGATACACGTTCTTTTGATTGGTCACGAAGGCTTTCATCGTACTTTGCTCCGGCTTTTCCCTGATTTCGCTTACGCTCATGCTCAGCTCTTCCCCGTCTTTGCGGAACCGGAAATATCCGTCCCGGTATTCGGTCTGATAGCCCAGTGATTCGGCGATGCCGCCGAACTGTCCCACGTTGTCGAACATATAGGTGTCTAATGCTTCTCTCAGTTTCATGGCTGTGGCTTGTATAAGGGTTCTGCGGAAAGGATGTATTCGTTCAACACGGCCAGCTTGATGTGCCGCCCGCCGTTTCGCTCGTAAATCTCGATCTCGAATACCTTATCATCGGGTATCGTGAATTTGTCGAAACCAAGTATCAGCCGGTTCCGGCTCTTGCCCTTGATTTTCGTATCAAAATCTTTCTGATAGATAGGTTCGATGGTCGTTTCTTGCTGGATGGCGTTCTTGCTCTTCTTTTGGTCACGCTGGAAACATTTGACAAACTCGATGTCGTAGTCGATGTATGATTTGTTTTTCAGGTCAAAGATGAAAACATGAAGTCCTCATGCACATACAGATTGGCCATTGACAACTCAAACTTGTTCTCGATGACCCCCAGGCTGTAGATGTTGCGCTTCTTGGTGCGCAGCTCTTGGATGCATCTTTCCATTTCCTCGCTGTTCACATCCACATGGGCGGTATATTTGCGCTGGTCATCAAAATTGTAGGTGAATACGGAGGTATTGCCCCGTTTGATGGTGATGTGGTAAGTGTTCATGGCCTTATCCACCACAAACAGGTTGGAATATGCCACGGCATCTTTGGCGTTGATACTTTCAACTGGTTGTTGTAGGCGGCCAGAGTGAAGGACACCTCGTTGCCGGGCGTTCCGTAAGCGATGTCCTCCGGAAAGAAGAACTCGGCCAGATGGAGGTCGCTGACTTCTGCCTGATAGTCATGGTGCTGCCATTTCCCGTTGTCCTCGTAAATGTTCGGGTACGAATCCGTGCCGCCTTCGGGAAGGTAGCGGATGTGATAGGTGTAAACGCTTCCGTCGATGCAGACTACGGTCAGGTTGGTCTCTTCGGTGAATCCTTCCGCTTGCGCCGAGAGCCTGACGATATGGGGCGCCTCTTCTACCCGGCTGGCCATGACAAGCTCCTGTTCGCCGATGGCGATATCAGATACTTGCACAGGAAATACCAGGTGTTTCACACAGTCGAAAGAGATAAAGATGTCTTTTTGGCTGATGGCTTGTTTCCGGGGAGTGCCGTTTTCCTGAGCGAAGAGCGGCAGACTGCACACAAAGCAGTAAAACAGTAGATAAATATATTTCTTCATGTTGTCGATATGTTAAACGGTTCTTGAAAAAAAGGCGGTGAATACGGTAATGCCCCATAGAAGAAGCAGGGTAATGCCGAAAGAAACGGTCAGCGGACGGATTTCTTTAAAGGCTCGTCCGTTCCGGCGTGATACGTAGATCCGATAGCCGAAAAAGACCGCTGACAGCGCAAGCAGGTAATTGAGAATGTCTATCATAATTTGTCTATCAATGTTTGAAGGGGATGATTTTTCTTGTTCGTTTTCTCTTGTTCCATTTGCTCATAGAGCTTCTGTAACTCCGCTTGCACGGCTTGCCTACGCAACTTCGATTCCTGACTCTCTTCTTGGATATACATTTCGTAGTTGGACTTGAGATGTACCTTCACTTGTGAGAGGCTCATGTTCAAGATTTGCTTGGCTACCTGGGTGGTGGCGTTGACTACGCTGGTCACTTCGCTGGCCATCGTGCCGATGGAAGAGAGCGGCATGTCAATGTTCTGTACAAGACCTTGTTCCATACGCTTGGCTGCACTGGCTTTCAGGTTATTGGGCAGGTTCAAACCTTCCATGGCATCATTGTCGAAGACAACCACCGATACGGGATTGAGGTTGTCTCCTACCTTCAGGTTGCTGACTACCACATCGAGGCGGTTGGCTCCCAAAGTGGCGATACCGTAAAACAGCGTGTTGGCCGGTATCTTCATGCCGGATAGGGTTACGTCCTGAAGCAACCGCATCCGTACCGTACTGCCCGTGACTACGGTCTGGTCGCCGTGGATGCAAGCCCTGAAGAGGTTGCTGTTTCCCGGTGCCGGAGGTCGGTTGGCGGCGTACCCGCTTGCCGTTTTCGGCATGGTAGATCGGGCCTTTTTGCATCAGGCTGTCGGCGGATGGATGGCCGGAAGGTTGGCAGCGGCTTTCTCCGTTTTCCCTCTTGGTCATAATTGACAATCCGTTCATACATGCGCTTGCGGTATTTGTCGGATTCTTCCAGTTCCTTGCGGATGCGTGAGTTCTTCTTGGCTTCCCGGATAATCTCGTTGAGCGCCTGCTCGTCCTCCAGTCCGTCCAGTTGGCTTTCCAGCTGATGAGAGAAGCGTCCGTTCCGGCCACCTCCGTATTCTGCCATGACTTCGCTGTACGGATCGTTCTGCATACGGCGGATGCGCTCCAGTGTGGCACGGTCATACCGCTCCTGCTGGTTTTGCAGCTCGAAGTAAAAATCAGATCCTTTGACCTGAGACTCTTTCAGGATGCGTGCCTTCTCCTGCTCTTCCAGTTTGTCCTGCTTATAGGCTTCCATCTTGTCGTTCACCTTGTCGGCCATTTCCGACTGTGGTTCCAAAAAGGCTTGCGAGGCGGCCTGTCTGTCACTCCCTGACGGCACGTTCCCGTCCTCACGGATGAAGAATACATAAAGGAAGAGGATGCCCAGGATTACCGGATGGCCATCAACAGCTTGTTCTTGTCTTTGATAAGTTTATTCGGTTCCATGGTCGGTTGGTTTAGAGGTTTCTGACTGGTTTTCATTCTTGCCCGGAGAAGCTGCCTGCGATGTGTTGGTGCCGTTGCTTTCCACGGGTTCGGAATAGCGGACAATCCAATCTTCTATCTTGGCTCCGTGCGCATTTTCCTCGCTGCGGGACAGCATATCATAGATGGTGAACTCCGCTTCGATATTACGTGAGATGCTTCCCCGTGCCCGGTACCCGGTCTGCGTGAAGATTATCTTTCCGGAAACGGGTATCGTTTGTGTGTTAATCTCTACATCCTTGATGCGTACCCCGTAACGGATATTCTTTTGTATGAGTGAGTTCAGCATATTCACATCGTTGTACTCGTTCAACAGCTCCTTCCCCTTGTTGCCTATGAGGTTGAGCGCAAGCGAAATGTTCTTCTCGTAGCTGCTCTCGTCAAAGGCATACCAGTGGGTTACGAAGGTCTTTACATGGTTCATGTATTCGTATTGCCGCATATCGCTGGCAGACAGGCTGCTTGCCTCATAGACTTCTCCCTGCCTGTCGATGACGAGAGCCTGGCCGTATGCTTTTTCTATTTTGTTGATAAGGAAGATGATACTGCTGGCAAAAGCGATAGTCAGAATGATGCAGTACCCGGCTGAAAGCCGGATAGTCAGCTTGACCGCATCATCTGCTCCTTTGAATTTCATCAGATTCATAGTTCTATTTTTTATTGTTGTCGTTTATGAAACTTGCCCCGATAGAGGCGGCACCGCTACGTTGGTCAGCTTGCCGCCTGCCGCTGCGCCTCCCATCAGGGCGATGGTGGCCGCCGTGGTGACGATTGACACGGTTTTCGAAATGATTTTCCCGGCATCGCTGTGTCCTACGATTTTGGAGGATAGCCAGAAACAGCTGCAATAAGCACCAATCAGGGCGAGATCCATTCCTAAATATTGTATCTGCTGCGTAGCTGCGTCCACCATGTCGGCACTTTCCGTATAGATGGCCTTGAAGGTCTGCCATATGATTTGGTTCAGAATATTGATGACGGTGAATACCATACAGGCGGAGCAGAGCGTACCGAACCAGATACTCAACTGTTTCTGAAAGACCGGCAACATGCTTACGGCAAAGACAAACGGGCCGAGAATGACCAGTAGCTTGACAATGACCACGCCGATACCCAAGATGACTACTTGTATGATTCCTACCAATAGGGCGGAAATGCCATGAAGCACAAGGGTGGCGAGGTTGGCGGGGTTGAGCAGCTGCACAATCTTCTCCACGCTGGAGCGTACACCGGTCATTTCGTCCTCTTCCATCTTTTTATCCAGTTCGTGCTGCATGGCGCCGGTGCTGTCTTCTCCGGCTGCTACCTCCGACTGGAGGCTGTGTTTGTCGTATTCGGCAATCATCTCTCCTTGTTCGATGGCTGATTGTGCATGAACTGGGCAAATTCCTGCGCACGCTCGGAGGTCAGCGAGGTGGCTTCGTTGATTACTTCCATCGTGCCTACGATGGTTTGGGCGATGGGGGTGGTATATGCTTAGGCAGAAGAACAGTACCAGGCAACGGGCGATTTCCATCATGTCGGGAAATTTGTCCTCATTCGGGCTTAACAGCTGGCTGGCTCCGTGATAGAGATAGTTGTATGCTAGGTTGCAGATAAAGCAGATGACACCAACACCGAAGGCGATGACTGTCATTTGCGAAACGAGTTCCATCGTCAGACCGTCCGTGATCTGAAGTCCCCAGAGAAAATTATCTTGATTCATAACGCTTTAATTGGTGTGTCGTGTGAAAGCGGCCAACCGTCCCTGGTAATAGGTCTTCCGGTTATGCCCCTTCATGGATTTGTAAATGACCGTGGAACGCACGGATTCGTTAAACTCACGCATCTCTTCGGCGGCTTTTTCCACCGATTCCTTCACCTGCTCGATAAAGGACATGCGCCCTTCCGAGTTCATCGAGAAGTAACTGGTCACGGTGGCCACCTTGAACAGCAGGTCGGTACTCAGGCTCAGATTGACGGTCACACGCTGAAAGTTGAGAAATTTCAGGCAGTGGTAATTCGATCCTACGTTCAGGTAAAAGCTGTAGTCGCTGCTCAGGCAGGCTACGTCGTCCAGCAGGTCGGCAAGCTCTTTCAATGATTTGAGTTCCTTCAACTGGTCGATCTTTTGCAGGCCGAGCCGCAGTTCCTGGGCATCGATCATTTCATTGATTTGTGTAACCCATTTCTTGACATTGGCGATCCATTCCGTTGAGTTCAGCAGGGTGTGGCCGGGATCATGCACGACGAACTGGGCATGAACACTGCCGGTTCCCATCAGCTATCGAGGCGGCAAGTCCGAGTATGAGAATGATTCTTTCATGACGGTTATTTGTTGGTGATGAATAATAGGGTGAATATGACACATACCAGCCAGGCTGTCAGATAGCTCTTGGCATTTCCTTTTTCGTGGCGAGTGCCCATACCACGAAAATGAGCGCAACGCCCAAAAGTGCGGCGGCAATGCTTCCGGCAAGATTGTATGCGCTGCCGTTGAAGTCGGTTGACCAGCTAGAAGGGCGGTCAGCCCTTGGGTGGCGTCATCCATACTTTTTCCTCCTTTCCTCCAGATAGCGTTGATGGCCGTATAGGTCGAGCCGCTTTCGTTGAACAACTGCTTCAGTCGTACTACTGTCGCCTGGCGCGAATCGAAGGCTACGGCGGCGAAGTCGGACACCTCGTTGCGGAAGATGAAGGCATCGTTCGACATCTTGATGAAAAACTCTCTCCAGCGTTCCGTGCGCTGCAACGACTCGATCATATAGGCCTCTTCGTCCGTGATGGAAAGCACGGCTTTCACTTCCGGCAGGTTCTGCCGGTGTTCTGAATGGTCGAGGATAATCTTGGTCGCGCAGTTGATGATGATGGAGTCCTTGATACTGGACGGCATGTTTTTCAAAAACAGGATGTTCTGTGCGGCCAGCGTGATGCTTCCCTCCTTTTTACGGAAGGTTCGGTACAGGTAGGCGATGAAGTCTCCGAATTTCTCGTCTTGCAGGAAGTCGAGTGCTTCGTTCGATGATTAGCTCTTTGGCAAACCCCTGGCGTTTCTTGATTTTATCCACGATCATTTGCAGGGTGATGATGGCAACGAGTGGAAAGTACTCTTTCTTAGAGGCATCTTCCATATCGAAGGCTATCAGCCGGTCATGCACGATATCCACGTTCTCGGTAGCGTTCAGCAGGAATGACAGCTCTCCGTCCGTATAGGGTTCCAGTAAAAGCAACAGCTCCTCTATCTCGAATTTCTGTTTCTCAAACTCGGTCATCCGTTTGCTGAACACTTCCTTCAGATAAGCCCGGTAAGTTATCAGCGTCGGGAAGATACGCTCATGCTTCTCTCCTATTGAAGAATTGTTCACATAGTCGTAAAATCCGATGACGGATTTCCTGAGAATGGCGTTTTCGGCAGGCAGCATGGGTTCACGTACCTTCCAAATGTAGCTGATAATGGCGACGATGGTCTTTATCTGGTCATCGGCAGACTCGGCATCCGTGGTGTCGATGTACAGGTATTTGCCGTTCTTGTCACGGTCACACAAGAAGGGGTTGAACGCAAATTTCTTCTGCTCGGTAGAGTCGAAGTATTTGCCCCGGTTCAAGGCTATCATCGAGCGGTAAGAGCCGCCGATGTCAATGATCATCACATCCCGGCCCAGCTCATAGCTTTGCAGGATGTAATTGTTCAGCCAGAAAGATTTACCGGAACCGGACGGGCCGATAACGATGCGGTTCTTGTTGTTCAGCGCCGGATAATCCAGAGGTTTATCTTGGCGGGAGTACCGAAACGGTCATGGTAGATATGCCCTTTCTCGTCCGAAAGGTACATCCCCTCTTTTTGCAGATAGCAGATGGCCTGCTTGGTCGTGTTGACGAAGCCCCGGTAATTGGCCCTGGCATTGCCGGGTATGTTGCAGAAGAACAGGTTGCACAGCTCGGCGTTCTCCACATAGCACGAACTTTGGTTCATAAAGCTGAAGCCTTGCTGTACCAGTGCGGTTTTCCGCATGAGCGAGGTGCGGTCTGTATCGTTCAGCACGACATTGAAGGCGGTATAGGCGGTCTGGTAGTCGAACTGGGTAATCTCATCGCAGAAGGCTGCCTGCTCGCGTTGCTTCTCTGCCGCCGGAGGGTAGAAGTTGGTGATGTAGTTCAGCGCGTCTTTCTCCGCACCGATGGCCGTTACGGTGGCATCTGGATCGGTTATCTCTATCACGATGTTTACGATGTGGTTGAACGGCAGGCCAAGTCCTACGGGGTACAGCATCGAGCATTTGCTCCGTATGCTGTCCGGTATCTCTATGTTTCCCCCGTATGCCTTCGACTTGCCGGTGTGCGGCACGGCCAGTTCCTGAAGATGCTCGCCTTCGTTGGTCAGCGAAAGGATGGAAACGTGCTGCTGCCCTATTTTCATGCTTCCGCTTTCACTGACAGCCATAGGGTTGACGCTCTTCTGCGTGGCATCGTTTTCCGGTGTCTCGTAAGAGAGGTTGACGTAGTCGTAGATGGCGTAGTTCAGTTCCGTATCATCATCTTGCGTATCTCAAACTGCTGGATGGACGACAAACCGTTCTCAAAGTTCATCAGAAAGGCTTCCATTTCTGTCAGCCGTTGCTGATATTCCTTATAAGGTTGCTTGAACGGGTAGTGCAGCTTTCGCATCAGCGAGGTGCCCGATGCGCTTTTGCGTATCTTACCGTTTCGGCTGCCGTTCGTGAACGTCACATACAGGTTGGTGTAACTGTTCAGTATCTCCTTGCCGTTGAAATGACGGTTGTTCTCCGCTATCAGGGCATTGGAAGAGTATTCTGCATGATGGTATCGCCCCGTATAGTAGAAATTCTGCTGATGGATGACCGTGCCTGCCGGAAGCAGCTTCAAAAGAGCCTCCAACCGCTCATGGATGTATTGCGCCTCGCTTTCCGACAAGGTGAACACTTCGGGCAGAAGCAGCCGGTAGCCGACGGTGATGTCACCGTTCCCGTTGATGACGGCGTTCTCCGTGATGGTCTGGATAGGCAAGACACTTTCCAGATCCACGGATTTGTCCTTCACCTCTATCTCTGTCTGCCGGATATACAGCAGAGCAATCAGCAGGCACAGCGCACAGATTAGCAGGGATATGAGTATGATGATTCCTATCATGGTTGCTGTTTTAGGATGAATTTGAAAATCTGCCGTTTGTCCGTTATCTGCCGGGGGGTGGCGTTCTTGATCCGGAGGCCGGTCAGGTAGTCCGGGTTACCGGCCTTGTGTTCCTTTTTCAAGGTTTGGAACAGCAGACCGGATAGAAACAGAATGGCGGAAATGATTCCGATGATGAGTATCGGGTGCAGCTGCTTGAATATGCTCACGATGATGATGATGGCCGTCAGCAGCATGAAGATGGCGAACTGTCCCGATGACAGACCGAAGAACTTGATCGGCTTGTTGATTTTACGCATGGTTCTCATGGCTCTTCGTTTTTAGATAATCAGGAAGGCTACCATGATGACTACCACGGCGATGATCCAGCCGAGCAGGTATTCCTTGGCATGGGGATTGTTCGTGGCAAGCGAATAGATGACAAAGACCAGAGCGATGCGAGTACCGCCGCCAAAATGTATTTGGCTACGTCCAGAATGGTGTCCGCACCCTCTTTGGCTTTGTCTGTCACTTCGGATAGGCTGTTAATCTTCAGGCCGCTTTGTGCCTCCGCCACTTGTGCCGTTCCCAACAGCGTGAAGAATATGAGAAAGGTGAAGATAACCTTTCCATAGCGGTTAATGACTTGGTTTCGCTTTTTCTCTTACATTTTCGATTGCTTTCATTTTGTTCCTATTTTTTAATTAAACATGAATCGTTTTCAGTCTCTCCCATTGCACATCCTTATACTTGATGGATATGGCTCTTCTTTCGGCTGTTCCGGCAGTGGTTTGCCTGAGTAGTAGTAGGCTCTTCCATGCAGGTACATATCGGCTATCTCGGCAGCCAATTCCTCTTCTTCCAGCTCAGGCTGAAATACCACGCAGATGACCGGACAGGCTCTCTCCTGCCCTTCCTTGCGCACCGCCTCCCTTATCGGCTTCTCTTTCTCCTTTCCGGAAGAAAGTGCTTTCTTCTTTTTCCGAAAGTAAAAGTGAAGCGTGACACAGGCGAGTATGGCAACCAGTATCAAATCCACTACGTTCATAAGAGTTGCCAGATAATGAGCCAAGTGACCAATGCCGTGATATAGGTGATGATGGCCTCTTTGGTGCGCTCGTGGTTGCTTATCAGCTTTTTAAGTACCGCTAGTCCGGCACATAGAAAGCTACCCCTATCAGCATGGCGCCTATTTCACGGTATAAGGAGATCAGCCGGATACATTTGTATCGGCTAACAATATGATAATAAGCATGGTGATATGATTTGTCGGTTAGTAGAGCAGTATCTTTATTCCTACGTTCCAGACAGTGTTCCACTTGTCAATGGATAGGGGATTCCAATGTTGTTGTATGCGGGCAAGCAATGCCGTTCGGGGCAGGATGAATACTTCCAGTTCCGTTTCCAGTTTCGGGCCGATGATGAAGTTGTATTCCTTATCGGGGTGGCGGACGTATTCTGTACCGATGAATCCTCAGCCGATGCCCCAGTAAACGGATTTCAGGTTGCAGGCCAGGGTTCTGTAATAACCGCCGTCCACAAAAAGTCCTTACCCTTGTCATGTATCGTTTCGGGAATCGTTTCTTCCGGGTTCAAGGTAGAGACTTGCGGTAGGTTGGCTGTATATTCGTAAGGTTTCTCAAAATAGCTAAACCCGGCTTTCCAATAGCTTGTCCGGTTGATGTATCTGGAAAAGGACAGGTTGTAATAGTTGCCTGCATTGCCGAACAGGTTAGTGCCGTAGTTTCAATTCAAGTGCCGGGATGTTCTCATAATGGCGTTGCGCAAAGCGCTTACGGTGCATAACAGCAGGCTAAGGCTGATAGCAGTCAGTCTGATGTGTTCCATGGGAATTACTCTTTAGGTTATTAATGTTATATATTTTTCTATTTGTCTCATACGGTGTTTCCAATTTACGCGGATTCCTGTCGGCAGAACCGAATCAAGGTGCTTATCGCGTTGTTTTCGCTCCAAACATATAGATTATATACGGGAGGACAAATTTTATGAAGGGCTTTTAAAGGGCCTTTCGTGTTTATTTAATGTGCATTAAAAATACATGTGCCGTAAACCGGCAGGTGTGGAATAATTCTACAGAAAAAAGCCGGATAGGATTAGTTGTGTAAAACTGTCCTGCCCGCTTATAGGGTTTGGTTTATATGCGCTTTCGGATGTTGCTCAATGCTTGTGGCGTGATGCCGATATAACTTGCTATGTCTTTTAAGGGTATTGAACGTAACAGCCATTTTTCATTGGCCAAAAGCGCTTTGTAACGCGCTTCGGCATCCAGTGTGTAAAACTCCTCTTCCCTTATTATTTTGCGGTTGATGGATCTTACCAAATGTATTCTGGCCAGCTTGTTGAAATTGATGGATAACTCATATAGCTGATGAAGATCTTTTTTGGGCAATCTCCAGATCTTGCATGGCTCCAATGCCTTGATATTGTAGTGGGCATGGTGTTCTTCATGTGAAAGGAAAAAATTGATGAACTCTTTGGCTTGGATAAACCGTGCTGAAATCTCTCTATTCTCTTTGTCCGGAAACCATAACCGGACGATGCCGGATTCCAGATAATAGAGGTAGCATACTTCCTCGCCCCTGGTGACGAGGTGTTCTCCCTTTTTGATATGGATAAGCTCGAAATGAGCATCAAGATACGCCTTTTCTTCGTCTGTCATCCGCACGTGAAGATGGGCGCCCATTACCATGAGCGTCTCATCTATCAGGGTGGCAATTGTTTGAACCATTGAATTTGTTTTATGTTTATATAAGGGTACGGAAACGTACCCTCTAACATGGACGTGGCGTTCCAACAACAAAGGCACGCCCCGTACCAGTTCATACTGGTACAGGCATGCGCCTGTTGTTGTTAATTCCTTAACGATAGATGCCACTCTTTTGTTAGACAGACGGACGTATGTAAAAAGCGGGCTGCCAATTTTCTGACAATCCGCTGCAAAGATACTATTTTATGGTTTTTGTTCCAACTTTTAGGGATTTAAGTTGACGGCAAGGTCTTCTGGACGAATGCCTACTACCTTTATATAGATATCCCGGTAGATGTTCTCCTTAATCTCCTTGTCCTCTTCAGAATAAAGCCATGCGGTAAATTCATGATAATATTCGCCGGTTCCCAATTTAAAGAAATCCTTATATTGATAATGTCTGCTCACGGGAATGCCTTTCTTGTTTAACAAGAAGCATGATTTAAGCGCATCGTGATATTGCGAGGTCAGTATCGCCTTTATCTTTTCGTCGAAATATTCCAATGTTTCCTGGTCAAAGAAAAACTGTACGGTGTAGGGCCACTTCTCCCCTTTTCCTTTGATGTACTGGTATTGGAATTTGGTTCTCTCCAGCTTTTTGTTGATACCGTTTAAGATGCTGGTCACCTTCTTTCTTCCGGTCATGGTGTTACCTTTATCCGTTACATCAAATTCCTTGGCAAGTTGGTCAACCGTAACGGTGAAAATAAGGTGCTTGTCCTTGGTCAATCTTATACTTGATCAGGTAAATCATTTTCGCCAGGTTCAGATAAAACTTGCGGTAGCCTTTGCGGTTGGGCAGGTTACGGTAGTCTTTCAGTTCCAGCAGATTGTATTCGGTAAGCAAAGTATTCATCAGATCTTTGCTCAGATGCACGTTGTAATTCCGCTTGGTGCGCTTTTTCGTGCCGAAGTTATCCTTTATCTCAAAGCGGTCCAGTATTTGAATGAACTTATATTGCGTCTTGCCGTTCATGGCGTATGCTACACTGAGGTTGGATGTCCCTAAACGGTATAACGCCGCTTCAAAGGTGTTCTCTATCGGATGCTCTATCTTTTGGCCGTTCTGTTCGGTGATATATACCGGACGTTGGTTGCTGAACAGGAAATCAAGCTGCTTCTCGGTCAGTTTTCGTTGCAACTTGGTTCGTTCATACCCCATGACCTCACAAAAATCGTTGATGGAGAACCAGCAGTCGCCGAACAGATCTTTCATTTGTGAAGATGCCACGTAAATGATAATGTCAGACATGACAGTGCCGCCTGCATCAAATAGAACTTCCAATACTTTCGTGTTGGAAGACTCGCTGAGAGTCCTGGGGACTCTGCTCAACTCTTTTTGTGTATTACTTTCCTTCATAGGCGGACACTTGTTGTTTACTGATGCAAAGATACGTTTTTTTACGGAGATAGTGAATCTAACTCCCTATAAATGAAGATTCCAAAGCATTTTTTTCGTGCTGTTTCTTGATTTAGTTGTGTAAAAGTGTCCCGACTACGGCTGTTTCCGATCCCCAGTTGTGTAAAGTGTCCCGAATGGCCGGTTTAGTTGTGCAGAAGTGTTCCCGGATTCCTGATTTAGTTGTGTAAAAGTGTCCCGAATGCAGATTCTAGTTGTGTAAAGTATCCCGACTTTCCTGTTCAGTTGTGCAGAAGTGTCCCGAATAGTCGGTTAGTTGTGCAGAAGTGTCCCGGTTACGAGAAGATGCCAGTAAGTGCTAACTTGCAATAATATAGTTGATTATACGGAAAACCTCCCTTATTAGTTGTGTAAAAGTGTCCCACAAATACTTAAATCCCTAAAAACCTAAATAAAACGTAAGAAAATGATTTTGTTACCGTATTCTTACTTTCGGAAAAAATTTTGAGGTGGAAACAAGTAGAGGTTTGAATTCTTTAACATATTGTCCAGGATAATAGGCAAAGGGATTTTTCCGCAGTTGTGTAAAAGTGTCCCGGTTC
>ENA-OQDE01000767-OQDE01000767.1-human-gut-metagenome-genome-assembly--contig:-NODE-767-length-16298-cov-1.679302_pt1 | contig 16298 bp, 19 predicted proteins | sample MGYA00242768_ERZ504595 | MGnify/ENA primary metagenome ERZ504595 (study PRJEB26092, sample SAMD00036307) | human gut metagenome | host: Homo sapiens | study: EMG produced TPA metagenomics assembly of...
ATCAGCTGCTTTCGACCTATAAAAAAGATTCCGCGCTGATGCGCTTTAACGATTCGCAAAGTTTATCGCCGTGGCCGGTAAGTGAAGCGATGGCCGATATCGTCACCACCTCGCTGCGCATTGGCGCAAGGACCGATGGTGCGATGGATATAACCGTCGGGCCGCTGGTGAATCTGTGGGGCTTTGGTCCGGAACAACAGCCGGTTCAAATTCCGAGCCAGGAACAAATTGATGCGATGAAAGCCAAAACCGGCCTACAGCACCTGACGGTCATTAATCAGTCGCATCAGCAATATCTGCAAAAAGACCTGCCGGATTTATATGTCGATCTCTCCACCGTCGGCGAAGGCTATGCGGCGGATCATCTGGCACGCTTGATGGAGCAGGAAGGGATTTCCCGCTATCTGGTGTCGGTGGGCGGCGCGCTGAACAGCGTGGTATGAACGGTGAAGGCCTGCCGTGGCGGGTAGCGATTCAAAACCAACCGATAAAGAAAACGCGGTTCAGGCTGTGGTGGATATCAACGGTCATGGGATTAGCACCTCTGGCAGCTACCGTAACTATTACGAACTGGACGGCAAACGTCTTTCCCATGTTATCGATCCGCAAACCGGGCGTCCCATCGAACACAATCTGGTATCCGTGACGGTGATTGCCCCGACGGCGCTGGAAGCCGATGCCTGGGATACTGGCTTGATGGTACTGGGGCCGGAGAAAGCCAAAGAGGTTGTTCGCCGGGAAGGGCTGGCGGTCTACATGATCACCAAAGAAGGTGATAGCTTTAAAACCTGGATGTCGCCGCAGTTTAAAAGCTTCCTTATCAGCGAAAAAAATTAAAGCGCAAGATTGTTGGTTTTTGCGTGATGGTGACCGGGCAGACTAAAGGCTATCCTTAACCAGGGAGCTGATTATGAAAAACGCCACATGCTTAACTGACGATCAACGCTGGCAATCTGTCTTAGCCCGCGACCCGAATGCCGACGGCGAATTCGTTTTCGCCGTGCGCACCACGGGCATCTTTTGCCGTCCGTCTTGCCGAGCCAGACATGCCTTGAGGGAAAATGTCTCCTTCTACGCAAATGCCAGCGAGGCACTGGCCGCCGGATTTCGCCCCTGCAAACGTGTCAGCCAGACAAAGCCAATCCCCGGCAACATCGCCTTGATAAAATTACCCACGCCTGCCGACTTCTGGAACAGGAAACGCCTGTAACGCTGGAAACCTTAGCCGACCAGGTGGCGATGAGTCCATTTCATTTGCATCGGTTGTTTAAAGCGACTACCGGAATGACGCCGAAAGCCTGGCAACAGACCTGGCGCGCTCGTCGTTTGCGCGAGTCGTTAGCGAAAGGGAGAGCGTGACGACGTCTATTCTTAACGCCGGATTCCCCGACAGCAGCAGTTACTACCGCAAAGCTGACGAAACGCTGGGCATGACGGCTAAACAATTCCGTCACGGTGGCGAAAATCTGGCGGTGCGTTACGCGCTGGCTGATTGTGAGCTGGGTCGTTGCCTGGTGGCAGAAAGCGAGCGGGGGATTTGCGCGATATTGCTGGGCGATGATGACGCGACACTAATCAGCGAGTTGCAGCAGATGTTTCCCGCTGCCGACAACGCGCCTGCCGATCTGACGTTTCAGCAACATGTGCGTGAAGTGATCGCCAGCCTCAATCAACGCGATACGCCGCTGACGTTACCGCTGGACATTCGCGGCACTGCTTTTCAGCAACAAGTCTGGCAGGCACTGCGCACGATACCTTGTGGTGAAACCGTCAGTTATCAGCAACTGGCGAACGCCATCGGCAAACCGAAAGCGGTACGGGCCGTTGCCAGCGCCTGTGCCGCCAACAAGCTCGCTATCGTTATACCTTGTCATCGGGTGGTCCGTGGTGATGGCTCACTTTCCGGTTACCGCTGGGGCGTGTCGCGCAAAGCGCAACTGCTGCGCCGCGAAGTTGAAAATGAGGAGAGGTAATGTTGGATCTGTTTGCCGATGCTGAACCGTGGCAAGAACCACTGGCGGCTGGAGCGGTGATTTTGCACCGTTTTGCTTTTAACGCTGCGGAACAGCTGATCCGCGATATTAATGACGTTGCCAGCCAGTCGCCGTTTCGCCAGATGGTCACTCCAGGAGGATATACCATGTCGGTGGCGATGACCAACTGTGGGAATCTGGGCTGGACGACCCATCGGCAAGGTTATCTCTATTCGCCCATTGATCCGCAAACAAATAAACCGTGGCCCGCCATGCCGCAAAGCTTTAATGATTTATGTCAACGTGCGGCTACGAAGGCGGGCTATCCAGATTTCCAGCCAGATGCTTGTCTTATCAACCGCTACGTTCCTGGCGCGAAACTGTCGCTGCATCAGGATAAAGACGAACCGGATCTGCGCGCGCCGATTGTTTCTGTTTCTCTGGGCCTACCCGCGATTTTTCAATTTGGCGGCCTGAAACGAAATGATCCGCTAAAACGTTTGTTGTTGGAACATGGCGATGTGGTGGTATGGGGCGGTGAATCGCGGCTGTTTTATCATGGCATTCAACCGTTGAAAGCGGGGTTTCATCCACTCACCACCGACTGCCGCTACAACCTGACATTCCGTCAGGCAGGTAAAAAAGAATAAAAATAAGAATTATTATTGCTGTGCGCGCGAAGATGTTTAAACTGCGGGCTGTAATTCATTGTCCGGGTTTTCTGCATGGAACTTCTTGTACTTGTCTGGCGGCAGTATCGCTGGCCATTTATCAGTGTGATGGCGCTAAGCTCGCCAGTGCGGCTTTAGGCATTGGCTTAATTGCTTTTATCAATCAGCGCCTTATCGAAACGGCGGATACCAGTCTGCTGGTATTGCCGGAGTTTCTGGGATTATTGTTGCTGTTGATGGCCGTCACTCTCGGATCGCAACTGGCGCTTACTACGCTGGGCCATCACTTCGTTTACCGACTGCGTAGCGAATTTATCAAGCGGATTCTGGATACTCACGTCGAGCGCATTGAACAACTCGGTAGCGCCTCGTTGCTGGCGGGATTAACCAGCGATGTGCGCAATATCACCATTGCTTTTGTGCGTCTGCCGGAACTGGTGCAGGGGATCATTCTCACTATCGGTTCAGCGGCGTATCTGTGGATGCTGTCGGGCAAAATGTTGCTGGTAACGGCTATCTGGATGGCAGTCACCATCTGGGGTGGTTTTGTACTGGTGGCGCGGGTGTACAAACATATGGCGACCCTGCGTGAAACCGAAGACAAGCTGTACACGGATTTTCAAACTGTACTTGAAGGGCGCAAAGAGCTGACTCTGAACCGGGAACGCGCCGAGTATGTGTTTAACAACCTCTACATTCCTGATGCGCAAGAGTATCGCCATCATATTATCCGCGCAGACACCTTCCATCTTAGTGCCGTGAACTGGTCAAACATCATGATGCTGGGCGCAATCGGCCTGGTGTTCTGGATGGCGAACAGTCTCGGTTGGGCTGATACCAACGTTGCCGCGACCTATTCGTTGACGCTGTTATTCCTGCGTACGCCGCTGCTTTCGGCGGTTGGCGCATTGCCGACGCTGCTGACGGCGCAGGTGGCGTTTAACAAGCTGAACAAATTCGCGCTCGCGCCTTTCAAAGCAGAGTTTCCGCGCCCGCAGGCTTTTCCCAACTGGCAAACGCTGGAGCTGCGTAACGTGACGTTTGCTTATCAGGATAACGCGTTTTCCGTTGGGCCGATTAACCTCACCATCAAACGTGGCGAACTGCTGTTTCTGATTGGTGGCAACGGTAGTGGAAAATCGACGCTGGCGATGTTGCTGACGGGCTTGTACCAGCCACAAAGCGGCGAAATCTTGCTGGATGGCAACCCTGTCAGCGGCGAACAACCGGAAGATTATCGCAAACTGTTTTCGGCAGTGTTTACCGATGTCTGGCTGTTTGATCAACTGCTGGGGCCGGAGGGCAACCCGCTAACCCGCAACTGGTTGAGAAGTGGCTGGCGCAGCTGAAAATGGCTCATAAGCTTGAGTTAAGTAACGGGCGTATTGTTAACCTGAAGTTATCGAAAGGGCAGAAAAAACGCGTGGCGCTGTTGCTGGCGCTGGCAGAAGAACGCGATATTATCCTGCTGGATGAATGGGCGGCGGATCAGGATCCACACTTCCGTCGTGAGTTTTATCAGGTGTTGCTGCCGCTGATGCAGGAGATGGGTAAAACGATTTTCGCCATCAGTCATGATGATCATTACTTTATCCACGCCGACCGCCTGCTGGAAATGCGCAACGGGCAACTTAGCGAGCTGACGGGCGAAGAGCGCGATGCCGCTTCGCGTGATGCTGTTGCCCGGACGGCATAATATTACGACGCTGACCTGGCGGACTGCTGCCGCCAGGTCAATATGCTAAAAATCCCTTCATTTCCAATAACCCTATAATTAATCAACGAAATTATAATGTTTCTAAAATTAGAATATAATTTATAAACATTATTTAAATGTTGTTACTTAAGTGTTACCGTTGATGCCGCGCAAATCTCACCTGCAATAAAGCGACTAAAAGTAAGGCATTAACAAGATGAAAAAAGTGACTGCATGCTCTTCTCGATGGCCGTGGGGCTTAATGCCGTTTCGATGGCGGCAAAAGCGAAAGCGTCCGAGGAGCAGGAAACTGATGTACTGTTGATTGGCGGCGGCATTATGAGCGCCACGTTGGGGACCTATTTACGCGAGCTGGAGCCTGAATGGTCGATGACCATGGTGGAGCGCCTGGAGGGGGTCGCGCAGGAGAGTTCGAACGGCTGGAACAACGCCGGAACCGGGCATTCTGCACTGATGGAACTGAACTACACCCCGCAAAACGCCGATGGCAGCATCAGTATTGAAAAAGCAGTCGCCATTAACGAAGCATTTCAGATTTCGCGCCAGTTCTGGGCGCACCAGGTCGAGCGCGGCGTGTTGCGTACTCCGCGTTCATTTATCAATACCGTTCCGCATATGAGCTTTGTCTGGGGCGAGGATAACGTTAATTTCCTGCGAGCCCGTTACGCCGCGTTGCAACAAAGCTCGCTGTTTCGCGGTATGCGTTACTCTGAAGATCACGCGAAGATCAAAGAGTGGGCACCGTTAGTGATGGAAGGGCGCGATCCGCAACAGAAAGTGGCAGCCACGCGTACGGAAATTGGTACCGATGTGAACTACGGCGAGATCACCCGCCAGTTAATTGCTTCCTTGCAGAAGAAATCTAATTTTTCGCTGCAACTCAGCAGCGAAGTCCGCGCCCTAAAGCGTAATGACGATAACACCTGGACCGTCACTGTTGCCGATCTGAAAAACGGCACTGCACAGAACATCCGCGCTAAATTTGTCTTTATCGGCGCGGGCGGTGCGGCGCTGAAGCTGTTACAGGAATCGGGGATTCCGGAAGCGAAAGACTACGCCGGTTTCCCGGTGGGCGGTCAGTTCCTTGTTTCGGAAAACCCGGACGTGGTTAATCACCATCTGGCGAAGGTTTACGGTAAAGCATCCGTTGGCGCACCACCGATGTCGGTTCCGCATATCGATACCCGTGTTCTGGACGGTAAACGCGTCGTGCTGTTTGGGCCATTTGCCACCTTCTCAACCAAATTCCTCAAAAACGGTTCATTGTGGGATCTGATGAGTTCCACCACCACCTCTAACGTGATGCCGATGATGCACGTCGGGCTGGATAATTTCGATCTGGTGAAATATCTGGTGAGTCAGGTGATGTTGAGTGAAGAGGATCGTTTTGAAGCGTTGAAAGAGTACTATCCGCAGGCGAAAAAAGAGGACTGGCGTTTGTGGCAAGCGGGGCAGCGCGTACAGATTATCAAGCGTGATGCGAGAAAGGTGGCGTACTGCGTCTGGGTACCGAAGTCGTCAGTGATCAGCAAGGGACCATTGCGGCGCTCCTGGGGGCATCGCCAGGGGCGTCAACCGCCGCGCCGATTATGTTGGATCTGCTGGAAAAAGTATTTGGCGATCGCGTTTCCAGCCCGCAATGGCAGGCTACGTTGAAAGCGATCGTTCCGTCTTATGGACGCAAGCTGAACGGTGATGTAGCGGCAACAGAACGCGAGTTGCAGTACACCAGCGAAGTGCTGGGGCTGAAATACGACAAACCGCAAGCAGCAGATAGTACGCCGAAACCGCAGTTGAAACCGCAACCCGTTCAAAAAGAAGTGGCGGATATTGCGTTGTGATAATGTGCCACATCCGGCATGGTATGCCGGATGTGGCGTATGCAGATAAGACGCGTCAGCGTCGCATCAGGCAACCGGCTCGGGCGTTAGATGTCGGATGCGGCGTAACCGCCTTATTCGACCTACGGGGTGCCGCACTTCACGGCAGTTTAGCGGACTACCGCGTTGTCAATTTTCTCTTCCGCCTTCCAGATGCGGTATTTCACATCCACATTGTCTGGCGTATACACCACGATCGGCAGCTTGCTGTTATAACGCAGCATTCCGGCATCGCCAGATACGCGGTGACAATTTCTTCTCTTTCTTGCCATCCGGGCAGGCCATCATCGTCGAAACCGGCGAGCTAACTTTATCAAAGACATAATAATCATAGCCCCAGCCTTCCAGCGTTTTGCTTCCAGCTTCCCGCCGAGACGATGCAAATTGCAATCGACTTCCAGCGTCTGACCGATTAACAGTTCTACTTTCAGGTAGATTCATCTTCTTGCGGGGTTAACTGAATCACCTGACGCTTCATGCCTTTTTCAGCTTGTGGATAAGGCGCGATTTTTTCCAGTGGCTGGACGCTCTCTGCCGCCCAGGCGGAAGTGGTGGCGAAAGCGGCAAACAATACTGCAGGTAGAATGGTCTTCATTTTTTTGCTTTCCTTCTTCATTTATAGGTTTTCACCGATGATGTCGCTGAAGGTTAACATATTCATCAGATTTATTAATTTGCTTTATGAATAACTTAAAGAACATTCAGACAATTTTACCTGCTCTTTTAGTGTTAAATACTGACGAGAGAACAAACCACATAAATATCTCTGGTGAATTAATCGCTATATAAATATGTTTATAACCATTTGAAATGTGAGCAAAAGCCCGTTTTTGCCACGCTTCCCGCCACTCTTTTGATCCTGCTACAGGTTTACCCCGATCGGGTATGCATCTTTGACACATCCTTTAATATCTTAGCGGCTATAAAAATGGCTTATTAATTATGCGGTTTATTTGGTCGCTCTCAATTTTCAGAGCGCGTTAATGATGGAAGGTCAATGTGAAGATTGATGCATCCCGTCGGGGCATACTCACTGGTCGCTGGCGCAAAGCAGTAACGGTATCCGTCCGCCCTGGTCCGGTGATGAATCTCATTTTCTGACCCATTGCACCCGCTGCGACGCCTGTATTAATGCTTGTGAAAACAACATTCTGCAACGCGGCGCGGGCGGCTATCCGAGCGTTAACTTCAAAAATAACGAGTGCAGCTTCTGTTACGCCTGCGCGCAGGCTTGCCCCGAATCGCTATTTTCTCCGCGCCACACCAGGGCCTGGGATTTGCAGTTCACCATTGGGGACGCGTGCCTGGCGTATCAGTCAGTTGAATGCCGCCGCTGTCAGGATAGCTGTGAGCCAATGGCAATTATCTTTCGCCCGACGCTCTCCGGGATCTACCAGCCGCAACTTAATAGCCAACTTTGCAACGGATGTGGAGCATGTGCAGCCAGCTGTCCGGTATCAGCCATAACTGCGGAGTATCTCCATGCACACTAACTGGCAAGTTTGCAGCCTGGTCGTGCAGGCCAAAAGCGAACGAATTTCAGACATCAGCACCCAACTGAACGCCTTTCCCGGCTGTGAAGTTGCTGTCAACGACGCGCCGAGCGGTCAGTTGATTGTGGTGGTGGAAGCAGAAGACAGCGAAACGCTGATCCAAACCATTGAGTCAGTACGCAACGTAGAGGGCGTGCTGGCGGTGTCGCTGGTTTATCACCAGCAGGAAGAGCAAGGTGAGGAAACACCATGAAACTCAGTCGTCGTAGCTTTATGAAAGCTAACGCCGTTGCGGCCGCTGCGGCGGCTGCCGGTCTCAGCGTGCCGGGCGTTGCCCGCGCCGTTGTTGGTCAGCAGGAAGCCATTAAATGGGATAAAGCGCCGTGCCGTTTCTGCGGTACTGGTTGCGGCGTTCTGGTCGGAACGCAGCAGGGGCGTGTGGTGGCCTGTCAGGGCGACCCGGACGCACCGGTTAACCGTGGTCTGAACTGCATTAAGGGCTATTTCCTGCCCAAGATCATGTACGGTAAAGACCGTTTGACGCAGCCGCTTCTGCGTATGAAAAACGGTAAATATGACAAAGAAGGCGAATTTACCCCAATCACCTGGGATCAGGCCTTCGATGTGATGGAAGAGAAATTCAAAACCGCCCTGAAAGAAAAAGGGCCGGAATCGATCGGTATGTTCGGTTCTGGTCAGTGGACTATCTGGGAAGGTTATGCCGCGTCCAAGCTGTTTAAAGCGGGCTTCCGTTCGAACAACATCGACCCGAACGCGCGTCACTGTATGGCGTCGGCGGTAGTTGGCTTTATGCGTACCTTTGGTATGGATGAGCCGATGGGCTGCTATGACGACATCGAGCAGGCTGACGCGTTTGTGCTGTGGGGCGCTAACATGGCGGAAATGCACCCGATCCTCTGGTCACGCATCACTAACCGTCGTCTCTCTAACCAGAACGTCACCGTGGCGGTGCTTTCTACCTACCAGCATCGTAGCTTCGAGCTGGCGGATAACGGCATCATCTTTACGCCGCAATCTGACCTGGTGATCCTGAACTACATCGCCAACTATATCATTCAAAACAATGCGATAAATCAGGACTTCTTCAGCAAGCACGTTAACCTGCGCAAAGGGGCGACGGACATCGGCTACGGTTTACGTCCGACCCATCCGCTGGAAAAAGCAGCGAAGAATCCAGGTTCTGACGCCTCCGAACCGATGAGCTTTGAAGATTACAAAGCCTTCGTTGCTGAGTATACGCTGGAAAAAACCGCTGAAATGACCGGCGTGCCGAAAGACCAGTTAGAACAACTGGCGCAGCTGTATGCAGATCCGAACAAGAAAGTCATCTCCTACTGGACGATGGGCTTCAACCAGCATACCCGTGGTGTATGGGCCAACAACCTGGTCTACAACCTGCACCTGCTGACCGGCAAAATTTCCCAGCCGGGTTGCGGTCCGTTCTCCCTGACCGGGCAGCCTTCCGCGTGTGGTACTGCGCGTGAAGTGGGCACCTTTGCTCACCGTCTGCCTGCGGACATGGTGGTGACTAACGAGAAACACCGTGATATTTGCGAGAAGAAGTGGAATATCCCGAGCGGCACCATTCCGGCGAAAATCGGTCTGCACGCGGTAGCACAAGACCGTGCGCTGAAAGACGGCAAGCTGAATGTTTACTGGACCATGTGTACCAACAACATGCAGGCCGGGCCGAACATTAATGAAGAGCGTATGCCGGGCTGGCGCGATCCGCGCAACTTTATCATCGTTTCCGATCCGTATCCGACAGTCAGTGCGCTGGCCGCCGACTTGATCCTGCCGACCGCAATGTGGGTAGAGAAAGAGGGGCTTACGGTAACGCCGAACGCCGTACTCAATTCTGGCGTCAGCAGGTACAGGCACCGGGCGAAGCGAAATCGGATCTCTGGCAGTTAGTTCAGTTCTCCCGCCGCTTCAAAACTGAAGAAGTATGGCCGGAAGAGCTGCTGGCGAAGAAACCGGAACTGCGTGGCAAAACGCTGTACGAAGTTCTGTATGCCACACCGGAAGTGAGCAAATTCCCGGTATCCGAACTGGCGGAAGATCAGCTGAACGATGAATCCCGCGAGCTGGGCTTCTATCTGCAAAAAGGGCTGTTCGAAGAGTACGCATGGTTTGGTCGCGGTCACGGTCACGATCTCGCGCCGTTCGATGACTACCACAAAGCGCGCGGTCTGCGCTGGCCGGTGGTGAACGGTAAAGAAACGCAGTGGCGTTACAGCGAAGGTAACGACCCGTACGTGAAAGCGGGCGAAGGCTATAAGTTCTACGGTAAACCGGATGGCAAAGCGGTGATCTTCGCACTGCCATTCGAACCGGCGGCGGAAGCACCGGATGAAGAGTACGACCTGTGGCTCTCTACCGGACGCGTCCTGGAGCACTGGCACACCGGCAGTATGACTCGCCGTGTGCCGGAACTGCACCGCGCCTTCCCGGAAGCGGTCCTGTTTATTCACCCGCTGGATGCGAAAGCGCGCGATCTGCGCCGTGGCGACAAAGTGAAAGTGGTTTCTCGCCGTGGCGAAGTGATCTCGATTGTCGAAACGCGCGGTCGTAACCGTCCGCCGCAGGGCCTGGTGTACATGCCGTTCTTCGACGCCGCACAGCTGGTTAACAAACTGACGCTGGATGCGACCGATCCGCTCTCGAAAGAGACGGACTTCAAGAAGTGCGCGGTCAAACTGGAGAAGGTGTAAGCCATTATGTCCCGGTCAGCGAAACCTCAAAATGGTCGCCGCCGCTTTCTGCGCGATGTCGTTCGCACAGCAGGCGGGCTGGCTGCCGTGGGTGTGGCGCTGGGGTTACAACAGCAAACCGCACGCGCATCTGGCGTGCGGTTGCGCCCGCCCGGAGCCATAAACGAGAACGCCTTTGCCAGTGCCTGTGTGCGTTGCGGTCAGTGTGTTCAGGCTTGCCCTTACGACACCTTAAAACTGGCGACGCTGGCCTCTGGTCTGTCGGCGGGCACGCCATATTTTGTCGCACGGGATATTCCTTGCGAAATGTGTGAGGACATTCCGTGCGCCAAAGTGTGCCCAAGCGGTGCGCTGGATCGTGAGATCGAATCGATCGACGACGCGCGGATGGGGCTGGCGGTACTGGTGGACCAGGAAAACTGTCTCAACTTTCAGGGGCTGCGCTGCGATGTTTGTTATCGCGAATGCCCGAAAATTGATGAGGCCATCACCCTGGAGCTGGAGCGCAACACGCGTACCGGTAAGCACGCCCGCTTTCTGCCGACGGTTCACAGCGACGCCTGTACCGGTTGCGGTAAGTGCGAAAAAGTGTGCGTGCTGGAACAACCGCAATCAAGGTGTTACCGCTGTCACTGGCGAAAGGGAGTTAGGTCACCATTACCGCTTCGGCTGGCTGGAGGGGAACAATGGCAAATCGTAAACGTGACGCCGGGCGCGAGGCGCTGGAGAAAAAAGGCTGGTGGCGCAGTCACCGTTGGCTGGTGTTACGTCGCCTTTGTCAGTTCTTCGTGCTGGGGATGTTTTTGAGCGGTCCGTGGTTTGGTGTGTGGATCTTGCACGGCAACTACAGCAGTAGCCTGTTATTCGACACCGTTCCGCTGACCGATCCGCTGATGACGCTGCAAAGTCTTGCCAGCGGTCATCTGCCTGCCACGGTGGCGTTGACCGGTGCGGTAATTATCACCGTGCTCTACGCCCTGGCAGGAAAGCGATTATTTTGCAGCTGGGTCTGCCCGCTGAACCCGATTACCGACTTAGCGAACTGGTTACGCAGGCGCTTTGACCTCAATCAGTCTGCGACGATCCCACGCCACATTCGCTACGTGCTGTTGGTGGTCATTCTGCTGGGATCGGCCTTAACCGGCACGCTCATCTGGGAATGGATCAACCCCGTTTCCCTGATGGGGCGCAGTCTGGTAATGGGATTCGGCAGCGGCGCGCTGCTTATTCTCGCGCTGTTTTTATTTGATCTACTGGTCGTTGAACACGGCTGGTGCGGACACATTTGTCCGGTTGGCGCGCTGTATGGCGTGCTGGGTAGCAAAGGTGTGATTACCGTTGCGGCCACCGATCGGCAGAAATGTAACCGCTGTATGGATTGTTTTCATGTTTGCCCGGAACCGCATGTGCTACGTGCCCCGGTGCTGGATGAACAAAGCCCGGTGCAGGTCACCAGCCGCGATTGCATGACGTGCGGTCGCTGCGTGGATGTCTGTTCTGAGGATGTATTTACAATAACTACACGATGGAGTTCGGGAGCGAAATCATGAAAAGCCATGACCTGAAGAAAGCGCTGTGTCAATGGACGGCGATGCTGGCCCTGGTGGTGAGCGGCGCGGTTTGGGCGGCTAATGGCGTCGATTTTAGCCAGTCGCCGGAAGTATCCGGGACGCAGGAAGGGGCCATTCGGATGCCAAAAGAGCAGGATCGGATGCCGCTGAACTATGTGAATCAGCCGCCAATGATCCCGCATAGCTTGAAGGTTATCAGGTAACGACCAATACCAACCGCTGCTTGCAGTGCCACGGTGTCGAAAGTTATCGCACCACTGGCGCGCCGCGCATTAGTCCTACTCACTTTATGGACAGCGACGGCAAAGTGGGCGCAGAAGTGGCTCCGCGTCGTTATTTCTGTCTGCAATGTCACGTACCGCAGGCCGATACCGCGCCAATCGTGGGGAATACCTTTACCCCATCAAAAGGTTACGGGAAATAAGAGGTTATTATGGGAAATTCTGACCGTAAGCCTGGTCTGATTAAGCGCCTGTGGAAATGGTGGCGTACCCCCAGCCGTCTGGCGCTGGGGACGCTGCTGTTGATCGGTTTTGTCGGCGGCATCGTCTTCTGGGGCGGCTTTAACACCGGGATGGAAAAAGCCAATACCGAAGAGTTCTGCATTAGCTGCCACGAAATGCGTAACACGGTGTATCAGGAATACATGGATTCCGTGCACTACAACAACCGTAGCGGCGTTCGTGCGACCTGTCCGGATTGTCACGTTCCGCACGAGTTTGTGCCGAAGATGATACGCAAGCTCAAAGCAAGTAAAGAGCTGTATGGTAAAATTTTTGGCGTTATTGACACGCCGCAGAAATTTGAAGCTCATCGCCTGACGATGGCACAGAATGAGTGGCGGCGCATGAAGGACAATAACTCGCAGGAGTGCCGTAACTGTCACAACTTCGAGTATATGGATACAACCGCCCAGAAATCGGTTGCCGCGAAGATGCATGACCAGGCGGTGAAAGATGGGCAAACCTGTATTGATTGCCATAAAGGGATAGCGCACAAGCTGCCCGATATGCGTGAAGTCGAGCCAGGTTTTTAACAGGGTTATTGCGTGGGTATGCTTGAAGCCAGAGAGTTACTTTGTGAGCGGGATGAACGAACCTTATTTAGTGGTTTATCATTTACGCTGAACGCAGGAGAATGGGTACAAATCACCGGTAGCAACGGCGCGGGGAAGACAACGCTTCTCCGTTTGCTGACGGGGTTGTCTCGCCCTGACGCAGGCGAGGTTCTCTGGCAAGGGCAGCCCTTGCATCAGGTACGCGACAGCTACCATCAAAACCTGTTATGGATAGGCCATCAGCGGGGATCAAAACCCGGCTGACGGCGTTAGAAAATCTGCACTTTTATCATCGCGATGGCGATACCGCACAATGTCTGGAAGCCCTGGCGCAGGCTGGGCTTGCCGGATTCGAAGATATTCCTGTAAATCAACTTCTGCCGGGCAACAACGCCGCGTCGCTTTAGCGCGTCTGTGGCTGACCCGTGCCACGTTATGGATCCTCGACGAGCCTTTTACCGCGATTGACGTTAACGGCGTCGATCGTCTGACCCAGCGTATGGCGCAGCATACGGAGCAGGGGGGATTGTGATTCTGACTACCCACCAGCCGCTCAACGTTGCTGAAAGTAAAATTCGCCGCATTTCACTGACGCAAACGAGGGCCGCATGATGTTCTGGCGCATTTTCCGTCTTGAGCTGCGCGTGGCGTTTCGCCACAGCGCCGAAATCGCCAACCGCTGTGGTTCTTCCTGATTGTCATTACCCTTTTTCCGCTCAGTATCGGTCCGGAGCCGCAACTGCTGGCGCGTATTGCACCGGGCGTTATCTGGGTTGCCGCACTGCTTTCATCCTTGCTGGCACTGGAGCGACTGTTCCGTGACGATTTGCAGGACGCAGTCTTGAACAATTGATGTTGTTGCCGTTACCCTTGCCCGCCGTTGTGTTGGCGAAGGTGATGGCGCACTGGATGGTAACCGGTCTGCCGTTACTCATCCTTCGCCCCTGGTAGCAATGCTACTGGGAATGGATGTTTATGGCTGGCAAGTGATGGCGCTAACGCTACTGCTGGGAACGCCTACGCTTGGCTTTCTCGGTGCACCGGGCGTGGCGCTGACAGTGGGACTTAAGCGCGGTGGTGTGCTGCTCAGTATACTGGTGTTACCGCTGACTATCCCATTACTCATCTTTGCCACCGCCGCGATGGACGCGGCTTCCATGCATTTGCCCGTTGACGGGTATCTGGCAATTTTAGGCGCGTTGCTGGCAGGCACCGCGACATTAAGTCCTTTTGCGACGGCGGCAGCGTTACGAATCAGCATTCAATAACGCTGGATTACTGATTTTTGTTCGAGTCTGGTATCGAAACTATGTGGAAAACACTGCATCAACTGGCGATCCCACCACGGCTGTATCAAATCTGTGGCTGGTTTATACCGTGGCTGGCAATTGCCAGTGTGGTCGTGCTTACCGTTGGCTGGATCTGGGGATTCGGCTTTGCTCCGGCTGATTATCAGCAGGGAAATAGCTACCGCATTATCTACCTGCATGTGCCTGCGGCGATCTGGTCGATGGGCATTTATGCATCAATGGCGGTGGCGGCGTTCATCGGCCTTGTCTGGCAGATGAAAATGGCCAACCTGGCGGTGGCGGCGATGGCCCCCATTGGTGCCGTGTTTACCTTTATTGCCCTAGTTACCGGCTCTGCATGGGGAAAACCGATGTGGGGCACCTGGTGGGTATGGGACGCACGCCTGACTTCTGAACTGGTGCTGCTGTTTTTGTATGTGGGTGTGATTGCCCTGTGGCACGCCTTCGACGACCGCCGTCTGGCGGGCCGTGCGGCAGGTATCCTGGTGCTGATTGGCGTGGTGAATCTGCCGATTATTCATTACTCCGTGGAGTGGTGGAACACCCTGCATCAGGGATCAACGCGGATGCAGCAAAGTATCGATCCGGCGATGCGTTCGCCGCTGCGCTGGTCGATTTTTGGCTTCCTGCTGCTGTCTGCCACGCTGACGCTGATGCGGATGCGTAATTTGATTTTGCTGATGGAAAAACGCCGTCCGTGGGTGAGTGAACTGATACTGAAAAGAGGCCGTAAATGACCCCTGCATTTGCTTCCTGGAATGAATTTTTCGCAATGGGCGGTTACGCCTTTTTTGTCTGGCTGGCGGTGGTGATGACCGTCATTCCGCTGGTGGTTTTGGTCGTGCACTCGGTGATGCAGCATCGCGCAATTCTGCGTGGTGTGGCGCAACAGCGGGCGCGTGAGGCGCGTTTACGTGCTGCGCAACAGCAGGAGGCTGCATGAATATTCGCCGTAAAAACCGCTTGTGGATTGCCTGTGCCGTGTTGGCAGGGCTGGCGCTGACTATCGGTCTGGTGCTATATGCGCTGCGCTCGAATATCGATCTCTTTATACGCCGGGGGAATTCTCTACGGCAAGCGTGAAACTCAGCAAATGCCGGAAGTCGGGCAGCGTCTGCGCGGTCGGCGGGATGGTGATGCCGGGTAGTGTGCAGCGCGATCCCAATTCGCTGAAAGTAACTTTCACCATTTACGATGCTGAAGGCTCAGTGGATGTTTCTTACGAAGGCATTTTGCCGGATCTGTTCCGTGAAGGGCAGGGCGTTGTGGTGCAGGGTGAACTGGAAAAAGGCAATCATATCCTCGCGAAAGAAGTGCTGGCGAAACACGATGAAAACTACACGCCGCCAGAAGTTGAGAAAGCGATGGAAGCCAATCACCGTCGCCCGGCGAGTGTTTATAAGGACCCAGCATCATGATGCCGGAAATTGGTAACGGACTGCTGTGTCTGGCGCTAGGAGTTGCGCTGCTGCTGTCCGTGTATCCGCTATGGGGCGTAGCGCGCGGAGATGCGCGCATGATGGCGTCTTCCCGCTTGTTTGCCTGGCTGCTGTTTATGTCTGTGGCTGGCGCATTTCTGGTACTGGTCAATGCCTTCGTGGTCAACGACTTACCGTCACCTATGTTGCCAGCAACTCCAATACCCAGCTTCCGGTGTGGTATCGCGTGGCGGCTACCTGGGGCGCGCATGAAGGCTCGCTCCTGCTGTGGGTGCTGCTGATGAGCGGCTGGACCTTTGCGGTAGCGATTTTTAGTCAGCGTATTCCGCTGGATATTGTGGCCCGTGTACTGGCGATAATGGGGATGGTCAGTGTCGGCTTTTTGCTGTTCATTCTCTTTACCTCTAACCCGTTCTCACGCACGCTGCCGAATTTCCCGATTGAAGGCGCGA
>ENA-OQDE01000769-OQDE01000769.1-human-gut-metagenome-genome-assembly--contig:-NODE-769-length-16188-cov-3.119980_pt1 | contig 16188 bp, 20 predicted proteins | sample MGYA00242768_ERZ504595 | MGnify/ENA primary metagenome ERZ504595 (study PRJEB26092, sample SAMD00036307) | human gut metagenome | host: Homo sapiens | study: EMG produced TPA metagenomics assembly of...
CTCCGGACCATCCAATCTGAGGCATTGTCTCCAGACGATACATATCTTCTGTGGATATCTCAAATGAAAAGATATCCTGATTTCTTTCATCCGCTCCATGGATGAGGATTTCGGTATTGGTATCACGCCATTCTGCAGTGCAAACCGCAGACAGATCTGTGCCGGTGATACATGATACTTCTCAGACAACTCAAGAATCAGCGGCTCTTCAAACACTCGTCTTCGTCCGATCGGACTCCATGCCTCCACAAGAATCTGGTTCTTTCTGCAATAGTCTACTGCTGCCTGTTGTGTATATCCAGGATGATATTCCAACTGATCGACCGCCGGAGTCACCTTTGCATTCTGCATCAGGTTCTCAATGTGGTGCGGCAGAAAATTGCTCACCCCAATGGCGCGGATCTTTCCTGCATGATACAATTCTTCCATTGCTCTCCAGCTCTCTAAATCCAGTTCCTTCCAGTTTTTGCAGTCCAACATGGGCCGTGGCCAGTGGATCAGATACAAATCCAGATAATCTGTGTTAAGCTGCTCTAAGGTTTTCGCAAATGCAGCCTTTGTCTGTTCATATCCCATATCCTCTTTCCAGACCTTGGATGTCAGAAAAATTCCTGCCTTGGAATCCTGCTCTTTTCAATAGCCTCTGCCACATATTTCTCCGTGCCGTAAACAGAAGCCGTATCAAAATGCCTGTATCCGGCACGAATTGCAGTACCGATGATATCCGCGCTGTTTCCTTCCGCAGCTTTATAAGTTCCAAATGCAGCACACGGAATCTTGACCTGGTTATTCAAAATACGATAATTCGAATTACACTCCATCTTTCTGGCTCCTTTCTCTTACTGCACAACCACGAGACCTCAAAATTAAAAACGCCCCTTTGCATATCCTGCAAAAAGGGGCGAGATCATACTCGCGGTTCCACCTGTTTGAACCGGTATTAAATACCGGAACCACTCATTTGTGATGATAACGGGATCACCGGGCTGTTTTCAGCCACTCAGAGGTAGTTTTCAAATGTTTCCGTAAGTGGGAGCTTCCAGCCTGCGACTCCCTTCTCTGTCTTCTTCCACATCCTACTCGTCTCGTCATTGTATTGAAATATTATATTCTCAACCTAATCCTCATTATAACATCACTTTTTGTTTTGTCAACCAGATTTCTTTTTTACTCTCTGAATCCACAGCCACACAGCCGCAAAAAACTCCCGTACCATATAGTTCAAAAACAAAATCCGGTTACATCCTGCCGCAATTCCCGTCAGGTTCTCATACCCTTCACTTCGTCCGATCAAAAGTGCCCGAAACAAGTGAAAATTATTTGTCACAATTCCAACCGGTGTTTTCAACTCCTCCAGATAAGCTTTGCTAAACCGCAGGTTTTCCCTCGTCGTCCGCGACTGATCCTCCAACATGATCTGCTCGTCTTTTACCCCATGTTCCCGCAAATATTGTGCCATCGCATAAGCCTCTGAAACATCCTCACCTTTTCCCTGACCGCCGGATACGATGATCTTCACCGAAGCACAGACCTGATGATACAATAAAGCAGCATCCAGTCTTCTCTTTAATGAATCTGTGATCCGCTCTCCCCGGACCTGCGCACCAAGCACGATCAGATACCGGCAGTTCTTCTTTCTTCCAGGCCTCATGGCACGTACAATAAAAAACTCCACCGCAAGAAAAAGGATCCATATTCCCGCCACACAGAAGAACAAAAGCTTTCGCGTCACTTCTTCTTTTGTCGCAGGAATCATCAAAAAGTGTCCAATCCCCGCCACCAGCCAGAATCTGGCAAACGTAGAGTTCCATTTTCCGGTATAGAAACAGAGGATTCCATAATAAAAGAGAAACAGCGCCCCTGCCGTGATCAAATAAATTTCCATGCTCATCTCCCGTTCTTTTTCCGAAACATAAAAGGGAGACTCATCCGAGCTCCCTCTCATACGATATACTGCTATGCATTTCTTCCACAGCACATTTTATATTTTTTACCACTTCCGCATGGACATGGATCATTTCTTCCGATTTTCTTTCCTTTGCGGATCGTACCGGACTGTTTCTGCTCACGGTACAACTGTTTTTTCTTTTCTTCATCAAAAATAGCATTCCACTGTGGCAGTTCATATAACCAGTCTGCTTTTGCATCGATCATATTTTTGTATAACAGCTCTTTGTCAAAGATCAAATTCACTTCCGTATCCTCTGTCATCGTCTCAATCGGATTCGGCACTTTCAGACTGTCGTTGATTCCATCCAGAAACCCTACCATTGTCAGAACTTCCTGTCCATATTTTTCAGCCAGCTCTTTGACCGTACCTTTCACTTCTACATCAGGCTCTGTCAAAAGCTGCTCATAAATTCCTCTTTCAATACTGAAATAGCGCCCCCAGAACTTCTCTAACTGCTCTTTGGACAGTTCTCTGTCATATGCCATATCTCTCCATTGATCTAATAAACATTTTTCACTCATTGTAAAAACTCCTTTTTCTTAGAAATTCAATCGTGGTTCTATTATATAACACTTTTCTCTGTCAGTAAACTACTAATTTTCCCGCTGTATTGCAATCTTTCCATCTTTTGTATATAATAAATCTGCCGGAGCAAAAAGATGCTCCGGCAGATTTATAAAAAGATAAAAGAAAGGAATCTAATATGAAGAAATCAAAACGTATCATGGCACTGATCGGAGCAATCCTGCTGGTTCTCCTTTACGTCAGCACACTCATCTTTGCTTTTATAGACAGCGTTGTCTCTCAGAAGCTTCTGATGGCTGCCATTGCCGCCACGATCCTGCTGCCTGTACTGTTATATATCTATACACTCTTTTCCCGTACATCTCATACGGATGACTCCGACTCGAACGAGTAATGTTCTTCTGTTAAACATACAGCTCTGCCATCGCAACGGCAGCATCCAGTTCCTGCTGCCTGCAGACTGTTTTTTTGTCTCTTTTTCTTTCGGTCTCTCGAATTTTCTGTCTTTTCTCCAGGTATTCTTCCATCGATATCATCTGTAATCTGTTCTGTATACTATTCTGACGCATAAAATACCTCCTTTTTCCGGCCTCAGCCTTATTATTTTATGATACTGCCCTCTGAAATATGTCATTTTTCTGCCTGCTTGACAGAACTTTTTTTGTCCCCCTGACACTCTTTTATCCTACTGTCAAATTGTGACGCCGATGTGGCTGATTTCTAAAATTTTTCATAAAAATCTCTTAACATTTTTTTCACAAAAAAAGATGCTCCGCTGCCAGCTTTTGCTGGCAGATACGGAACACCTTCGTTCACCTTTTATCTTTTGCGATAAATGATATCGTCTCTTCCCGGTCCGTTGCTGACCATTGTGATCGGATATCCAATCTGTTCTTCAATAAATTCAATATACTTTCTGCAGTTCTCCGGCAGTTCTTCGTATGTCTTGATTCCGCGGATATCACATTTCCATCCCGGAAGTGTCTTCAATACCGGTTTTGCTTTTTCCAGGAGATGTGTTACAGGGAACTCTGTTGTCACTTCTCCATTGATCTCATAGCCTACACATACCGGAATCTCATCCAGGTATCCAAGTACATCCAGAACTGTAAACGCTACATCTGTCGTACCCTGCATCCTGCATCCGTACTTGGAAGCAACACAGTCAAACCATCCCATACGTCTCGGACGTCCTGTTGTCGCTCCGAATTCACCGCCGTCTCCTCCGCGCGTCTCAGCTCATCAGCTTCCTCGCCGAAAATCTCGCTGACAAATGCACCTGCTCCTACTGCACTGGAGTATGCCTTGCATACTGTGATGATCTGTTTGATCTCATACGGAGGGATTCCCGCTCCGATCGCACCGTATGCCGCCAGTGTGGAAGAAGATGTTACCATCGGATAAATTCCGTGATCCGGATCTTTCAGAGAACCGAGCTGTCCTTCCAGAAGAATCTCTTTGCCTTCTTTGATTGCATTGTGCAGATACAGAGAAACATCACATACAAATGGTGCTACCATGTCTCTGTACTCTGTCAGTTCTTTATATAAGTCGTCAGGATTGATCAACGGTTTATGGTATAAGTGCTCCAGAATCACATTCTTCTGCTCTGCAACGCGAACCACTTTTTCTTTCAGAAGCTCGTCATCAAATAATTCGCTCACCTGGAATCCGATCTTTGCATATTTATCGGAATAAAACGGCGCAATTCCTGATTTTGTAGAACCAAAAGACTTGCCTCCAAGACGCTCTTCCTCGTAAGCATCAAAATTCTTGTGATAAGACATCACGATCTGTGCTCTGTCAGAAACAAGAAGTTTTGGCTGCGGTACGCCCTGTTTTACAATCTGCTGCACCTCTCCGAACAATCTCGGAATATCCAGCGCCACACCGTTTCCGATAATGCTGGTCGTATGGTCATAGAATACTCCTGACGGCAAAGTGTGCAGCGCAAATTTTCCATAATCATTTACAATGGTATGTCCTGCATTCGCTCCACCCTGAAAACGGACAATGATATCGCTTCTTTTCCGAGCATATCTGTAATCTTGCCCTTTCCTTCATCGCCCCAGTTAGCTCCTACTACTGCTTTTACCATCTCAAATCCTCCTGCGTATTCATCGCTTTTAACTCTTAATTAGCAGTTCTTATGAATCACTGCCCTATGAATTATACTATACTTTTCTCATTCTGTAAAACACTTTTTCTTTTTTCTACATCAGAGGTGCGATCAGACGCAGCACTCTTCCGCAGATCCGCATAAAAATACCGGTATTTCCGATATCTGACGCTGTAACTTTACAGCTCTTTTTCAGTGTTTCCTGAAAATCTTTTTCAATTTTATGTACCACCGGATTGTCATACACAAAAATCCCGCATTCAAAATGCAGATACAGACTCCGGTAATCCAGGTTCACAGTTCCTACTGTTGCCGTATCATCATCTGAGACAAATACCTTTGCATGTACAAATCCCGGTGTAAATTCATAAATATTAACGCCTGCTTCGATCAATTCCCGATAGTATGTCTTCGCCACCGCAAACGCATACCATTTATCCGGAATATGCGGCATGATAATGCAGACTTCAATTCCGCTCTTTGCTGCTCTTGTCAGTGTATCCAGCATGCCGTTGTCCAAAATCAGATACGGCGTCATAATATGCACATATTTTTTCGCATGATTCAAAATATGTACATACACTTCCTCCCCTACGTTTTCATGATCGTACGGGCTGTCCCCGTAGGGGAGCACAAATCCGGTCTCCGGTTTCAACTCCTTTGCCATCGTCGTCAGATAGGGCTCAAATTTCTCTTTTTTTAATTCTGAAACATTCCACATCTGCAAAAACAGCATGGTCAGACTCTGCACCGCATCCCCCTTGATCATGACGGCAGTATCTTTCCAGTACCCGAACCGTTCTTTCCGGTTAATATATTCATCTCCCAGATTGATACCTCCCGTAAATCCTGTTTTTCCGTCGATCACACAGATTTTTCTGTGATCCCGGTTATTTTGTGTCGTCGAAAGTACCGGCCGGATTGGACTGAACATCTTACACTGAATCCCGAACCGACGGATTTTTTTCGGATAATCGGGCGGAAGCAGAGAAATGCTGCACATTCCGTCATACATAAACCGTACCTCTACGCCCGCGGCTGCTTTTTCTTTTAATATTTCCAGCACAGACCCCCACATATATCCTTCTTCTACAATAAAATACTCCAGAAAGATAAATTTTTCCGCCTTCTTCAATTCTTCCAGAAGCACCGGAAATTTTTCTTCTCCACATGCAAAATATTGCACTTGTGTATTCCGATAAGTAGGAAAATTCAGCTGATACTGCATATAATGCGCAAGGTTTGCATTGGCCGGCTTGCTCTCACGCAAAGCTTCAATCACCCGAGGCTCCTGCTGCATATATTTTGCTGTATCAAGCCGGAGCATACACAATCGCTTTCCGATATATCTTGTTCCAAGCTGAGACTTTACCCAAATATAGAAAAGGCATCCAAATGCCGGAAAAATCAGGATCAAAAGTACCCAGGTCATATTAAATGCCGGATTTCCTCTTTCATTGATAATATAAATTACAATCACTGCTGCCAGAACTGTAAATCCGCCGTACACATAGACGGCATAGTCATTCAGTATCGTTGCCACTCCAACCAGAATGATCAGTTGGATCAGAACAAGCATAAGGATCAGTGCTGTACGGCCAAAAACAATGCTGAACAACCCTTTCTTCGCTTTTTTCACTGCTTTATGTTCCATCTTTTTGTTTCACCCCTGCTTTTTTCAATATCCCCAGTGTAGCACACTTTGTATTTCTCCACAATACAACTTCTCAAAAGTTACTGTGAACAGTAACTCTCAAAGGTCTTGTAATTAACGGCGAAAAGTATTACAATGGATATCGATTCATAACATCTGCTGGAAAGGAGATTTTTACGATGAAAAAGTTTTTGAAATGGCTTCTTGGCCTTGCGGCTGTCGGTACTGGGATCGGTCTGATCATGCTTATTTCTGCAAAGACAGTGACGCAGTTTCCGAGTATGATTGTACAGAAGATATGGAAGAAGAGGATTTTGATCTGGACAATGATTTAAAGCCGGTATCAGAGCGCGGATATGTGCATCTGAATAAAGCAGCATCCGATACTGCTGATACAGAAAAAGAACCTTCCCAAGAAACACAAACAACTGATACTGAATCGGAAGAATAATGCAAAACAGGAACTGGCCACTTTTGAACAGTTCCTGTTTTTACTTTATCTAAAAAAATGCCTACGGCATCTCACGCTCCCCCGCCCCTCAATCTTGAGGGGTAAGGGCTTGCTTTCTCTCCTACTTTGTTTCATAATAATCTTATGAATGTGATACAGAAGATGCTCAGAGATTATTATGAAATAATTGAATACGATTTAAAACCAAGACCTGTTGTAATGGAAAACATCGAAAAAGTAATTAACTGTGGCGATCCTTCCTATGGTGGCGCCATGTATATCTGCACACATTGTAAAAATTGGAAATTTGTCCCTTTCCGTTGCCACAGTCGTTTTTGTCCTACCTGTGGCAATAAATATGCCATGGAACGCACTACCAGTATGTCTTTTAAACTCGTGAATGTGAATCATCGACATTGCGTTTTTACCATTGATGAAAATCTCAGGGACTTCTTTCTCAATGACCGGTCTCTGCTCAACTGTCTTTTTCACGCGGTGAACAGTGTCATCTCTCGTATGTTTTTTCAACTGAATAAATCCAAAAACTTTACCCCAGGCTTTATCATGGTTTTACACACTTTCGGCAGAGACCTCAAATGGAACCCTCATATTCACTGTCTCATCTCGGAAGGGGGATTTAGCGATGATGGTTTCTGGCGCCATGTCAAATATTTTAACTACAACTTTCTTCGCAATGCCTTCCGTACCGCTCTACTGAATGAAATGGAGACGATCATTGGTCCTTCGTTTAAAAAGGTGAAATCCAGATGTTACCGTGAACATAAACAAGGATTCTACGTTTATGCAAAGCCGAATCTTTGTGACCCTAAGAACGTTATCAAATACATCGGGCGTTATCTTGGCCGTCCTGTCATTGCTACATCCAGAATCGACAACTATGATGGGGATACTGTTACTTTCCATTACAATCGCCATGAGGATAATAAATACATAGAAGAAACTCTTCCTGCCATTGATTTCATCAAAAGATTAATCCGCCATATCCCCGAGAAACACTTCAAAATGATTCGATATGGCGGCTTATATGCCAGACACAGGGAAATCGATAAAACCCTTTTTCGTGCGATTTCTAAAAATAAGCATCGTATTTATCGAAATTTCAATCAATGGAGGACCGCCATCCTGCTCTCCTTTGGCTATGATCCTTTAGAATGTCCCGATTGCAAACACAAAATGGTGTTACTTGAACTTTATTACAAACACAAACGCGTACCTCTCGAAGAACTCTATGAGAAAGTAATGTCCAACTCTCTCGGAAAACGTTCTTCTGCATGATTTCTTTTTTTATATTCTATGCTATAATCCTCTGTAAGGAGGACAAGAACATGAAACCTAATATCGAGGAATTACGCAAAAAATACATGGATCATCCACCGGAAGGATTCACATCTGAGGACATTCGCAATATGAGCGAAGATGAACTTCTGGATATGGATTATTTCTTAAATGAAGATGACTTATTTTCCGATGAGGCTGGTGTAGAAGGTTTTTATATCTTTTAACCAGTGCCATCTCTTTATCATGCTCGCTTTTATGCGGGCTTTTTTCATTCATGAATCTAACAAATATCGAACTTTCCTATAAAGTAAAAAAACGGTCATGCCGAATATAACATGACCGCTGTATACTATATTATGACAGAAAAAAATATTGTGCTGTCCCTTTTCCTATTCTTCGATAACTCCGCCATTTGCTTCGATCAGACCATTGATATACGCACTTCCCAGCGCCCGGTCAAAAAGACCATATCCCGGCTTTCCGCTCTCTCCCCAGATCATGCGTCCATGATCCGGACGGAAATATCCTTCAAATCCCGTTTCAACTAGCGCCTTCACGATCGCATTCATATCCAGAGAACCTTTTGCGTCAAGTGACCTGACTCTTCAAACGATGTGTCCGGAAGAATCTTCACATTCCTGATATGCATAAAGCCGATACGCCCCATTGCGGAATATTTACGCACCATTGCAGGGATATCATTGTCAGGGGAGCTTCCAAGCGAACCTGTGCAAAGACACAGACTGTTTGCCGGGCTGTCCACGATCGACAGATAACGATCAATATTTTTCTCACATGTAATCACCCTCGGCAATCCAAAAATCGGATACGGAGGATCATCCGGATGTAATGCCATCACGACATCGCATTCTTCTGCCACAGGGATCACCCGTTTCAGAAAATATTCAATATTCGCCCACAGCCCTTCTTCTCCAAGCTCTCCATATGCCCGGATCAATTCACGCACCTCATCCTGTGTGTAGCTGGCATCCCAGCCAGGCAGATGGATATCATCTTTCAGTGGATCCAGCCCTTTCAGCTGATCCCAGTACATCACAAGACTGGTAGATCCATCCTCAGCTTCTTTATCCAACTGGGTTCGCGTCCAGTCAAAAACCGGCATAAAATTATAAGTAATACATTTGATTCCGTACTTCGCACAGCGCTGGATCGACTCACAGTAATTTTCAATATGACGGTCGCGTTCCGGTCTTCCAAGTTTAATCTCTTCTGTGACAGGAATAGACTCTACCACATCAAATACCAGACCATTTGCCGCACATTCATCAACCAGATGTTTGATGCTCTCTTCCGGCCATACTTCTCCCGGCTTCACATCATACACAGCAGAAACAATCGAACGCATTCCCGGAATCTGACGGATTTTATCGAGTGTGACCGGATCACTGTCTCCATACCAACGAAATGAACTCTTCACTTGAACTACCTCCTATACTCTTACTTTCACCACAATTTTCTTTACGTGACAGGAACCGTTTGCTGTCATTCGTCTCGGAGCATGTCCATCTTCCGGCGGCACGATTGCAAAATCCCCGGCTTTTAAAATGACACTTCCAAAATCCGCAGGTTCCTGATAAAAAATCAGATCCTTCTCTGCATCATACTCCACGGACGGAATCAGATTCTCTACCGGCTCGTAACCGAAACATTCTTCTCCTTCCACTACATATTGTACATCGAAGTATTCTTTATGACTTTCAAATGGACAATCTGCAGCATCCATTGTAGAATAACTCTGCACATTCGCATACACTTCGTTCCCGTCAATCGGTACATTTCCAACCGGCAGAGCGGCAAGATCGGTATCTCTTAAAAACGTAAACGCTTTTTTAAATTTCTCACTGAGATAATCGTATTTCTCAGCCAGTAAAATATTTGTCGTCAGCATCTTTTTTCCTCCTGATTTTTATCGGACAATACTTCCCTGTTCCATTTCCAGATTTCATCATACAGACCATAAGAAGTATTTTTATCATAGGAATATACAAGCAGTACGTCCAGCATATACGGAGAAACACTCAGCCCTGAAAGTTGTCTGGCAAATGCCATTGCCGCAATTTCTGACAGGCATGAGATCACAGAACGGTTGGAGAATGGTTTTCTCCACAGCTCAATTTTCTCTGTTCTGGTAAAAATTTCTCCTGCATATTGTTCCTCCACTGCATGAAACAATTCGTGTGCCAGCAAAATTTCCAACAGGCGCTCCTTTTTAAGAAGCGGGCAGCCGCACTGTTTTCAAGCGCAGCCGCCTTATCTACGCAGTCTGTAAAGATTGTGATCTCATCTGGCTGTACATACTGTGCAAACAAAACCACCCCTCCTCCGGTCGGAACTTTCGGCATCTTTACTTTCATGCCCATTTTCCCGGCCAGAATCTTCGGATCTTCAGTCCCATATTTTTCACTGATGCGCTTCGCCCATTCCCGTCCGCAGGCATTTGCTTTCACAGTGTACGCATCTTTTTCCTGTGACGTAAACTTTCGCTCCAGGGGTTCTCTTGCAAATGCATAGCGTCCCCACGCTTCTTCTGTCACACCCTCCAGTGTCTGCACCATATCTTTCAATGGAATTTCCGGAAACTTTTCTGGTTCTTCCTGTACATTTCTGCCTGCCAGCGCATCCAAAACCGGTTTCTTTTACCACTCTTGTCCATATTGCTGCATATTCCCTTCTATTATTACAGACTGTTTTTCGCTCCCACAATGATCACATCATCAGATGGATTGATCATCTGCATCTCAACTTCCATCAGCATCATAATCTTATCCAGATCAACAGATCCTGAAAAATCCATCACCCGGGCTCCGGCGCAAATATAGTAATCCGGGCGCAGGATGGCATCCTGCTGATAAATCGCCAGTTCTTCCCACATCTGAGAGACCACATTCCGGTAGCTTCCCGCTTTACAAAGAAGAGCTTTTCCATCATTTCTCTGCACTTTGATAAATCCTTTTTTATCCAGAATACGAACCGGATGTTTTCCTTTTCTGTCTGTACCAAATACATAGAAATTCTTTGTTGCACATTCTTCCTTGATTGCAGAAGGTTCTTCTTTTAAATCCTCTGCTGCCAGCTGACGTGCTTCTTCTGCTGTACATTCCTTCAAAAGATCGGTTGTCTTTACTTCTGTGGAGCCCAGCGCGATCGCTGTCAGCTTTGAAGTCTGAGGATCGATCTCGATATGAACATCCACACTGTCCGCTGCGGCACCACTTTCCACTGCTTTGTCAATTGCTTCTGCTTTGATCGAGCGGATATCTTCCGGTGTCGGGTTTGGAACCACTCGTTCCACTACATCACGTACCATTGCAAGTGCAACACCGATGGAAGAAATGACCTCTGCATTATCCGGAATGGAATAGCGAAGTCCCATTTTATCCGAACAGAATCCAATCAGGGAAGCGGCTCCTCCGCCGACTCCTACCAGACTGATCTGATCTTTCTCCAGGCGATATTTTTCTGCCAGTTCCATGATGATCGGTTCAATTTTCTCATAGGCTCTTGTCAGAATCTGTTCTGCAACCTCTTCCACTGTTTTTCCCATGTAATCTGCCAGAGGCTGCATTGCCTTGCGCGCCGCATTGGCATTTCCATAGGCAAAATATTCTGGTTTAATCAGTCCCAGCACATTCGCTGCACAGGTATTTGTGATCGTGATCCGCTTTCCGCTTTTCAGTTCGATCGCTACATAGTCCGCAGGATCTCCCTCTTTCGCTGAAGAATACGACTTTCGGATCCACGATTTCTTCTTCCGAAGTAAATACCGCATAGTCCATACCTGCAATATGTGCGGAACGTGGTCCCACATCTTTGACACCGCTCTTATCTGCCCGCACCATACTTCCTCCGGCAACACCGAGGACACGCACATCCAGACTGCTGATATATGTACGATGTCCGCCTACATTCGAATAATCAATGGCAGGACGTCCGTCTTTGATTACACCGATATTCGTCGTTGTTCCTCCAACTTCAAAATATACACCATTTGAGGCACGCAGATACATCAGACTTCCCATCACAGAAGCTGCAGGACCGGACAACATCGTAAGGACCGGACGTTTTTTCATTTCACTGATCTCCATAACACCGCCGTCACCTCTCATGATCATCAGAGGAACTTCTACCCCGGCGCTTTTTACACTCTGTTCTGTAGAATTTGCTGTATTGAGCATTTTCGGCAAAATGGACGCATTGATTGCAGCTGTACGTGTACGTCTGGTCAGTCCATAAAGCTTGGTGATCTCACTGGCTGCTGTCGCTTCCAGACCCATATCTTTTGCAATCTTGCAGATGCCGGTCTCATTTTCCATGTCATCCACACCGTAAGATTCACTGGCCACGATAACCTGTGCACCATCACCCACCAGAGATTTAATCGTATCTGTCACAAGCTGGTCAGACAGATTTTCATCACAGATGAAGCGGTTCTTAAGCCGGATAAAACGCCCGGATCCAAGGTTGATATCCTTCATATTCGTCTGCGCTTTTGCGATCCAGCCGCCCACACCTTTCGGACCGACACCGATCACTCCTACATTTGCCACATCTCCTTCGATCAGAGCGTTGGTCGCCTGTGTCGTAGAATGTGCAACAAAGATCACATCTTTCGGATCGATTCCATTTTCTCTCAGGCAATTCTGAAATGCCTGTACAACTCCGGTCGCAACCCCTGCCTTGTCATCATGTGTTGTTTTCACAGAAGACTTCCGATAATTTCATGGGTCGCATTGTCGATGGCAACGGCTTTTGTATGTGTTCCGCCGACATCGATACCCATACGTACTTTTCTATCACTCATTTGAAACTCCTCCTTAACCAAACATAATGTAAGTGATGGCCTGCATGATGATACAAACAATCCATGCAACCGGCAATGTCTTTTTCAGATGTTCTCTTGTTGATACTTTTGCGTAGCTGACTCCCCATGCGATCCAGCTCTGTGTCATACAGATGGAAACATTCATTGTAATAGAAGGAATGACCATCAGCGCAAACAGATATGGAGTTGAGAATCCGATTCCTTTCAGGATTCCCAGTGTTGCTGCTCCACAACCGAAAAGTGTCAGCGGTCCACGGAACAATCCAAGTGGTGCTAAAAGTGCAAACGCAATACTGATCACCAGTGTATTGTGCGGAATTACATTTCCAAGCAACGCATTAAAATAAGGAACACAAAGTTCTGCTGCTTTATTGAACATCGGAATCATAAGCAGAAATCCAACCAACGGTGCTGTATCAACTACACCATCATAAAAATCTTTATTCAGCACACGGCAGGCACCCCGGAAAGATTTCAGTTTTCCACAAACTGCCAGTGCATAAAAACTTCCAATGATAAATCCGAGAATGATCGGAACATTCAATACAACCAGCAGTAAAACCGGAAGGATCGGTGCGATCAGCGCAACTGTCGGAACATATCCCGGACGTGCTTTTCTTGCGGCGGATGCACTCCATGCATGAACAGTTTTCTTCTTTCTCAGAGAAAACATGCACATCACGATCACCATGATCAGCTGTACAGCAAGTCCGATCCCTGCCCAGCGAAGACGTGCCGGATCATCATAGGTGATCAGCTGTTTTCCGTCTTCTCCCAGGAAGAATGCCAGAAACTGTCCGGTAAGTACCGGGTTCAAGTACATTCCGGCTCCTACACTTAACATAAAAGAACCGATAGAAAGTGTCTTCGGAATACCAAGACTCATCAAGATCGGAAGAATGATCACTCCAATCGCAACAACTGCCCCTGCACCAAATAATGTAGAGAAAATTGCCGTTGTTACTGTAGAAAGCAGGACGCAGATAATGACTGGTTTATCTCCTCCAAGCTCAACAGCCTTTCGAATCAATGCATCTGCAATTCCTGTCTGAAGCAGTACACGACCAAACCATGCACCAAACACAACATTGACAAGAACACTTCCCCATCCTTCCGGACCGGACTGGAACACTTTCGTGATCGCATCTACAAAACTAATGTCCGTAATTCCCGGATATGCAGCGATAAATTCCGGATTTGTTGCAAAAGTATTTCCAATCAGTGGAAGCACTGTCCAGATAATACCCATGATCAGCATACCCATCATCAGGTTGCCGCCGCGAACTGCGTAAACGGCAAGACCTACAAATGAGACGAGCAGCAGGATTCCTATTACATATTCCATGATATTTCCTCCCTAGTTCTCTCTCTTTTCTTACATTTTCAGGATGGATTCCCAAACTTCTTCAATTACCGGGATTCCCTGTTCTTTGTTCTCTTTGATATTTTTCAGCTCCAGTTCTCCCGGATAATAAACCTCTCCGCCTTCTTTGATCGGTTCCGAAGATTTGACATCTGCAAGAATCTCTTCTACGATCGCATCTGTCTCTTCTACTGTATTGAATTTTGTCGGATCAACAGCGATCATGATCTGAGTCAGTCCGATCTCATCTCCAAATGTTCCGATCTTCTGTACAGAATTTCCATTTGTCAGAACGGTTGCGATCAGATCAAGCACGATAGACAGTCCGCTTCCTTTCCAGTATCCCATTGGAAGGACTCTCCATGTTTTTTCGATTTCCGTAGGATCTGTTGTCAGCTCTCCTTTTGTATCATATCCACCCGGCACCGGAAGCTGTACACCTCTGAGACGGCAATCTTCAATCTTTCCATAAGAAAACTGAGAAACTGCACAGTCAATCATCGCATGTTCACCATTGGAACGAGGCACTGCCATGATCAGCGGGTTGTTTCCTATTTTACGGTTCAAGCCGCCCCATGCCGGCATGTTCGGCATTGTGTTGGACCAGCAGATACCGATACATCCATGATCTGCTGCGAGCCATCCATATGTACCGCCTCTCATCCAGTGGTTATTGTTTCCTAATGCCACGCATCCGACTCCGTACTCTTTTGCCAGTTCACAGGCACGATCCATTGCTTTCTTTGCATTCAAAGGCCCGAATCCACGATGCCCGTCCCATCTCTCGATGGCTCCCATCTGCATTTCACAGGTTGCTTTCGCATTCGGATCGATCTCCCCTTTTTCCAGATAGCTGACAACACGCGGAAAACGGTTCAAGCCATGTGAGAACACACCTGCAAGGCTATTCTGTGCAAAAATAACTGCTGCATTTTCTGCATCCTCATGATTGAATCCCCTTTTCTCCAAAACTCTTGTAAACTCCTGTACCATAACATCATATTGAACTCTCATGATAATCTCCTTTCAGTTTGTGAAAATATTTTGAAACTCATAAAGCGCTTTCTCTAGCTTTCATTATAGTTATCTGTCTGTTTTTGTCAATATAAGATATCAACTACACACTACTTCAGCATATAGTATAATTTTTTAATCTGATTTTCGTGCAAATCGCTGATATTTTTTTAATATTATGCAAGCGTTTTCTTATATTTCAAAATAAGAGAAAGACTTCAGATATTTTTCCAAAAATCTTTCTCTTATGCTTCCGCCAGCCTAAGTTGTCTGTCCTTCCACTAACTCCGGCTGAATTGTGCAGGATGAATATACCTCTGTCTTTTCAATCAGACTAGTCAACAGCTGAACACTCATCATTGCCACTAATTCCGGCTTATTGTCAATTGTTGTCAATTGCGGTTCACAAATTTTTGCATATTCCGAATTATTATAACCGGTTACTGCTACTTCCTCCGGCACCTTGATTCCATAATGTAAAAGCGCTTTCACAACTCCTGCTGCCGTAATATCCTCTCCGCAAACAATTCCCGTAAATTTTTGCTTTCTCCGGATCAGCTGTTCGACCGCTTTTATACCACCTTCAATACTTGATGCGGTCTCCAGCACCTGCTGTCTTGCATTTTTGAGACCACATTTCTCCATCTCCGCAATAAATCCCTCACATTTAAGCTGTGCACTGACTGTATCCATATCTCTCAGATAATAAATCTCGCGGTGTCCCTTTTGAATCAGATGTTCCACAGCAAGCGATACTCCATACCTGTCATCGACCAGAACCGAATATGAATTTGGCAGTTCCAGCTTTCCATTGGCAAGCACAACCGGTATATTCTGCAGCAACCCGCTGATTTCCGCATTTTTACAAAGCGTATTAAACACAGAACCTACCAGTACGATTCCATCCGTCTTTTTCTCCCGTGCTGTCCGCAGATACTTGATCGTCTCTTCCAGCTCCCCGCCCGTGTT
>ENA-OQDE01000770-OQDE01000770.1-human-gut-metagenome-genome-assembly--contig:-NODE-770-length-16185-cov-2.394009_pt1 | contig 16185 bp, 26 predicted proteins | sample MGYA00242768_ERZ504595 | MGnify/ENA primary metagenome ERZ504595 (study PRJEB26092, sample SAMD00036307) | human gut metagenome | host: Homo sapiens | study: EMG produced TPA metagenomics assembly of...
TTGATATCGTCCTGAAGGTCTGCGTCAATTGAAATCACAGCGTCAGCCTTATCTTTGAGAGTCATAAGACCGCAGAGAAGTGCATTCTGGTGACCTCTGTTTCTTGAAAGCTTGATGCCCTGGAAAATAGGATTTTCTGTATGGAGTTCTGAAATAATCTCCCATGTTCTGTCCTTTGAGCCGTCATCAATAAACACAATACGGCTGTCGGCAGAAATTTTTCCCTCTGCCATCATCGTGCTGTATTTGTTTAGCAGTTTTTTCGCCGAATCCCTCAGAACTTCTTCTTCGTTATAACAGGGAATAGCCAGATATAACTTAGTCATATAAATTATCCTCCCGAAAAATTGTCACTCAGGTGACTTGTCGCAAGACAGGCACAAAATCTGTCTCTTATCCAAGGGTAATTATAAAACAATATTATATAAAAGTCAACAAACTTACAGCCTTTGTTACAAAATATTGTTATTTTATCGAAACAGAGAGGTGAAAACAGTGTATTTATGAACAAATTCACATATTTTTGTAACAAAACGGTAAAAAGGATTAAATGCTTTTGTAATAAAATCTTTTATTTTTTTAAAATTGCGAAAATCCACTTGTAAACAAAAAACAATTGTATTATAATGGTAGAAGTTAATAACCTATGGAGGTAGATTATAATGTCACAGACACAGAAATCAATTGCAGTATTAACAAGCGGCGGCGATGCTCCCGGTATGAATGCGGCTGTCAGAGCTGTAGTTCGTGCCGGTATAAATAAAGGAATGAAGGTTTACGGTGTTTACCGTGGATATAATGGTTTGCTCAACGGTGATGTTGAGGAAATGAACCTCAGAAGTGTATCTGATATCATCGGCAACGGCGGTACAATGCTTTACACAGCAAGAAGCGAAGAGTACGCTACTCCTGCCGGTATTCAGAGAGCTGCCGATTTTTGCAGAAGCATCGGTGTAAGCGGTGTTGTTGTAATCGGCGGTGACGGCTCATTCAGAGGTGCTCGTTGCCTTACAAACGCAGGTATTAACTGTATTGGTGTTCCCGGCACAATTGATAACGATATTGCCTGCTCCGAATACACGGTTGGTTTTGATACAGCCATGAACACAGCTATTCAGATGGTTGACCGTATCCGTGATACAGCACAGTCACACGACCGTTGTTCTGTAGTTGAGGTTATGGGCAGACGCTGCGGTGATATTGCTCTCCAGACAGGTATCGCAACAGGTGCTACAGCTATCCTCGTTCCTGAGGTTCAGTACAATATTGAAAGAGATGTAATCGCAAGAATCATCAACACTCAGAAAACAGGCAAAAAACACTTTATCGTTGTTGTTGCGAGGGTGTCGGCGGTGTAAGAGATCTTGCAAAGTATGTAGAACAGCGTCTTGGTATCGAGGCAAGAGCTACAGTCCTCGGTCATGTACAGCGTGGCGGTTCTCCGACACTTCGTGACAGAGTTGTTGCAAGCCAGATGGGCTTTAAGGCTGTTGAACTTCTTGAGCAGAATATCGGTAACAGAGTTGTTGCAATGCAGGGCGGCAAGATTGTTGATCTTGATATCAACGAAGCACTTGATATGCCTCGTGTGTTTGATGAAGAGCTTTACAAGATTGCTATGACAATTTCTATCTGATTTAAATATAACTCGATTATTTCAGGGCGGACATTGTTCGCCCTTTATTTTCTTTTAGGGTTACGCTACACAGAATTTTCTTGAAAGGAATAATTCATAATGCTTGAACAATCTCAAAAGCTGACTGACGGCTTAATTATATATTCCGTTCTTGTTTCAGACTATGAAAAACTTGATTTTAAGAATGATGCACTTGCGGGTGTCCGTGCAAACTATTTTAATTCAGGCTGCAAAGAGCAAAAAGAAATTACCGAAATCGAACTTCACGGTATGGATTACAAGATGTCTTGTCTGCTGACGAAGGATGAACCGCTTTCGTGGAAGGTAACAAGGGATAATCTTCCTTATCAGTCCGTAAAAAGGGCAACAGGCGGAGTTTATTCTGTTATAACTTACAATGACAGGGGAATTGTATTCAAAAGACAATTTTTTGACCGTAATCATACGTGGTTACGCACGGAATATTTTAACAGAAGCATTGCCGATAAGCTTATCACGAGAATATATCCACGCAAAGTCAGCGGAATTATAACTCTTGTTACCGAAGATATTGACGATAACGGGATTGTTTCCGTAAAAACTCTTTTCCCATCTGATAAGCAGTCAAACGAAAATTCAAGGGTTTTGATATATTCAAATGTGGGTATGCTCTGGTATGATGCAAGTTTTTTACCGTCAGATATGCCGTTTACGGAGAAAAAATCCTACGGCAACAGCGGATTTGTGTTTAACGGTGATTTGTTCAAAAATGATTTTGTTCCCGAAAATGCTTATAATCTCGAAGATTGCGCTTATCTTACGGACGAAGATATTCCAAATGTTTCCGACACGTCTGAACCCGTGAGTAAGAAAGATTATTCGGCATACGATATTATCGAGAAAATTCTTGTTGAGGCTCACAAAACAAATAAGGATTTGTTCGGTGAAATTATAAATCATACTGCCGAAGAAGATTTTGAACCAGCGGAAGTTAAAATTGTAACAGGCGGGAAAGACGAACAGCTTTCGGATGATGAGGTTGAAGAAAATTCTCAAATTTCAGAACATGAAATTGCAGATGATACAGACGCTGTCGCAGAAACAGCAGATGAACAGACAGAAGATTCCGAAAGTGTTGTAACTGTTGACAGCTCCGGTGAAGCTTCTGAAGATGAAGAAACTGATTTTGAAAATGTTGAAGCAAATATTGGCACACATTGCCAAATAGATGATGTGCGGACAGAAGAATCCGATGAAGAAAATCCTGAAATTGTAAACGAAGAAGAACCCCATTGTGATGTGGTGATTCTTACTAAATCGGGAAGATATACCTACTTCGGTAATCTTGATGAAAATAATTGCAGAACGGGCAGAGGCAGAACGGTTTCTCCTGACGGTATGACCTCATATGACGGTGAATACTTGATGACAGGCGCAACGGATTCGGTGTTTGCTATTATAACAACGGCAGTATAAATTATGTTGGAAACTGGACCGATAATTCACGCAACGGCGGCGGTGTCGGTTACAGACTGAGTGACGGTACAATGCATGCGGGTAAGTGGGATAATAATACTCCTGACGGCTATGGTGCAAGATTTGACAGAAACGGAAATCTTATTGATGTGAGCAATTACGAAAACGGTGTTCGCACAGGTAAGAGCGTTTCTTTTGATGAAAACGGCAATATAGTGGTTTCTGTTTATGAGAACGGAGAGAAGATTTCCGAATTTCTTGTTGATGCAGAGGTGTAGATATGAATATCACTGAAGAAAAGTTGCTTGAATATCTTTCAAAGGCTCTTGTGTGTGTAGCTGTAATTGTTATCGGATATATAATTACCAGGTTGATTATAGGGATTCTCCGAAAAATCCTTAATAAATCACGAATGGACGGTACAGCCGAAGGCTTTGTATTGTCCGTTCTCAAGGTGATTTTCTATTTCATTGTTGCAGTAACTGCACTCGGGACAATCGGTGTGAATGTTGCGTCGCTTATTACGGCACTCGGTGCGGCAGCCCTTACGGCAGGTCTTGCATTACAGGATTTGCTGAAAAATGTTGTCAGCGGACTTGTAATTTTGATAAACAAACCGTTTGTGTCGGGTAATATTCTTGATTTTGAGGGAGTAAAGGGAACGGTTGAGGAAATCAATATTTTCTCAACAACTGTGCATACACTTGATAATAAGCTTGTGACAATTCCTAATTCAAGACTCACATCAAACAATGTTGTAAACTGCACAATGGTTGAGCAGAGAAGGGTTGACTGCACTTTCTCGGTAAGCTATGATGATGATATCGACAAGGTGCGTGAGATTATTCTCAACCTTATGGCAACAAATGAGATGATTTTAAAAGATCCCGAACCTACTGTAAGAGTCGGTGAACATCTTGACAGCGGAGTGCAGATTAAGGTTTTTGCATGGGCAACTCCTGATGATTACTACGAGGTTTATTTCTTCCTGCAAGAAAATGTTAAGAAAGAGTTTGATAAAAACGGTATCACAATTCCGTACCCTCATCTTGTTATTGCCAAAGATTAAAATTATTAAATTCCAAATTAAATATTACGAAAAATTCCGTAAATAATAATGGTGCTGTTGATTCAGTACCATTTTATTTTTTATAAGGATTGATTAGTTTGAAAAAATTTTTAGGTCTGTTTGCCGTAGCTTTAATTTCAGTATGTCTTATCACAGGTTGCGGCAATGATAAAAACGACAGTATGACTGACACAACAAGTCAGACTTCACAAACATCAAATACGCAGGAAACTTCAAAAGTATGACTGAAAACGGAGAAGTTTCAGATTCGGACGGTTTCATCGGTAACGAAGAAAATGAAACAGGAAATTCGGGTTCGGATATGATGGATGATATTGAAGACGGAATTGACGATATTATGGGTGACGGAGATAATAATGATTCTGATACTGTCACCAATCCCTCAGATACTGTTTTATAAAAAACGAGAGCAGCAGGACAAAATTGCCTGTTGCTCTCGTTTTTTATACGAAATATGTTATTGGTTCGGGTTCAGACAAAAATCATACTGCTTTGTCAAGTTCAATTTTTAATTGGCGAATAATTTTCTTTTCAAGCCTTGATATGTAGGACTGCGAAATTCCAAGCTTGTCGGCAACCTGCTTTTGCGTGTGTTCCTTTCGTCCGTTAAGCCCGAAGCGTAACTCCATAATAAGACATTCTCGGTCACGAAGCTTTGAAACTGCCTGCAAAACAAGACTTTTTTCAAGCTCGCATTCAATATTTCTGTTTACCGTGTCAGGATCGCTTCCGAGAACATCGCATAAGAGCAGTTCATTGCCGTCCCAGTCCGTGTTCAGCGGTTCGTCAATCGATACCTCGTTTTTCAGTTGCGATGATTTTCGTAAAAACATCAGAATTTCGTTTTCAATACATCTTGATGCGTAGGTTGCAAGCTTAATATTCTTTTCGGGAGAAAAGGTGTTCACCGCCTTGATAAGCCGATTGTGCCTATTGAAATCAAATCCTCCGCACTTGCGTTCGGAGTTTCAAACTTTTTTTGCAATATATACCACAAGTCTTAAATTGTGGACAATAAGCGGTTCTCTTGCCTTACTGTCTCCTTTTGCAATATTCTCCATAATATGCTGTTCTTCTTCTCGTGTAAGCGGTGGGGGGAGAGTTTCACTGCCGTTAATGTAGAATATTTCATTTTCAATAACGAGTGCAAATCGGATTTTCTGAATAACCTTCATTAAAAACATAACATTGCTCCTATTCTGATATTTTTACAAGTTCGTACGGTATAATTGCCTTAACATCTCCTTTCAATACATCATTACATATGCCTATATAAATGCTTTTGCAGATTTCCTTGCCGTCAATTTTAACCTTATCGGGAGGAAATCCTTTTACAATTCCGTTTCCGCCAAGGCTTTCAAACGGAATAATCCTTGTTTTGGTTTCATCGGGAACATAATCATCAAAAATATTTTGTTCAGCAATAATGACATAATTTCCCGAAAACGGTTCAACAAGGTTGCAACCCGTATCAATCTTTGCAGGGAAAAAATAGCTTTGTTCGTTAACCTTGATTTCAACTTTGCAAACTCCCGAACCGTTGCCCCCCTTCGTCAATATTTTCGTCAATTTTAGAATATAATAACAGACAAGAGTTAAAATAATCAGGAGGACGGGCGAAATGTTAAAATACACTGTGTCGTTGTATACTTCCATACCTTTCGGTTTGAAAGCGTTGTACAGAAACATCATAATTCCGCAGAATGAAAATGAGAGAGAAAGAAACACGGATATTCGTTTGATAAAACACTTAAACGGACACTTGCCGAATGCACATAACACAATTCCGGCGGCACATAAAACATCGATAGGTATATTCAAAAAGAAAGGCAGGGGAGGGAACAGTGCAATAAGACTTTGCACTCCCCCCAGAAGCGACGCAAGCAACATTTTTTAAACGAAAGTGTTGATACAAAGTGCCTTTTTGGTGCATAAAATAAGTATAAAGTCAATGAAAACATTTACGGTAATCAGTACATCTATGTAAACAGATTTCATTTTATTCCCCCTGCGGAATGCTGTTCTAATAACATTTCCATTAAATTTATTACCTTTGCTTATTATCTCACAAGCGGAAAATAATAATTGTCAAAATATGGTTAGGAGGTAAATTATTGATTGCAGGATTAATTATCGGATTGTTTATAGGCGGATTTGTCGGCGTAAGTGTAATGTGCCTTTTATATTACACAAGGGACTGACAAAAGAAAAGCGTGCAGTTTAATTCAGACTGCACGCTTATTACATATTTTGCTGTATTTTGATTATGATTTTAGGTTTCTTGTGCCGAGGAATAGGACTGCCAGCATTCCCGAACCTACATGAGTACCGATTACAGGACCGATATCCGTCATGACAACTTCCTTGCACTTACCCTTGATTGCCTTTTTAAGTTCTTCGGCGCCTTCCGGATTATCCGCATTGGCAACCATAACAACGCTGTCTTTGAGATTTTCGGCATCTCTTTCAAGGTGTTTTACAAGAGCCGGAACAACATTGCTCTTACCTCTGATTTTTGCAACATTGATAAGATGACCTTCATCGTCAACACTGAGGAGCGGTTTAATTTGCAAAGCTTTGCCGAATGTTGCGGAAACAGCGGAAATTCTACCGCCTCTCTTGAGTTGATCAAGGTCTTCAACAACAAACCAATGACATACTTTTATACGGGTGTCTTCAATGTATTCTTTTAGTTCGTCAATTGTAGCGCCTTCGCTGTATTTTTTGCCTGCAAGGTAGATGAGAAGCCCAAGTCCTGCCGAATCGCAAAGAGAATCAATTGCAATAATCTTTCTGTCCGGATAAACTTCCTTTAGATCCTTAACAGCCATCATACAGGTGTTGTATGTTCCGCTCAAGCCTGTTGAAATGCCTGTGTAAATGATATCTTTGCCGGCTTTAAGATAGTTTTCAAAGCTCTTGTAAAAGCTGTCATAGTTAATCTGTGTTGTCTTTGAATCAATACCATCTTTAAGCTTACTGTAGAATTCCGAGAGGCTCATCATTCTGCAATCCGGATAATGAAGATAGGACTTGTCCTCCATATGAAATTCCATCGGAAGAACTTCAACGCCGATTTCGTTAACAAGCTCCTGTGTAAGGTCGCAGGAGGCATCTGTCATAAATACATAATTCATAATTATCGCTCCTTTTTTGCGAAAATATTGTGATTCAATTCTAACAAATTATGATATAAATGTCAATGAATATAATGACCGTTCCTTTTCATATATATGTATATCAAAAACAGATTTCGGAGTGGTTATATGAATTGCAGATTTACCGATTTAAGACATAAGGAAGTCATAAGCGCCTGTGACGGAACAAGAATAGGATTTATCGACGATGTTATTGTGGATACCAAATGCGCAACTGTTGTGTCAATTGTTATTTTCGGCAGACCGGGATTTTTTAGTCTGGTGGGAAAATGTCAGGACTACATAATTCCGTGGGAGAAAATTGACCTCATAGGAGAGGATACGGTAATCATCAGCTGCCAGACTCCAAAGCCAGTAAAAAAGCCGAAAAAAACCTGTTTTGGGGCTAAATTTTGAATTTTTTCAAATTTTCGCATTAAGGCAAAATAACCTAAGAAATATTTGCTAAATTATGCATAATGCACAAATCATTATTTTTTTAAGAAATTAAAACCACATAAGTAACATTTCGGTTACAATTGTTACAATTTATCTTCCCCTGTCAAACTTGCAATTTTCAAAAGTTTGTGCTTTAATACAATTGCAATTGTGTGTTTGATAAAATTTTACGACTAAAGGACTTGGCACATTTTTTAACAGATAACTACATCTTGTATATACGATTGCTTTTGATGGCAGTTATAGTAAGTTACCTTAAATGTGCTAAAAATACACAGGGAGGATAAATTTTTGAGAGCGACAAACTATAAACACTACGGATGTGACAACAATTCGGAGAGTTCAAAGAGAACTCGCAAACCCGAAAAGAAGTCAAAACGCAAAGGCTTTAAGGCATTATCCTATGCTATTGCGGTATCTCTGGCGGCAGCTGCTCTTGTTGTTCCGACAACAACTCTTGCACCGGATGTAGATGCTTTTGAAGACAGCCGTGCTGCTTCGCTTGCAGTCGGTAACATCAATGATTTTTCACTCGTTATTACAGATAACTGCGTTGAAGAAACTACTGCCCCCGTAACCCAAGAGATTGCAACATCCGCAGCGACTACACAGAAAACAACTGAAAAGGAAACTAAATCTGCAAAAACTGCGAAGAAGAAAGCCGAAAGTTCACAGGCTTCCAAAAAAGCTGAAAGTTTAAAGTCAGAGCCTTCAGAGTCAGAAACTTCACAGAGCTATACAAGCTATGTTGACAGTTCATCGGATAACAGCAGTTCCGCATCTAATTCATCGGATTACGGCTATACAGACAGTAATCAGAGTGGCTACCTTGTAAGTATCGCCAATCCGGATCCGTCCTACAATCCTTCTCCTGTTTCTCTTTCAAGTTATGACAGAGAGAAACTCGAAAGACTTGTAATGGGCGAAGGTGGTTCAATGGGTTACACAGGCTGTGCCTTATCGCACAGTCAATCCGTGACGCAATGAACCGTTCAAACACAACATCAATTGACAGAATTATTTCGGAATATCAGTATTACGGTTCGACTGATTATGCACCGAATCAAGATGTAAAAGATGCTGTTTCCTTTATCTTTGATCAGAACGGCTCGGCAGTTCAGCACAGAGTTCTTTGCTTCTATGTCGGTTCAAGCAGCTGGCATGAATCACAGAATTACATCACAAGCATCGGTAATGTAAGATTCTTTGATTTGTGGTATTGATCGGAGTTTCCGAAAACAATTTAATATTTAAGAAAATATCTGGAGTTTTTGAAAAAACTTTTTCGAAAACATTGATTTTTTTACTTTTATGGTATAATATACAGGCAATTCGCACGCTGATGCTTGTCAACAGGGTGGCAGATTCATAGAATTTGCTTATTGCGTTGATAAAAACAAAGGCACAGCGGAGGTTTTAACCTAAGGAGGATTTTTATTATGGCAGTAGTTTCAATGAAACAGCTTCTTGAAGCAGGTGTTCACTTTGGTCACCAGACAAGAAGATGGAACCCTAAGATGGCTGAGTACATTTTTACTGAGCGTAACGGTATCTACATTATCGACCTTCAGAAGAGTGTAAAGAAGCTTGAAGAAGCTTACAACTTTGTTCGTGAGCTTTCAGCAGAAGGCAAGAGCGTTCTCTTTGTAGGTACAAAGAAGCAGGCTCAGGATTCTGTTAAGGAAGAGGCAGAGCGTGCAGGCGCTTACTATGTAAATGCAAGATGGCTCGGCGGTATGCTCACAAACTTTGCAACAATCAGAAGAAGAATTGCTCGTTTAAAGCAGCTCCGTGCTATGCAGGAAGACGGCACATTTGATCTTCTTCCTAAGAAGGAAGTTATTAAGCTCAACCTCGAAATTGAGAAGCTTGAGAAGTTCATGGGCGGTATCAAGGATATGACAGAGATGCCGGGCGCACTTTTCATTGTTGATCCAAGAAAAGAAAGAATTGCCGTTTCAGAGGCAAAGAAGCTCAATATTCCGATCGTTGCTATCGTAGATACAAACTGCGATCCTGATGAGATTGACTATGTAATCCCGGGTAACGATGACGCTATTCGTGCAGTAAAGCTTATTGCAGGTGCAATGGCTAACGCTGTTATCGAAGGCAGAGAGGGCCGCATGGGCGCTGCAGCTGTTGAGGAAGAGACAGCTGAATAATCATTTGTGATTATAACCCCGTTTTATATAAATTTATTTGAAAGGATGTTTTCAAAATGGCAGCATTTACAGCTCAGGATGTAAAGACATTAAGAGAAAAAACAGGCTGCGGCATGATGGATTGCAAAAAGGCACTCACAAATGCCGACGGTGATATGGATAAAGCAGTTGACTTTTTAAGAGAACAGGGACTTGCTAAGCAGGCTAAGAAGGCAGGCAGAATAGCAGCAGAAGGCGTTGCATACGCTTGCACAAACGATGACCTCTCAGTAGGTGTTGTTGTAGAAGTTAACGCTGAAACAGACTTTGTTGCTAAGAACGATTCATTTATGGATTTTGTTAAGGCTTGTGCTAACACAATTATCGAGCAGAACCCTGCTGATGTTGAGGCTCTCCTCACACTCAAGGCAACAGGTTCAGAGCAGACAATCGCTGAAATGCTTCAGGAAAAGGTTCTCACAATTGGCGAGAATATCCAGATTCGTCGTTTTGAGCGTATGGAAGGTGCTTGTGTTGCTTATGTACACGCAGGCGGTAAGATTGGCGTTCTCGTTAACTTTGATACAGACCTCGCTGCAAAGCCGGAGTTTGTTGCATACGGCAAGGATGTTGCAATGCAGATTGCAGCTCTTAACACTCCTTACCTCAATGAGAGTGAAGTTCCTGCAGAAATCATCGAGCATGAGAAAGAAGTTATGCGTCAGCAGGTAATCAATGAAGGTAAGCCGGAGCAGATTGCTGACAAGATTGTTATGGGTAAGATTGGTAAGTTCTACAAGGAGAACTGCTTCTTGACCAGGAGTTCGTTAAGGACAATAAGATCAATATCAAGCAGTACACTCAGAATACTGCTAAGGAGCTTGGCGGTTCTATCGAAATCAAGAAATTCGTTCGCTTTGAAAAGGGCGAGGGCATTGAAAAGCGTCAGGATGACTTTGCTGCAGAAGTTGCAAGCATGGTTAAATAATTATTTTGGCGTACAAAGCATAATAATCGGAGCAGAGAATGACTTCTCTGCTCTCGGTTTGCAGAAAACTCGAAATTCAGTTTGACCGAATTTCGAGTTTTAATTTTTGGGAATTTTTAAATATCGCAAATTGCAATAGCAAGTTGAAAAATAAATTTTATTTTTTCGAAATTAACGCTTGACAAACAAATGTATATGTAATATAATAGTCAGGTAAAATAAAGCAAAGCAGAGATGCTTTCACCTGTGGGGTGCCGTCTGCACGGGTCAATACCGAAGTTTTCTAGTATTGTTATGCGGACGGAGTGTTTCTGTCCGCATTTATTGTTTTTATGAGACTTTGGAGGTGTTTACCTATCAGCAAGAAAGAAATTCAGATTAACGAAGAAATCCGTGACAAAGAGTTGAGAGTTATCGGCTCTGATGGTCAGCAGCTTGGCATTATGTCAGCTAAAGAAGCACTTGATTTGGCAGAACAGAAGAACCTTGACTTGGTTAAAATTGCTCCGCAGAGCAATCCTCCTGTATGCAAAATTATGGATTACGGAAAATACCGTTTTGAACAGGCTAAAAGGGAAAAGGAAGCAAGAAAAAATCAGAGAGTTGTTGATATCAAGGAAGTAAGGCTTTCTCTTAATATCGATACACACGATTTTAATACAAAGCTTAATAATGCTCTGAAGTTTATCAAACACGGCGATAAGGTTAAGGTTTCAATTCGTTTCAGAGGTCGTGAAATGGGACACCCTGAAATCGGTCTTGAAACAATGAAACGATTTGCTGATGCTTGCAGTGAAACAGCTGTTGTCGAAAAGCCTGCAAAGCTTGAAGGCAGAAATATGCTTATGTTTCTTGCACCAAAGACTAATAAGTAATTAAAGCTAAGGAGGATACTAATATGCCTAAAATTAAAACTCACAGCGGTGCCAAAAAGAGATTCAAACTTTCTAAGAACGGTAAGGTTATCCGTGCTCACGCTAACAAAAGTCACATCTTGAACAAGAAGACAACAAAGCGTAAAAGAGGTCTTCGTCAGACTGTTGCTGCAGATAAGACAAACACAGCTCAGATCAAGCGTCTTATTCCTTACAAATAATCATTGAGGACTACTAACTAACATAAACGGAGGTAATATATAATGGCACGAGTAAAAGGTGCGATGATGACTCGCAAAAGAAGAAAAAAGACATTAAAGCTTGCTAAGGGTTACTGGGGTGCAAAATCAAGACACTTTAAAATGGCTAAACAGGCTGTTATGAAGTCCGGCAATTATGCATATATCGGTCGTAAGCAGAGAAAGAGAGATTTCCGTCGTCTTTGGATTACTCGTATTTCGGCTGCCTGCAAGGCTAACGGCACAAATTATTCAACTTTCATGAACGGCTTGAAGAAGGCTGGCATTGCTCTTAACCGTAAGATGCTCTCTGAAATTGCAATTTCAGACCCTGCTGCTTTTACTTCACTTGTTGAACAGGCTAAGAACGCTTAATTTAACTTACTTTGTAATTGCGTTTGGGTTATCCCAAACGCAATTGTTTTTACAGAAAATTGGATGGTTTTATGACTATACTTTCAAGCAAAGATAATTCTAATATAAAAAATGCCGTAAAGCTCAGAAAAAGTACAAAATATAGGCGTGAATCAGGACTTTTCATTGCAGAAGGTGTTCGCATTTGTATGGATGCAATGCTCAGTAAGGCACATATTGACACCTTTTTCGCAAGTGAAAAGGCCAGTGAGAAATATGCGGATGACTTTTCAAATCTGCAAAAATATTCCGACAAAACATTCATTGTATCTGATAAGATATTTAATCAGATGTGTGATACAGAGTCGCCTCAAGGATTTCTGTGTGTAATAAAAGCACTTGACAAAACTGCTTGTTTTGATAAAATAAAGACTGGTGACAAATTTTTGGCACTCGATAATCTTCAGGATCCCGGCAATTTAGGTACAATTCTTAGAACGGCTGAGGCTCTGAATGTTACCGGTATCGTTCTTTCTGTCGATTGTTGCGATATTTACAGTCCTAAAGTTGTAAGAGGCAGTATGGGGCAGTGTTCAGACTTCCGTTTGTTGTGTCGGATACAATTTCAGGTTATCTGAATGCACACAGTGAACTTGAATCTTATGCGGCGGTCGTATCGGCGTCGGCTGATAAGATTACAACGACTCCCTTTGCTTCGCCTTGCATCGTTGCAGTAGGTAATGAAGGAAATGGTCTTAAAGAAGAAACAATAAGTGCCTGTAAACATAAAATTACTATTCCTATGGAGGGAAGAGCCGAGTCGCTTAATGCCGCCGTTGCGGCGTCAATAATAATGTGGGAAATGATGAAATGATTTCGCGTAATGCCTGTTACTGGATTTGGATTACACTTTCGATAGGCTATAATAATCCAAAGGTAAAGAGAATATCCGAAATGTATTCCGATGTGTCTGCCTTTTATTACGGCGGTATTTCGGAATGGCGTCTTTGCGGAATTTTTTCACAAAGAGACCTTGAACGTTTTCTTCAACCGGTCTTGATGACGCTAAGAAAATCGTAGACAGATGTATTGAATGCAATTATTCGATATTATGCATTGACGATGAATTGTTTCCGAAATGTCTTTACAATATTGAATGTCCTCCTGCTCTCATATATGTAAACGGTGTTATGCCTGATATTGACAATACTTTTTCAATCGGTATTGTCGGTACTCGCAGAGCAACTAAGTATGGAATAGAAAATTCCTACCGTTTTGCATATGCACTGTCAAAATACGGAACAATTATAGTCAGCGGAGGCGCATTGGGTGTTGACGGTGCGTCACACAGAGGCGCACTTGCTACGGACGGAATTACAATTTGTGTCAGAGGTTGCGGACTTAATTGTTCATATCTCAGGGAAAATTCAGATATTAGAAGTACAATTCCAAAAAGAGGTGCTGTCATTACAGAGTATCCGCCTGACGAAACACCGAGGAATTACTATTTCCCTGCCCGAAACAGAATTATAGCCGCTTTATCGGACGGATTGCTTGTTATGGAAGCGGGAAAGAAGAGCGGTTCGCTTATTACCGCAAATCTTGCCGCAGAACAAGGTAAAACAATTTTTGCTCTGCTCGGAAATAACAGCCCTCAGAATGAAGGTTCGAACGCTCTCATTAAAGAAGGTCTTGCAATACCCGTTACCGATTTTATGGACATACTCTGCGAGTTTGATAGCCTGTATGCAACCTCTGATGATGAATTCGATATTGACAATATTTCTCTTGCTGATACGGGCAATTTTCCTGTTAAAGGTATAAGAAAACAAGCTCCTGCAAGAATTTATGTTAATAAACAAGATGATCAACAGCCGGCAAAAACCGCAGTGCCGTATGTATCAGAAAAATCAGAAACGATTGTGCAAAAACCTGTTCATAAAGAAAACTTAAATTTGCCCAAAACAGCTCAGGATGTATATGAATACATCGGTAATGAGCCTGTTCATATAGATAAAATTTCAGCTGATTTGAAAATTCCTGTGTTTAAGGTGCTTACCGCACTCACGATGCTTGAAATGAAAGATCTTGTTTCGGCACTACAGGGAAGAAATTATATTTTAAAATGATATTTACCGAATATTCTTATTCGTTATCCGATATTCCGTTGCCCTTTTACACATAACAGGGCAGAAAGGCAGTGAAAACATATGTCAGATTTAGTAATTGTTGAGTCACCTGATAAGGCAAAACAATTAAAAATACCTTGGTAGCGGTTACGAGGTTGTTGCCTCAATGGGTCATGTCCGTGATTTGCCTAAATCAAGATTAAGTGTTGATATAAAAAAGAACTTTGCTCCAAAGTATGAAATTATAAAAGGAAAAAGAAAAACTTGTTGATGATTTAAAATCAGCCGCTGAAAAAAGCGAGCATATTTATTTAGCAACCGACCCTGACCGTGAGGGAGAGGCAATTTCTTGGCATCTTGCCTATATTCTCGGTTTACCCACAGATGAAACTAACCGTGTGGAATTCAATGAAATTACAAAATCCGGTGTTACAAACGGTATGAGCAATCCGAGATCAATTAATATTGACCTTGTAAATGCTCAGCAGGCAAGAAGAATTCTTGACAGACTTGTCGGTTATAAACTCAGTCCGTTTATTTCTCAGAAAATCAGAAGAGGTCTTTCTGCAGGACGAGTTCAGTCTGTTGCTGTAAGAATTATTGTAGACAGAGAAGAGGAAATCAGAAAATTCAAGCCTGAGGAATACTGGTCGATTGATGCAAAGTTCATCCAAAGGGCAGCAGAAAATCTTTTTCTGCATCTTTATATTCCGATGAAAACGGTAAGATTAAGATTACCAACGGTGAACAGGCTGATAAAATTGAGGCTGATCTTCAAAATGCCGAGTATGTGATTACAAAGGTTAAGAACGGTACAAGAAAGAAATCTCCTGCACCTCCGTTTATAACATCAACTCTTCAGCAGGAAGCATCGAGAAAACTCGGTTTCCAGTCGAGAAGAACAATGAAGGTTGCTCAGGAACTCTACGAAGGCGTTGATATCGAAGGTATGGGTGCAACCGGTCTTATCACTTATATGAGAACAGACTCACTCAGAATTTCAAATGTTGCAATTGAAGAGGTAACCGAATACATAAAAAAATTCCTACGGTGAAAAGTTTCTTCCGCCAAAGCCAAGATTTTTTAAATCAAGAAGTAATGCACAGGACGGTCATGAAGCCATAAGACCGTCAATGCCCTCTCTTACTCCCGACAGCGTAAAGGCAAGCCTTACATCGGATCAGTATAAGCTATATAAGCTCATTTGGAACAGATTTACTGCATCACAAATGGCTGATTGTATCCAGAAAACAACACAGGCTGATATTGTTGCCAACGGTTATACATTTAAGGCGTCGGGATACAGAGTCGATTTTGAAGGCTTTACAACACTCTATGTGGAAAGCAAGGATGTTGAAGAAGAAAAGACTACACAGCTCCCACCACTTGAAAAAGATATGATTGTGAGATGTAAAGAGTTAAAGAAAAATCAACACTTACACAGCCGCCTGCAAGATATACGGAGCGTCACTCATCAAAGCACTTGAAGAATACGGCATTGGCAGACCGTCAACTTATGCCGCAACAATTACAACAATTACAAGTCATGAATATGTTAAGCGTGAGGGCAAAAGCCTTGTTCCTACGGAACTCGGTGAGGTTACAACCAATCTTATGAAAGAGCGTTTTCCAAAGATCGTAAATGTAAAGATTACAAATCAGATGGAGGAAGACCCTGATAA
>ENA-OQDE01000771-OQDE01000771.1-human-gut-metagenome-genome-assembly--contig:-NODE-771-length-16178-cov-2.150583_pt1 | contig 16178 bp, 16 predicted proteins | sample MGYA00242768_ERZ504595 | MGnify/ENA primary metagenome ERZ504595 (study PRJEB26092, sample SAMD00036307) | human gut metagenome | host: Homo sapiens | study: EMG produced TPA metagenomics assembly of...
AATCCGCCTTGCTTACCCGTTAGATAAACAAATTTTCGGCATGAATATATTGATAGTGGTTAACCTTCTGGAAAAAAAAACAACCTGATCTCCTACACTATCTATAGAGCCGCTCGGATGTTGGTCACCACAAAAGCGGTTTCTCCAGGACCTGGTGTTAACTGATTGGCAGCGTATCGGGAGCGGTAGCCCCGGGGTGGAACTCCGCGGGCAGGTCGCCGGGGAGGAGGTATGATAAGCACCGTCGCATTATTTTGGGCTTTATGTGTCGTTTGCATTGTTAACATGGCGCGCTATTTCTCATCACTACGCGCGTTGTTAGTGGTACTGCGTAACTGCGATCCATTGCTCTATCAATATGTTGATGGAGGGGGCTTTTTTACCTCACATGGCCAACCCAACAAACAGGTGCGTCTCGTTTGGTATATCTATGCCCAACGTTATCGCGATCATCACGATGATGAGTTTATTCGCCGCTGTGAGCGGGTGCGTCGGCAGTTTATTCTGACCAGCGCATTGTGTGGTCTGGTGGTGGTAAGCCTGATTGCATTGATGATTTGGCATTAAGCACTTCAGCAAAAATAACGCATAAAAAAAGCGGGCCAGTAAACTGACCCGCTCGTTTTGGTGCGTGCGATTACAGGAACTGCAAGGAGAGCCAGTAAAGCCCGCCGGAAAGCAGTACCGCAGCCGGAAGGGTAAACACCCAGGCCATCAGAATACTGGTCACGGTTTACGCTGTAAGCCGCCGCCATCTACCACCATCGTCCCCGCGACAGAAGAGGAGAGTACGTGAGTGGTGGAAACCGGCATCCCGGTATAACTCGCCAGGCCGATGGACACTGCCGCCGTCATCTGGGCAGACATCCCCTGAGCGTAGGTCATGCCTTTCTTACCGATTTTCTCACCGATAGTCGTTGCCACACGACGCCAGCCAATCATCGTACCGATACCTAACGCCAGCGCGACCGCCATGATGATCCACACCGGTGCATACTCGATGGTGCTAAGCATGTCAGACTTCAGTTTCTTCAACAGGCGCTGATCGTCAGCACTCACGCCAGGCATCTTCACCACTTTGTCGATAGTGTCAGAAACGCACAGCATAATGCGGCGCATCTGGCTACGTTGATCAAGCGACAGCTTATCGTAGCTTTCCACATCGGTAGTCAACATGCCTTTCAGGCGGTTGAGCGCGTTAATGGTATTCGACGGATGGCAATGGAACTCCGCAGGTTGCGTTGCGCCAGCTTCCGGAGCCGGTACTAACTGATCAGCACCGGTAGCCTGTTTCAGCAGCGCAGGGTGCTGCTCAAAGTAAGCTTCCACGTTGTTGATGGCATCACGGGTACGGGTGATTTCGTAGCCAGTGGCATTCATGTTCACCACGAAGCCTGCTGGTGCGACGCCAATCAATACCAACATAACCAGACCAATGCCTTTCTGACCATCGTTCGCGCCGTGCGAAAACGCCACGCCGATAGCGGAAAGGATCAGCGCAATACGCGTCCAGAACGGCGGCTTTTTCTTGCCGTCTTTCTTTTCACGCTCCGCTGGGGTCAGGTGGATACGGGCGCGTTTCTTGGTGCCGCTCCAGTAGCGACGCAGCAAGAAAATCAGACCGCCAGCAAACACCAGGCCGACAATAGGGGAAACGATCAGAGAACCGAAAATACTTAATACTTTCGGAATATTGAGTGCATCCACCACTGACGTCCCGGTCATCAACGCATTGGTTAAACCAATCCCGATGATCGCGCCAATCAGCGTATGAGAGCTGGATGCAGGTAAACCAAAGTACCAGGTACCCAGGTTCCAGATAATCGCCGCCAGCAACATAGAGAACACCATGCAAGGCCATGAGACGATCCCATATTAAGCAGCAGATCCGTCGGCAGCATATGCACAATGGCATAGGCAACACTCAGACCACCCAGCAAAACACCCAAAAGTTGAACACCGCTGCCATAACCACGGCGAGCTGAGAACGCATCGCGCGGTATAGATAACGGTTGCCACTGCGTTGGCTGTGTCATGGAAACCATTGATGGCTTCGTAGAACAGCACAAAAGCCAGTGCAAGCAATAATAACAGCCCGGTATGCAAATCCAGGCCAGCAAACAAATGTAGCATAGGACGTTACGCCATTTTGAGGACATGAACGCGGCGCATTATCAGTGACTTTCGCGGCGCGGGCAAAGTGAAATATAGACTTTTTTTGATTTGCCTCCTGTATGGATTTCACTCAAAAAATAATTATCTTATATAATTCAGACAAATACTTCCTTTTAGTAATATTGATGCTGGTGCGACCACTGAGGAATCTTTACAATTCACGCCCGTTTTTTCTTAGAGGAGCGCAACGTGGAAAGGTTTGATGCCATTATTATAGGCGCTGGTGCGGCGGGTATGTTCTGTTCTGCGCTGGCAGGTCAGGCAGGACGCCGGGTTCTGCTGATCGATAATGGTAAAAAACCAGGCGCAAAATCCTTATGTCTGGCGGTGGGCGCTGCAACTTTACCAACCTTTATGTCGAACCAGGCGCTTATCTGAGCCAGAATCCGCATTTTTGTAAGTCTGCACTCGCGCGTTTTACCCAGTGGGATTTCATTGATCTGGTCAATAAACACGGCATCACCTGGCACGAGAAAACGTTAGGGCAACTCTTCTGCGATGACTCCGCGCAGCAGATTGTCGACATGCTGGTGGATGAGTGCGAGAAGGGCAATGTGACCTTCAGATTGCGTAGCGAAGTGCTGAGCGTGGAGAAGGATGATACAGGCTTCACGCTTGAACTGAACGGCATGACTGTCGGTTGCGAAAAGCTGGTCATCGCGACCGGTGGACTGTCAATGCCGGGGCTGGGCGCGTCGCCGTTTGGTTATAAGATTGCCGAACAATTTGGCCTCAACGTGCTGCCGACCGCGCGGGACTGGTGCCATTCACTCTGCATAAACCGTTGCTCGAAGAGTTACAGGTGCTGGCGGGCGTGGCGGTGCCTTCCGTGATTACCGCTGAAAACGGCACCGTTTCCGTGAGAACTTACTCTTCACCCACCGCGGCTTATCTGGACCGGCGGTGTTGCAGATTTCCAGCTACTGGCAACCGGGTGAATTTGTCAGTATCAATCTGCTACCGGATGTGGACCTCGAAACCTTCCTGAATGAGCAGCGTAACGCACATCCGAATCAGAGCCTGAAAAACACACTGGCGGTTCATCTACCGAAGCGGTTGGTTGAACGCTTACAGCAACTCGGGCAAATCCCGGATGTTTCGCTAAAACAGCTCAACGTGCGTGACCAACAGGCACTGATTAGCACACTGACCGACTGGCGCGTACAACCCAACGGCACTGAAGGCTATCGCACTGCCGAAGTGACGCTCGGCGGCGTGGACACCAACGAACTCTCTTCACGGACGATGGAAGCGCGCAAAGTGCCTGGGCTGTACTTCATCGGCGAAGTGATGGACGTCACCGGCTGGCTGGGGGGCTATAACTTCCAGTGGGCGTGGTCGAGTGCATGGGCTTGTGCGCAGGATTTGATTGCAGCGAAGTCGTCCTGACCTATTATCTAAAGATGAAAATTATTAGAGTCGCATTAAAAATGAGCTAATTTTGATAGTGGTTATCTTGTGATTATTTTCTAATGAGCCTGTGAACTGAAACCCTCCATGCTTAATATAAGGTGGAAGGAAAGGTGATTAAAACTCCCCCAGTGGCCAGATCTTTATAAAATATGAACAGGTTGAAAAAATCAGCAACTTTGCTGTTTTTTTATACTTAACCACTATGCATTAATTCTGCGTTATTTCATGATACCTGAGAAAAACCAGCGTTACGCAAATAATCAACGCTGGTTTTATCCGTTACGTTGCAATTATTTTTTAGCAGAACCCGCTTCTAATATTGAAACGATTGAGAACAACGTAAAGCATACCGCTCCCAAACCGACCAGAACCCGCGAAGGAATAAAATATCCCATGTCGGTCTGCGCCATTTCCGCAAGAAACGATGCCAGGAAAAGGCAAAACAGGCAGGTGAAGACGGGAATCATCGGTATTCTGTTGGCTAACGAACAGGTACGTCTCCAGACCAGTGCCAGTAGCCAGACTTTTGAGAATATGCTGTAACAGATCATTCCGAGGCAAATGAGGATAATGCCGGGAGCCAGTCGGGCGCTTGCATCGGAGCTGACTAACACGTATATCCCTGCAGCACCGTGACTGAGCCGAGAAAAATAACCCAATAACACCACAGCCAGTGCTCTTTGGATGAGAACGTATTACGTGTTTGATGGACGATTGTGGCAACAAGACCAATTAGACAGGCACAGATTGCGGTTAACCCAAGCAATACGTGACCGGCGACATAATGCGGAGTTATGTCGGCACTACGTAACAGCGTAATAGACCAAATGAAACCGAGCAGGGTGAGTAAAACGGGAACGGCAATGAGGCAATTACCGATTAATGACGAATAAGCCTGTACCGGTGTTCCATCGCTCTTGCTCCCTGCTGCGTTTTTGGGAATGAGCAGAAAGTGACCGGATGACGCTGCCACTGTCGATACACAGGCGGCAATCATACCAACGCCAAAAATAACATGGCCGGCAACAAACTCGTCTGCCATCACATCATTGCCTGCTAACAGTGCCCAACCCCATATCATGGTGATAATTGACCCCGCATAGCCAATAATGGGGAACAATGTATTGTAAAACGTATTAACGCCGCGCGTGAGCTGCGAAATGATAATAAATGCGGTAGTGAATAATGCCAGGCATATGGCTGCCAGAGAAATTAGCACATGACCCGCGACGAAATACTCGCTTTGCCCTGAACTTTCCAGCACAAAGCCACCTAACGCGATACAAATTAAGCCCATAATTAAAGGGATTAATTTGAAAAGCCACCCGATATATATGTTCACTTTAAACTCCTCAGGTATCCCTGCTAATATTGAAATGTGCATTAATGATAATTTCAGCCTGTTAATATAATGACGAGATATCATTAAAGACAAATGCATAGCATAACTATAGCGGGATTTACTTTGCAGAGCGCTACTTTTCAGCGTTCAAAAGGCCATGGTAAATAAATATTTATCCTAAGATTAATTCTTATTCTGTTGTTTTTTACAATTATCTTCCAGGGAGGGATTCTTTTTCATTATTTGGTAAAAGACCGGATGGTATCGGTGCTTAAAATCAGCGAGCATATACGCATTATTGCTTTATATCGTCGAAAATATGTCTTTCAGACATGTATTATTTATTTTGTTACAAACAAGTCAAAAATATCACAGGTTATTTATGAAAGCAATTCACAATCAGATTATAAACATCTCTTCAAGCCATCAAGATAAGCATTCAGATAAAGTTAACGGTCATCAACACCATGGCAAGGTTGATAAAAAACATCGTGCAAAGATAGTTGAAATTGATAAGCTGAATAAACATTCGCAAATAGATAACGATTTTGGCCTGCATATCATCTATTTCCTGCAACATGGTCACTGGAAGGTAAATGATCGTAGTCACCAGATGGAGAAAGTATGGTTTTACAATAGTGAACCTTCTATAGATATTCAAGAATATAATAGATTCGCCGACAATACTACTGACACGTTTATCTTTACAATTATACCAGACAATAACCATGTGTTAAAATTATCGTCTCCCATTACCGTTACTGTTGAGTGTAAGGGCGGTTATTATTTTATTAATTCCTCTGGAGATGAATCAGACATAATTTATAAAGTTGATGGACTTTCTATCATACCTAAAAATTTCTTTACTCTTCTTAGCGGTAATTTTAAAACTGACTGGCGTTGGGATGTCTCTAAAGAGACGTTTCCTAAGGATAAGTTTGATAGCTATGTTAATTCTGTGTTTTCAAAAATAGATTTTTATAAACAGTGTGGTGTGATTAACCCACAAAATCCCAACACGGCTTATTTTGGCGATACAGATGGAAGAGTAGGCGCTGTACTTTATGCATTGCTCGTTTCAGGCATATAGGCATCAGGGAAAAGGGTTGGAGTTTATTATGTGAATTATTAAAACACGAAGACATGGCTTCATCTGCATACAAACATAAAAACAATAAAGTGCTCTACGATTTATTAAATACGAGAGACATGATATTGAATGAGTTGCATCAACATGTTTTTTTAAAGGACGATGCGATAACCCCTTGTATCTTCCTTGGGGATCATACAGGCGATAGATTTAGTACTATTTTTGGTGATAAATATATCCTTACTTTGCTAAATTCTATGCGAAATATGGAGGGTAATAAAGATAGCCGTATTAATAAAAATGTTGTCGTCCTGGCTGGAAATCATGAAATCAATTTTAATGGTAACTATACTGCACGACTAGCAAATCATAAACTCTCTGCCGGTGATACGTATAACTTAATTAAAACGCTCGATGTTTGTAATTATGACTCAGAAAGGCAAGTTTTAACCAGTCATCACGGAATAATAAGAGATGAAGAAAAAAAATGTTATTGTCTCGGTGCTTTGCAGGTTCCATTTAATCAGATGAAAAATCCTACTGATCCTGAAGAATTAGCCAATATTTTTAATAAAAAACATAAAGAACACATGGATGATCCTCTATTCCATCTAATCCGAAGCAATACTTTGAAACCCACACCTGTATATGCTAATTATTTTGATAACACTACTGATTTCAGACCAGCACGTGAACGTATCTTCATATGTGGGGAGACACTCAAAGGTGAAGACCCCAGCAAATACATTAGACAAAAATATGGCATCATGGGCCCGGGGTAGATCAGAATCAACAATTTGATAATGGTATTATGGGGCTAAATTCCCTGAAGGAAGCACGTGATAAAAATAATAAAATAATTTATTCCTCAGGGCTTAGTTGTTTTCAGTCTCATTAAAACTCCATGAATTCGGTGGTATATCTTTTTAATACCGCCAGTATTTCATAGGTTTTCTTAATCGATTGTAGAGGTATGTTCTGATGACGCCTCTACAATCTTTAGGGACTTTCTCTGCTATGAGATAAGAAATTTCATATTATGCTTTAAGGCTGAATGATTTGTGCAAAATATAATTATTTTTCCATCGAACATGAGGTGTATGTCATAAGATAAAATGTTAACTATGTATTCCTCGCGGTGAATAATATGAGGTAAAAGATGAAAATTGGAACAGTGGCAGGCACTAACGGCAGTACAACGACAATCGCAACAAATGATATGGTGCAAGAGCATGTTACTAACTTCACTAAAGAACTGTTTGGGTATATTGCAAATGGTATAGGTGATGATATATCAAGTATTGCCAGGACAATGCTCGGTGAAGTTGTGGAAAAAATTGATGATTGGCAAATAGAACGTTTCCAACAATCTTTTCAAGATGACAAAATTTCATTTACCATAGAAACGAATCATTCAGAAAAATATAGTATGCTATCGGGCATGCGTGCCCATATTCTACGTAGGAATAATAGTTATCAGTTTATTGTGACAATTAATAGTAAAAATTACGGTTGCCATCTTGATGATACCGATATTAATTGGTGCAGCATTGTTTATTTACTTAATAATATGACAGTAAATGATAATGCTAATGATGTTGCAGTTACTGAGTCGTACAAACCCATCTGGAACTGGAAAATATCGCAATACAATGTATTTGATATTAAATTCGAAACAATTATAAAACCCCAGTTCGCTGACAGAACCTATTTCTCCAATTGTTCACCTGTTGATCCCACAAGTACCAGGCCGACCTATTTTGGCGATACCGATGGCTCAGTCGGTGCAGTTTTGTACGCGCTTTTGGCAACGGGACATTTGGGAATCATGCTGAAGGAGAAAATTTCCTTAGCCAGTTGCTTAATATAGAAGATGAAGTTCTCAACGTATTGCTAAGGGAGAACTTTAATGAGCAACTTGACACTAATGTTAATACAATAATCAGTATTCTGAACAGAAGAGATATAGTTTTAGAAAGTCTTCAGCCTTATTTAGTTATTAATAAAGACGCTGTGACGCCATGTACGTTTCTTGGCGACCAAACCGGCGATCGATTTAGTAATATCTGTGGCGATCAATTTATCATCGATTTGTTAAAACGTATAATGAGTATCAATGAAAACGTTCATGTATTAGCTGGAAATCATGAAACAAACTGCAATGGTAACTATATGCAGAACTTCACGCGTATGAAACCACTTGATGAGGATACCTACGCTGGGATAAAAGATTATCCTGTATGTTTCTATGACCCTAAATACAAAATAATGGCAAATCATCATGGGATAACTTTTGATGATCAGCGAAAACGTTACATTATAGGACCGATAACAGTCTCTATTGATGAAATGACCAATGCTCTCGATCCGGTCGAATTAGCGGCAATTATTAATAAAAGCACCATACTATAATTAATGGTAAAAAGTTTAAAACTAGCCGGGCTATCTCTTGTCGATCCTTTAATCGTTATTTTTCTGTTTCGACAGATTACAGACCTAAACTTGAAGCACTATTAGCATGCTCACAAATGTTAGGTATAAATCAAGTTGTTGCACATAACGGAAATGGTGGGAGAGAACGCATAGGTGAAACGGGGACAGTTTTAGTCTTAACGCCCGTGACAGTAAACATGCTGGAAGAATGTTCAGCATGCATAATTGCCAAATTAACCTGGTGCGGGGCCTGAGATAACCACTCCCTGGAAGTCTTACCAGCATGAAAAAAACAAAAATGGACTTATGCCTTTGATTAGAAGGCGCACAATGTTACAGCTCTGAACCATAGACAACATGAATATTAATGTTACTATCTGGTTGAGACTGTTGATAAAACGTAATAAGGAATGCTCTGTTCCTGCAACTGAACAGGCGTGAAACGCTATCCAACAGGATGGATACCGTTTTGTCAGCCAGTTTTATAGATCACACTTATGAGTATGCGTGTTTCATTTACGGCCAGGAATGCTGATGATGACAACATTACTACCCGTTTTCACTAAGCCTTCCCCATTGGCGCTCAATGCTCTGCGCGCTGGTCGTATTTGCCGTTTCCTTCTTATCCCGGATGGAAGAATCCGCTGAACGTCGTTCGGCGGCAGTTGTAACACGCGTCGTTTGCTTACAGGGATTATGGCGGGTCGATTATGGATAAGAGTAAGCGCCATCTGGCGTGGTGGGTTGTCGGGTTACTGGCGGTGGCCGCTATCGTGGCGTGGTGGCTGTTGCGCCCGGCAGGTGTGCCGGAAGCTTTGCCGTCAGTAATGGGCGCATTGAAGCGACGGAAGTGGATATCGCCAGCAAAATTGCCGGGCGTATCGATACCATTCTGGTGAAAGAAGGCCAGTTTGTTCGCGAAGGCGAAGTGCTGGCGAAGATGGATACTCGCGTGTTGCAGGAGCAGCGACTGGAAGCCATCGCGCAAATCAAAGAAGCGCAAAGCGCCGTTGCTGCCGCGCAGCTTTGCTGGAGCAACGCCAAAGCGAAACTCGTGCCGCACAGTCGCTGGTTAATCAACGCCAGGCAGAACTGGACTCCGTAGCAAAACGTCATACGCGTTCCCGTTCACTGGCCCAACGAGGGGCTATTTCTGCGCAACAGCTGGATGACGACCGCGCCGCCGCTGAGAGCGCCAGAGCGGCGCTGGAATCGGCAAAAGCTCAGGTTTCGGCTTCTAAAGCGGCTATAGAAGCGGCCCGTACCAATATCATTCAGGCCCAAACTCGCGTCGAAGCGGCACAAGCCACTGAACGGCGCATTGCCGCAGATATCGATGACAGCGAACTGAAAGCCCCGCGTGACGGACGCGTGCAGTATCGGGTTGCCGAGCCAGGCGAAGTGCTGGCGGCAGGTGGTCGGGTACTGAATATGGTCGATCTCAGCGACGTCTATATGACCTTCTTCCTGCCAACCGAACAAGCAGGCACGCTGAAACTGGGCGGTGAAGCACGGCTGATCCTCGATGCCGCGCCAGATCTGCGTATTCCGGCGACCATCAGTTTTGTCGCCAGCGTCGCCCAGTTCACGCCAAAAACTGTCGAAACCAGCGATGAACGGCTGAAACTAATGTTCCGCGTCAAAGCGCGTATCCCACCGGAATTACTCCAGCAGCATCTGGAATATGTCAAAACCGGTTTGCCGGGCGTAGCGTGGGTGCGGGTGAATGAAGAACTTCCGTGGCCTGACAACCTGGTGGTGAGGTTGCCGCAATGACGCATCTGGAACTGGTTCCCGTCCCGCCTGTCGCGCAACTGGCGGGCGTGAGCCAGCATTATGGAAAACCGTTGCGCTGAACAATATCACTCTCGATATTCCGGCCCGCTGCATGGTCGGGCTGATTGGTCCGGATGGCGTCGGGAAGTCGAGTTTATTGTCATTGATTTCCGGTGCTCGTGTCATTGAGCAGGGCAATGTGATGGTGCTGGACGGCGATATGCGCGACCCGAAGCATCGCCGCGACGTTTGCCCGCGCATCGCCTGGATGCCGCAGGGGCTGGGCAAAAATCTCTACCACACCTTGTCGGTGTATGAAACGTCGATTTTTTCGCCCGCCTGTTCGGTCACGACAAAGCGGAGCGGGAAGTGCGAATTAATGAGCTGCTGACCAGCACCGGGTTAGCACCGTTTCGCGATCGTCCGGCAGGGAAACTCTCCGGCGGGATGAAGCAAAAACTTGGGCTGTGCTGTGCGTTAATCCACGACCCGGAGCTGTTGATTCTTGATGAGCCAACAACGGGGGTTGACCCGCTCTCTCGCGCAGTTCTGGGATCTAATCGACAGTATTCGCCAGCGGCAGAGCAATATGAGCGTGCTGGTCGCCACCGCCTACATGGAAGAGGCGGAACGCTTCGACTGGCTGGTAGCGATGAATGCCGGAGAAGTGCTGGCAACTGGCAGCGCCGAAGATCTGCGGCAGCAAACGCAAAGAGCCACGCTGGAAGAAGCATTTATAAATCTGTTACCGCAAGCACAACGCCAGGCGCATCAGGCGGTAGTGATCCCACCGTATCACCCTGAAAACGCAGAGATTGCCATCGAAGCGCGCGATCTGACCATGCGTTTTGGTTCCTTCGTTGCCGTTGATCACGTCAATTTCCGCATTCCACGCGGGGAGATTTTTGGTTTCCTCGGTTCGAACGGCTGCGGTAAATCCACCACCATGAAAATGCTTACCGGACTGCTGCCTGCCAGCGAAGGTGAGGCGTGGCTGTTCGGGCAACCGGTTGATCCAAAAGATATCGATACCCGCCGTCGGGTGGGCTATATGTCGCAGGCGTTTTCGCTCTATAACGAACTCACCGTGCGGCAAAACCTTGAGTTACATGCCCGTTTGTTTCACATCCCGGAAGCGGAAATTCCCGCGCGAGTGGCTGAAATGAGCGAGCGTTTTAAGCTCAACGACGTTGAAGATGTATTGCCTGAGTCATTGCCGCTCGGCATTCGCCAGCGGCTTTCGCTGGCGGTGGCGGTGATTCATGCCCGGAGATGCTAATCCTCGATGAGCCGACTTCTGGCGTCGATCCGGTGGCGAGGGATATGTTCTGGCAGTTGATGGTGGATCTCTCGCGTCAGGACAAAGTGACTATCTTCATCTCCACCCACTTTATGAACGAAGCGGAACGTTGTGACCGTATCTCACTGATGCACGCCGGAAAAGTGCTCGCCAGCGGTACACCGCAGGAGTTGGTTGAGAAACGCGGAGCCGCCAGTCTCGAAGAGGCTTTTATCGCTTATTTGCAGGAAGCGGCAGGGCAGAGCAACGAAGCCGAAGCGCCGCCTGTGGTACATGACACTACCCACGCGCCACGTCAGGGATTCAGCCTGCGCCGTCTGTTTAGCTACAGCCGCCGCGAAGCGCTGGAACTGCGACGCGATCCGGTACGTTCGACGCTGGCGCTGATGGGAACGGTGATCCTGATGCTGATAATGGGTTACGGCATCAGTATGGATGTGGAAAACCTGCGCTTTGCGGTGCTTGACCGCGACCAGACCGTCAGTAGCCAGGCGTGGACGCTCAATCTCTCCGGTTCCCGTTACTTTATCGAACAGCCGCCGCTTACCAGTTATGACGAGCTTGATCGTAGGATGCGTGCGGGCGATATCACGGTGGCAATTGAGATCCCTCCCAATTTCGGGCGCGATATCGCGCGTGGTACGCCTGTGGAACTCGGTGTCTGGATTGACGGTGCGATGCCGAGCCGTGCCGAAACGGTAAAAGGTTACGTGCAGGCCATGCACCAGAGCTGGTTACAGGATGTGGCGAGCGACAATCCACACCCACCAGCCAAAGCGGCTGATGAATATTGAGACGCGCTATCGCTATAACCCGGACGTAAAAAGCCTGCCAGCGATTGTTCCGGCGGTGATCCCGCTTCTGCTGATGATGATCCCGTCAATGCTAAGCGCCCTTAGCGTGGTGCGGGAAAAAGAGTTGGGGTCGATTATCAACCTTTACGTGACTCCCACCACCCGTAGCGAATTTTTGCTTGGCAAACAGCTACCGTACATCGCGCTGGGGATGCTGAACTTTTTCCTGCTCTGCGGCCTGTCGGTTTTTGTGTTTGGCGTACCGCATAAAGGCAGTTTCCTGACGCTCGCCCTGGCGGCGCTGCTGTATATCATCATTGCCACCGGAATGGGGCTGCTGATCTCTACCTTTATGAAAAGCCAGATTGCCGCCATTTTCGGTACGGCGATTATCACGTTGATCCCGGCGACACAGTTTTCCGGGATGATCGATCCGGTAGCTTCGCTGGAAGGTCCGGGACGTTGGATCGGCGAGGTTTACCCCACCAGTCATTTTCTGACTATCGCCCGCGGGACGTTCTCGAAAGCGCTGGATCTGACTGATTTGTGGCAACTTTTATCCCGCTGCTGATAGCCATCCCGCTGGTGATGGCTTAAGCATCCTGCTGCTGAAAAAACAGGAGGGATGATGCGCCATTTACGCAATATTTTTAATCTGGGTATCAAAGAGTTGCGCAGTCTGCTCGGTGATAAAGCGATGCTGACGTTGATTGTTTTCTCGTTTACGGTATCGGTGTATTCGTCAGCGACCGTTACGCCAGGATCGTTGAATCTCGCGCCGATCGCCATAGCCGATATGGATCAATCGCAGTTGTCGAACCGGATCGTTAACAGCTTCTATCGCCCGTGGTTTTTGCCACCGGAGATGATCACCGCCGATGAGATGGATGCCGGACTGGACGCCGGACGCTATACCTTCGCGATAAATATTCCGCCTAATTTTCAGCGTGATGTCCTCGCCGGACGCCAGCCGGATATTCAGGTGAACGTCGATGCCACGCGCATGAGCCAGGCATTCACTGGCAACGGTTATATCCAGAATATTATCAACGGTGAAGTGAACAGCTTTGTCGCGCGCTACCGTGATAATAGCGAACCGTTGGTATCGCTGGAAACCCGGATGCGCTTTAACCCGAACCTCGATCCCGCGTGGTTTGGTGGGGTGATGGCGATCATCAACAACATTACTATGCTGGCGATTGTATTGACCGGATCGGCGCTGATCCGCGAGCGTGAACACGGCACGGTGGAACACTTACTGGTGATGCCGATAACGCCGTTTGAGATCATGATGGCGAAGATCTGGTCGATGGGGTTGGTGGTGCTGGTGGTATCGGGATTATCGCTGGTACTGATGGTGAAAGGCGTGCTGGGCGTACCGATTGAAGGCTCGATCCCGCTGTTTATGCTGGGCGTGGCGCTCAGTCTGTTTGCCACTACGTCGATCGGCATTTTTATGGGGACGATAGCGCGTTCAATGCCGCAACTGGGGCTGCTGGTGATTCTGGTGCTGCTGCCGCTGCAAATGCTTTCCGGTGGTTCCACGCCGCGCGAAAGTATGCCGCAGATGGTGCAGGACATTATGCTGACCATGCCGACGACACACTTTGTCAGCCTCGCGCAGGCCATTCTCTACCGTGGTGCCGGATTCGAAATCGTCTGGCCGCAGTTTCTGACGCTGATGGCAATTGGCGGCGCATTTTTCACTATCGCGCTGCTGCGATTCAGGAAGACGATTGGGACAATGGCGTAATTACAGTTGCCCGATGCGTAAGCTTATAGGGTCTACGCATTGGTGCAATTTATTGAATTTTAGTTTTTTTTAGGCCGGATAAGGCGTTTATGAACTGACCACCAAAACCTGGACAGTTTCAGTTAACCGGCTTTTTGATACTCAGTCCGGTATTCAGGGCAAGATTACGAAAGCCCGCTCCCCGCAAGGACTGACGCGAGAAATGACATAAATCGCTCCCCTGCGGCGACTCTTGTCATAAGAGTGCCGGAGCGTTTTCCATCAATTGCAATGACGTCTTTATCATCTGAAGAATGGCAGTCACGCATCCAGTTAATAAAGCACTCGTGAAATTTTGCAGGACTGATACAGGATACAACTCTGGCAATGGTATCGTGAACAGGAATACCATTTTCAAAATCACCATATTGCTTCAAAAAATCGAGATGTGTTTCCCCAAAATCCTCTATATCTTCCCAACCTTCTGCACCCGAAATAACGGCGCAAATAGTCAACAGTAGAATATCCGATAATTTATGTTCACTTCCAGCTGTCTGTAATCGGGGATAATAGAAATATGTTCCATCAATTTTTTAAGTTACATTTTGTTCTCCTTAATTATGTAAGGAGTATTTGATCATGTATAAGCAATAAAAAACAGCTTTAGGTAATGAGGAATATCTCAATTTTTAAACATAAAATGCGAATTACTTAGTACAAAAAAGCAGCGTTACGTGATCTTTCCCTGGTCCCTGTCCCGGATTGTAGTACCGGTGCCAGTTGTAGTGCAGTTCGGATTCGTCGTCATACTGCTAGCCCGGATGGCGGAGCAGTTGCTCTAGTCACTCAGAATATTGTAATAGTGATAGAGTGCAGTGCCGGTTTCAATATCCTAACGCTGGTCTTTTGCCTGTATTAACTGATTTAGCTGGTTTGCTACATATTAATGCCTTCAGATTTTCCCTTTCCTTGTCTGTGATACTGTCGCAAACCCTACTAGCCCATTCTACTTCACTCTTCTCCAGGCATTCTATTTTCTTATTGCTCATTGTTCTAATGTTTGGTGTTGCATCTCCATTTAATAACATCCATGTTTCATTTTTCTTCATAAAACATCTTCCATTATGTTCAAAGATATTAGGTGTGAATATATTATCAGAATCCCATGTTACGACTTGCTCGAGGGCTATATTATCTTGATAGTCCATGCCAGCATTATAATAATCACAAGATATAATTATCATGGAAATAATTATCACTAATATCTTCCCAAGCATTTCCATTTACTTTACCTCTTGAAATTCAAATGGGAATCCAGTGAAAGGACCTTTAGGCATAATATATCTTTGATATCCATAAAGCTCACCGAGCACTTGTAGGCTTATAGGCGCATTTGTATTCATAGAGGGGTTGTTAAACCCGCACGCCTCAAAAATCATGTTCGTTCGGCTAAAACAATTATTTAAAACAGGAAGAGGCCCGAGGTTAATAGTTTTTAGTTTTTTATTAAGGTCTATTGCCTTATTCATCATACATTGTTCTTCTTCATCTGTTGTATCTATTATCCAAATCCAGGTATCTCTGCGGGGTTGCATCTTTTTAAAATAATCAGAGACAGAGGCTCCCATCTCATCCCCAGTTCCCGAACTCATTAATCCATATCGATTTGCCGCCGCAGCATGCCCAAAAGGATTATCAGGAACGGGGCCGTTACCTATTATCATAGTACTAAGCCCTAATGGATCAACGTGTTGCACTGGATTCAGCGGATATTGGTACAGATTCCATCCCCCTTCAGCCAATCGGGTCCTGGATGATATACCGCCCCTGCAACGGATCGTAGTACCGGTGACGGTTATAATACAGCCCCGACTCCTCATCGTGTTGCTGCCCTGGCAGACGGTACGGCTGGTGCAGGTGATGCGGTTTTTCCTCATTCAGCAGGTTTCCCCACTCATCATACTCCCCGCTCCACGCCGTATTGCCGTCTTCGCTGATGAGCGCCAGCGGCAGGCCCCGGTGGTCGCAGTGGTAAAGATGAACTTTCGCGCCGGTGTGTATTCCGGCTCCACCTGTCTGGCCAGTTGCTCCACCGTCAGCCCGCACTGCGCAAGCCACGCCCG
>ENA-OQDE01000775-OQDE01000775.1-human-gut-metagenome-genome-assembly--contig:-NODE-775-length-16107-cov-4.956258_pt1 | contig 16107 bp, 18 predicted proteins | sample MGYA00242768_ERZ504595 | MGnify/ENA primary metagenome ERZ504595 (study PRJEB26092, sample SAMD00036307) | human gut metagenome | host: Homo sapiens | study: EMG produced TPA metagenomics assembly of...
CAGCTTGCCGGCCACGAACCCCGCGATGGACGGCAGCGCGAATTTGACGGCCTTATCGCCGAGGGAGTCGGGGTCGTTCAGACGCTGATTACGCATGGCATCCACTTTCTCGTTGATTCGGGCGAAGCCTTCGATGATCCGATCGGTGCTTGAACCGTCGAGGCCCGATCCGCCGTTGCCCGGTCCATCCTGAAATTCTGTCATGTCACCATTATTTTGCGAGGTGGAGACGCATCGCGTATAGGCCTCGGCATGCGAATATGCTGCAGGTTGAGTACAGTACTGCATATGACTCAAACGACAGGTGGCAACGCGGCTACGGCAGGGCGACTGGTTCTGCTCCGACACGGGCAGACTGTGTGGAGTGAGTCCGGGCAGCATACCGGGCGCACCGATATTCCTCTTACCGCCGAAGGCGAGCGACAGGCCCGCGATGCCGGCACCCGGATTCAGACGGCGTTTCCGCAGGGATTCGGCGAGAACTGCGTGTACGCCAGCCCGCTGAAGAGGGCCCAGCAGACGGCAAGCCTCGCCGGGTTCGCTCCGCGTACGCTGCCGGCGCTCGCGGAATGGGATTACGGCCGGGCGGAGGGCCGTACCCGTCAGACCATCGCGCAATTGCACGGCGGCTCTTGGGAGCTATGGAATGATGGCCCCGATGCGCTGAGCCCCACAATGGAAGGCGACTGGACGGAGACGCTGCCGGACGGCGAGCAGGTTCCCGTGCATAACGGGCCGGGCGAGTCGCTGAGCGACGTCTATGACCGTGTGCAGCAGGCCATCGATCAGGCGGTGCCGCTGATGGAGAGCGGCCATTCCGTGCTGTTCGTCGCGCACGCGCATGTGCTGCGCATCCTTACGGCACGTTGGCTGGGGGTCGACCCGCATTTCGCGCGTCTGCTGCGTCTGGATACCGCTCATTATTCGATTCTGTCCGTATACAAGGGGGACCGTGTCATCGAGCGCTGGAACTGCTGACGTCCATGTACGTCGGTAAGAAACCCTCCGCCGGCGTCGACGCCGAAGGCCTCACCGTCATCAACGGCAAACTGGCGTCACAAGTACAACAATGCGGGCAAGAACTGGCGGCACACCGGTGACGTGTGGCGGTACGGGTTGCGGCTGTTGGTCGCGGCGGTGGTCGCAGAGGCCCCGTATGACAAGATCGTGACCGGCCGATGGTGGGATTGGAGCGTGATGAATCCCATATTCGGACTTCTGATCGCGCTGGTGGTCTGCGCCCTGGCGGTCTGAAACGGGCGGCGGTCTGAAACGGGTTCAGTCCGTGTACAGGGCGTCTGACTCGCGCAGCACCAGGGTCGGCTGCACGATTTCATGCGGCCTCTCGGGTTCCTCTCCGTTGATGAGCTTGATTGCCTTCTGGGCGGCCGAACGTCCCATCTTGAACGGGTCCTGTTTCATGGTGGTGAGGTTGACGGTGTCGGCATAGGGCTGTCGTCGAAGCCGATGATCGAGTAGTCGCGTGGCGTGCGGTGTCCGTAGCGTTCGAGCTTGAGCATCAGCGGAATCGCCATCATGTCTATCTGGCAGCAGATGGCGTCGGGGAACTCGTCCAGCGCGAGCAGCGCCGACAGCGCCGAATCGGCGAACGCGCGTCCGCGCGGCACGGTGACCACCTGCCAGTTGAGTTCGCGCGTCTTCTCGACGTTTTCGCAGGCGCGGATGAATCCGCGGCCGCGGGCGTCGATCGAGGAGTCCATGGACTCGGACGCCGCCGAGCAGGCGTACACGATGTGCTTGTGGCCGAGGTTGAGCAGATGCTGGGTGGCCGTGTACATGCCGTTTTCGTCGTCGATACTGATGGAGGCGTCGAATCCGTCGATGGACGGCGTGTTGATGCCGATGATCGGCACGCGGATGCGCTTGAGCTGTTCGACCTCTTTCTCGTCGATGGCGAAGGACGCCACGAACACCGCGTCGACGTTGCGTCGCACTGGCAGGTCGGTGAAGAACTTGCGGCGCATATCGGCGGTGTCGATGTGCTGGAAGACGGAGATGTCATAGCCGGCGTCGTGCATGATCGAGTTGATGCCGGCGAAGATCTGGGTGTTGAACCAGCTGGTGATCTCCTCGTTCATGAGCAGCGCCACGCGGAACGTCTGCCCGGATTTCAGGGCCGCGGCCGAGCGGGAGATGTTGAAGTCGAGCTGGTCCGCGGCCTGCAGCACCTTGTGCCGTGTCTTCTCCGACACGACTTCGGGGTGGGCGAATGCGCGGGATACGGTGGATATGGAGACCCCTGCCGCTTTTGCCACTTCGCGTATTCCTGCTTTATCCATGTAGACAACTCCTTTGCTGTGTGTTGAATTCCCCATCGTGCCGTGACTGCCGACATCATATTCGTTTCATTATACTGCAAACGTTCTCAAAGAGAAAGGGGCGTGTGTAAGGCTCTTTGAAAATGAAAACCGTTCTCTCGGTTACGGAAAATGACCGCGGAAGTTCACGTTACGTTCGGATACTCGTCGCGTGACGGTTGAATGGCCGACATAGTTTGCTCGGTGAGGGCCGCGAGGCCTTCCGGCGCTGCCGAGAGAGGCTTGCTGTGCCCGACGGCGCCGGTGATTGACCGCCGGGGCATGCCCGGCTTCGTGATTGGAAGAAGAGATCCATGAACATCAACAAAATGCTCAAAGGCGCGTCGCGGCGTTGACCTCAGCTGCGGCCCTGGGCGCGCTGACCGCTCCGGCGTTCGCCGCGAGCGGCACCTACGATCTGAACGGCAAGGGCGTGGACGCCCTGTCGGTGCACGGCGGCGCCAGCGCATCGCCACGATCGGCAACGCGAAGGCGAAGAACGTCATCCTGTTCATCGGCGACGGCATGGGAGATTCCGAGATCACCGTCGCACGCAACTACCTGCACGGCGTCAACGGCACGTTCCAGGGCCTCGACAAGATCGGCCAGCCGGGCGCACTCCAGACCTCGACCGGCAAGGCCGCCGAAAGCGGCGTCGGCCAGTACACCACGTTCTCGCTGGGCGGCAGCTCCAACGATTCGCTGATGGCCAAGGATTCCAAGGGCCAGCTCACCGGTTCCAAGACCGCCGGCGTGATCACCCCGGTCACCGACTCCTCCGCCTCCGGCTCCGGCTGGGCGACCGGCACCAAGACCTACAACAACGCCGTGTCCGTGGACGTCAAGGGCAACCCGCAGCTCAACCTCATTGAGCTCGCCAAGGCCAACGGCCTCGCCACCGGCAACGTGACCACCTCCGAGATCCAGGATGCCACTCCGGCGGTCCAGGAATCCCACTCCTCCGAGCGCGCCTGCTACGGCCCGCAGGGCAAGTGGGACGGCACCGACAAGAACGGCGACGGCAAGGTCGATATCAAAGACGCCGAGCTCGCCGCATCGGCAGCTGCCTCGCCGACCAGCTCAAGGCCAACGGTGGCATCGGCTCCATCTCCGAGCAGCTGCTCGACACGCGCGCCGACGTGACCATCGGCGGCGGCGCCAAGTACTTCAACCAGCTCGACGAGAACGGCAACACCCTGTGGCGGCAGGCCGCTGACCGCGGTTTCCAGACCGTCAAGAGCGGTGACGTCGACGGCTTCAAGAACCTGACCTACAAGGATGGCCAGCCGGTGCTCGCCCTGCTCGGCGACGGCAACCTGCCGACCCAGTTCAACCCGTCTGTGGCCACCAAGCAGGACGCCGCCAAGGACGAGAACCCGACCGCGTGCACCACCAACGCCAAGTGGCTCGGCAATCAGGCGCGTCCCTCGCCGACTTCACCGACAAGGCGCTCGACCTGCTGCAGGCCAACCCGAAGTCCGAGAAGGGCTTCTTCCTGCAGGTCGAAGGCGCTTCCATCGACAAGCAGGACCACAACGCCAACGCCTGCGGCCAGATCGGCGAGACCGACGACCTTGACAAGGCCATCTCCGCCGCCCTCAAGAAGGTCGACCTGAGCGACACCCTCATCATCGTGACCGCCGACCACGCCCACACCTCGCAGATCGTCGAATCCCAGCCGTACTACGCGCTGAGCACCGTGCTGAAGAACGCCGACGGCTCCAAGACCACCATCTCCTACGGCACCTCCGAGAAGAACCTATACTCCGACGGCCAAGACACCGAAGGCGCGGCCGATTCCAGCAAGGCCCAGGGCAACATGAGCCACACCGGCACCCAGCTGCGCATCGCCGCATCGGGTCCCGGTGCGTCCCGCGTGGATGGCCTGACCGACCAGACCGATAACTTCTACACGATCGCCGGCGCTTGGCCTGGCGACCGACACCACATCGCAGAACAACCTGTCCAACGGCGGCAAGGTCACCGTGAACAAGGACAAGGACGGCAAGTACAGCGCGGCCGTCACCGGCTTCAACGGTGACGCGGTGCTGTCGTACCAGCTGGTCGACAACGCCTCCAGAAGGTCGTCGCCGAGTCCAACACGTCCACCCCGCTCTCCGGCGTGCGCGTCGCCACCGCGGCCACCACCTCGATCTCGTTCGCCGACTTCACTCCGGCCGAGGGCGCGTCCTACACGCTGACGGTGAACGGCCGCCAGTCCGGCAAGTCCGCCTCCGCGAGCTTCCCGTCCGCCTCAGCTCCGCCGACAAGACGCCGAACGGCGGCAACGGCAGCGGCACTGTCGCTCAGGCACCGTCAAGGAGCCGACCGCTCCTCTGGGCAAGACCGGCGCGCCGTGCTCGGCCTGGCGCTGATGGTGCTCGCTCTGGGCGCCGGCGCGATGGTCGTGCGCTCCGTCAAGGCGGGTCGCCGCTGAGCTGACGTTCGCCGCGATTCGTGACGTCGCCCAGGCGACTGATACGCCAGTCGCTGCAACCTGTGATGGTTGCGGCCGGCTCTTTGCATTTGGGGGCTCTCAAAACTCGCAGATACGGCGGCTTTTTCGCTAAGAAATCGGTGTATCTGCGAGTTTTGAGAGCGGACTTGAGTGATATCGACTCAAGTTTTTGTGAAGAAGTGGGAATAAAAGCTGGTGCTCGAAAGTTGAGTAGTGTAGGCTCAAGTTTTGGAAGGCAAAACGAGGGCAACCTTGAGGCGAAGACCCGTGGGCGTCGATCGAGCACCGATGGCCGCGGGGCCAAGACTTGAGCAAGCAAACGTAAACGAACAAGATATCTAAGGAGCACACATTATGGCACGTGCAGTTGGTATTGATCTGGGTACTACGAATTCCTGCATCGCGACCCTTGAAGGTGGCGAGCCCACCGTCATCGTGAACGCCGAAGGCGCGCGCACCACGCCGTCCGTGGTGGCGTTCAGTAAGTCCGGCGAGATTCTGGTCGCGAGGTCGCCAAGCGTCAGGCCGTGACCAACGTCGATCGCACCATCAGCTCCGTGAAGCGTCACATGGGCACCGACTGGACGTCGAGATCGACGGCAAGAAGTGGACGCCTCAGGAGATCTCAGCGCAGATCCTGATGAAGCTGAAGAGGGACGCCGAGGCGTACCTCGCGAGCCCGTCACCGATGCCGTCATCACCTGCCCGGCATACTTCAACGACGCCCAGCGTCAGGCCACCAAGACGCCGGCAAGATCGCAGGCCTGAACGTCCTGCGCATCATCAACGAGCCGACCGCGGCCGCGCTGGCCTACGGTCTTGAGAAGGGCAAGGAAGACGAGCGCATCCTGGTCTTCGATCTCGGCGGCGGCACCTTCGATGTGTCCCTGCTGGAGATCGGCAAGGACGACGACGGCTTCTCCACCATTCAGGTGAAGGCCACCAACGGCGACAACCACCTGGGCGGCGACGACTGGGATCAGAAGGTCATCGACTGGCTCGTCGGCGAGGTCAAGAACAAGTACGGCGTCGACCTGTCCAAGGACAAGATCGCGCTGCAGCGTCTGAAGGAAGCCGCGGAGCAGGCGAAGAAGGAACTGTCTTCGTCCACTTCGACCTCCATCAACATGCAGTACCTGGCCATGACGCCCGACGGCACCCCGGTGCACCTGGACGAGACCCTGACCCGTGCGCACTTCGAGGAAATGACCTCCGACCTGCTGGGCCGCTGCCGCACGCCGTTCAACAACGTGCTGCGCGATGCCAACATCTCCGTGAGCGACATCGACCACGTGGTGCTGGTCGGTGGCTCCACCCGTATGCCGGCCGTCAAGGAGCTCGTCAAGGAGCTTACCGGCGGCAAGGAAGCGAACCAGTCCGTGAACCCGGATGAGGTCGTGGCCGTCGGCGCCGCTGTGCAGTCCGGCGTCATCAAGGGCGACCGCAAGGACGTCCTGCTGATCGACGTGACCCCGCTGAGCCTCGGCATCGAGACCAAGGGCGGCATCATGACCAAGCTCATCGACCGCAACACCGCCATTCCGACCAAGCGCTCCGAGGTGTTCTCCACCGCGGAAGACAACCAGCCGTCCGTGCTGATTCAGGTCTATCAGGGCGAGCGTGAGTTCGCTCGCGACAACAAGCCGCTGGCACCTTCGAGCTGACCGGCATCGCGCCGGCTCCGCGTGGCATCCCGCAGATCGAGGTCACCTTCGACATCGACGCCAACGGCATCGTGCACGTGTCCGCCAAGGACAAGGGCACCGGCAAGGAGCAGTCGATGACCATCACCGGTGGCTCGGGCCTGCCGAAGGACGAGATCGACCGCATGGTCAAGGAGGCCGAAGCCCACGAGGCCGAGGACAAGAAGCGCAAGGAGGACGCCGAGACCCGCAACCAGGCCGAGGCATTCGCCTACCAGACCGAGAAGCTGGTCAACGACAACAAGGATAAGATCTCCGACGAGATCGCCAAGGAAGTCACCGACAAGGTGAACGCCCTGAAGGAAGCCCTGAAGGGCGAGGACATCGAGAAGATCAAGAGCGCGCAGAGCGAGCTCATGACTTCCGCGCAGAAGATCGGCGAGGCACTGTACGCGCAGCAGGGTGCTGCGGGCGCTGCTGATGCTGCCGGTGCGGCTGCCGGTGCGTCGGGTGCCGCCTCCAACGGTGGCGATGACGACGTGGTGGACGCCGAGGTCGTGGACGATGACGACAAGAAGGACAACAAGTAATCATGTCCGAGTTCAACAAGGACGATTACCTGAACGACCTGCCTGACGCGGACAACCTGTCCGCCACCGGGCAGGCCGGCCCTTCCGACGGCGCTGCCGCCGGTTCTGCCGGCAAGGCATCGGACTCGGCCAAGTCTGCGGATGCGTCTGCTGATAAGGGCGCTGCCGGCCCGGCTGAGGACAAGCGTCCGCCGAAGCGGACCCTTCCGATAAGACCGGTGACTCCGCTGCCGCGGGTGCGGATGACGGAGCGGCCGCCGACGACTCGTTGACCCCGCTGGGCAAGGCCAAGAAGGAAGCCGCCGACTATCTCGAAGCGTTGCAGCGTGAACGCGCCGAGTTCGTCAACTACCGCAATCGTGCGCAGCGCGAGCAGGAGCGTTTCCGCCAGCATGGCATCATCGACGTGCTGACCGCGTTGCTGCCGGCGCTCGACGACATCGATCGCATCCGCGAACACAGCGAGATGGACGATTCCTTCAAGGCCGTGGCCGCGAAGATCGACAAGGCGTTCGAGAAGTTCGGCGTGGAGAAGTTCGGCGAAAAAGGCGAGGAATTCGACCCAACCAAGCATGAGGCGATCCTGCACAAGCCGGACGCCGAGGCCGAGAAGGAGACCGTCGACACGGTCGTGGAAGCCGGCTACCGAATCGGTGACCGCGTGATCCGCGCCGCCCGCGTCGTAGTAGCCTCCCCGCAAAACTAACCCCCCCCCAAGAGGAGTTTGCGGGAATCCGGCCACCCTCAGATTTCCGCAAACCACCTGTCTCATCTCGCTGTCACCGCAGCAAGCGTGCGATACCACACTCGCGCAAAACATGCACCCGACTCGGAGATGCAGACGCAAGTCACTGCACCTAACGAGTGCGGAGCTGGCGGGCATGTTGTCCGACCGTAAACCTCGGCCCGAGCGGCCTGGAGCGAAGTCGGACAACATGCCCGCCAGCTCCGCACGGTCTACGGTCTCCGCACCGCCCCAAGTGTCCGCTACCCCAAGCGACAAAACTCCGCACGGTCGCACGTTGACCGCAGACACGATCACATCACCGTCGTCTCCGCTCCGGTCACAGCAAACATGCCGACTTCCGCGGTGACGAACGCCAATACGCAACAACAGAAAAACAACATACGACACACATACACGCATACACGAAAGGAGACCTGAATGGCTGAGAATGAATGGCTGAGCAAGGATTTCTACAAAGTCCTCGGTGTCTCCAAGGACGCCACCGAGGATGACATCACCAAAGCGTACCGCAAGCTGGCGCGCAAATACCATCCCGACCTGAACAAGACGAAGGAAGCCGAGGAGAAGTTCAAGGACATCTCCGAGGCGTACGACGTGCTCAGCAACAAGGAGCAGCGGCAGAAGTACGACGCGATCCGCCAGTTCGGCATGGGCGGGGCGCGTTTCTCTGGCGGCTCCGGTCAGGGTGGGTTCGACGCTTCCGGATTCTCGGATATCTTCGGTTCGATGTTCGGCGGCAACGGCGGCAATGTGCGCTTCAGCACGTCCGGCGGCGGTCCGAGCAATCTCAACGACATCTTCTCGATGTTCGGCGGGGCTGCCGGTGGCCGTGGCAGTGCGAGCTATGGCGGTTCGCGTTACGGTAACCCGTATGAGGAGCCGCCGACTCCGCAGCGCGGCGATGACCGCAAGTCCAAGATCACGTTGACGTTCCGTCAGGCGGTCAAGGGCGCTACCGTGTCGCTGCGCGTGGACGGCAAGCAGTTCAAGACGCATATTCCCGCCGGGGTCAAGGACGGCAGAAGATTCGTATCGCAGGCAAGGGCAGGCCGGGCAGCAACGGCGCGCGAACGGCGACATGTATCTGACCGTGCAGGTGAAGCCGGATCCGCGGTTCACGATGCGCGGCCATGACATCGTCATGGATGTGCCGGTGACCGTAGGCGAGGCTGTGGCCGGTGCCCGCGTGGAAGCGCATGACATCGATGGCGAGACCGTCACGTTCAAGGTGCCGGCGGGCTCGTCCAGTGGCGCGGAGATCCGTGTCAGCGGCAAGGGCGTTCAGTCCGCCACTGCCGGCGACCTGATTGGTTGCGTGCAGATTCGCGTGCCCGCGAAGCCGGGTCTGGGCGCGAAGCACGCCGCGAAGGAATTCGACAAGTCCGTCGAAGGCTACGCCGAAGCGGTTGCCGCCGAGCGGTAATCCTCCCGGCGGCATCTCGCATCGTCGCGGAGCGACTGGGGGGCGGTTCACCATCACCCCGCAGCCGATAATCAACGTTAAGGAGATGATGATCATGGCGCGAATCGCACAGGAAGTCAGGCGTGCGTATGCTGCTTGCGCCGCGGCGTTGGTCTCCGGCGGCGTTGATCTCGATGCAATCGACGCGCTCGGCCTGAACGTGGAGATGCCGGTGTTCACGGTGAGCCAGGCGGCTCAGATTGCGGGCGTGCATCCACAGACGTTGCGTCAGTACGACCGCCTTGGTCTGGTGGTGCCTCAGCGCACGGAGGGTGGTGCGCGGCGCTACACGCTTCGTGACGTGGCGCGTCTTGCGCAGGCGCAGCAGTTGAGCCAGGACGAGGGTATCAATCTCGCAGGCGTCACGCATATTCTTTCGTTGCAGGAGGAGAACAGGCAGCTGCGCCGGCAGATTCGGCATCTTCGCCGTCGACTGGACGGCGATAGCGTGTTCGAGGCCGGTATGGATGGTGAAGTCGTCGAGGTGCGGCAGTCGCCGTTCTATCATGTGCGTCGGCGCGGGCGCGCATATATCGCACCGTTGCAGATCACATCCGGTCGCGAATAGGCGGCCATCATCCCGTCATAGTCCCATCTGGCATCCGCTGGATGGGACTTTTGTCGTATGGGGACGTCTTGTATCCCGCCATCGTCCCGTTTTATTCCTGTCGGATGGGACTTTGGGCGGGTGCTGGATGGGAAGTGGGGGGGGTGATACGGAATCGCAGACAATTGTATGTCATTTTGTTCACAATGTAGGCTATAATACTGTACCCGACAGCGATTTTGCTATGCCAATGAAGATTGAATAGCAAGATACTATACAAATAACGCTCGATGGTGAGGAAGCCATGCCGTCCCATAGGTGGAACGGCGGTCGGGGCCCAAAGTCGTGACCCGGCGTTGCACAGGAGAGGAACACACATGGTTCATTCGACCAAGCCATCGCTGCTGCGCCGTCTTGGCGCGCTGGTGGCGGCCGCTGCCATGCTGGTGGTACTGCCCGCAGGGGTATCCACCGCGAGTGCGGCCAGCGATGATGCTGACATGCTCACCGTCACGATGACGCGTACCGACACCCTCGGCGACGAGGTATATGTCGGTGACACGCTCACCTACAGTTTCACCAACACCAACAACACGAGTTCGGCATTCACCGCATTCCCCGCCGAGTCGAATCTGAGCGGTGTGCTGACCACAGGAACGCCGAACTGCCGTTATGAGAACCTTGCGGGAGGCGCTTCCTACCCTTGCTCCACGGCCAGCCACACCATCACTGCGGATGATCTCACGGCCGGCAGCTTCACCCCGCGTACCGTGTGGAAGGCCACCTCTGACCGAGGGGGCACTCAGGTGCTGCAAGACAACATCGTCTCCACCGGCGATACCGTCACCGTGAAGGAAGGCAAGCGCCCCGATCCGGCCACCATCCCACAGACCGTGCCGATGGTGAGGCCGTGCGCCTGGCCACCGCCCGCCAGAACCTCGGTACCGAATGCTACCGTATTCCGGCGCTCGCCGAGGCGCCCAACGGCTGGATCCTCGCCGCATTCGACCAGCGTCCCAATACGGCGATGGCCAACGGCAGCGGCGTCAAGTGCTGGGATGCCCCGCAGCCGAACTCCATCGTGCAGCGCATCTCCAAGGATGGCGGCAAGTCGTGGACGCCGATCCAATATGTCGCGCAGGGCAAGAACGCCCCGGAACGCTACGGCTATTCCGACCCATCCTATGTGGTCGATAAGGAGACCGGCGAGATCTTCCTGTTCTTCGTTCACTCGTATAACAAGGCTTCGCCGACTCTCAGCTTGGCGTCGATGAGAGCAACCGCAATGTGCTGCATGCGGTCGTCGTCAGCTCAAAGGACAACGGCGAGACGTGGAGCAAGCCGCGTGACATCACCGCTGACATCACCAAGGGTTACGAGAACGAGTGGAAGTCCCGTTTCGCCACCTCCGGTGCCGGCATCCAGCTCAAGTACGGCAAGTACAAGGGTCGTCTGATTCAGCAGTATGCCGTGGGCCGTACGACCGGTTCGAACGCCGCGGTATCCGTGTACTCCGACGACCATGGCAAGACCTGGCAGGCCGGCAACCCGGTGACGGGCATGCTGATGGATGAGAACAAGGTCGTGGAGCTGTCTGATGGCCGTGTGATGCTCAACTCCCGCCCGGGTAACGGTTCCGGTTACCGTCGCGTGGCGATTTCGGAGGACGGCGGCGTGAACTACGGTACGGTCAAAAACGAGACGCAGCTGCCGGATCCGAACAACAACGCGCATATTACGCGCGCGTTCCCGAATGCTCCCGAGGGCTCGGCGAAGGCGAAGGTGCTGCTGTACTCGTCGCCGCGCGCGAACAACGAGGGCCGTGCGAACGGCGTGGTCCGCATCTCGCTCGATGACGGTACCACGTGGTCATCCGGAAAGCTGTACAAGGAAGGCTCGATGGCCTACTCGGTCATCACCGCGCTGAGCGGTGCCGCTGGCGGTGGTTATGGTCTGCTGTACGAAGGCGCTTGGGTCACCGGCGGCGGCATTGACAGCCACGACATCATGTACACGCACATTTCCATGGATTGGCTCGGCTACCTGTCCGCCACCGCAGATGACGTGACCGCTTCGGTTGAAGAGGGTGCCAGCACGGTGGACGTGACCGTTCCGGTGAGCAACGTCGGTTCTGTGGATTACACCGGCGTGACGGTGACTCCGGCCGATCTGCCGACCGGATGGTCTGCCTCTCCGGTGAACGTGGGCGCTCTTGCCAGCGGCGCGTCCAAGGACGTGACCGTCACGGTGAATGTTCCCGCAACTGCCAAGAAGGACGATGTCGCCAAGATCGTCCTGCGCGTGACTGGCACGTCCGCTGCGAATGCCAACGCCACGACCGGCTTTGACGGCTCCATCACGGTGAACGTCACCGAAAAGAGCGAGCCCGATCCTGAGCCGGAGCCGACCATCACGGGTGTTTCGGCGGTGACGTCGCAGGCTGGTGTGAAGGTCGGTGACGTGTTTGATGCGTCGAAGGTGTCGGTGACCGCGGCGATGAGTGATGGTTCGTCGAAGGCGTTGGCTGCCGGCGAGTATTCGCTGTCGGCTGTGGATGCTGACGGCAAGGCGGTCGATTTGGCTGAGCCGTTCGCAGCGGCTGGTGTGGTGACGGTCACGGTGAGTGTGCCTGTGGAGGGTGCGAATCCGTTGACGGCATCGTTCACGATTGACGTGGCCGAGAAGAGCGTCGAACCGGAGCCCAAGCCCGAACCGGAGAAGCCGGCCGGCCCGAAGGTCGACGTGCCCACCGAGCAGCCCGGCCTGTCCAAGACCGGCGCTTCCACGGCAGGCATGTCCATCGTGTTCGTCTTGTTGGCGCTGTCCGGTGTCGCGGCGTTGTCGCTGCGCCGCCGCTCCGTTCACTGATCTGACCGAGACCTCACTGCCGCGGCGGTAAACCGCCCGGCCGATGAGTGACGGCATACAGGAAAAGCCCCCGAAACACGGGGGCTTTTTCATGTTGTAATTCGTTCACTCTGTAGACTACAATGAGGGAAATTTCAGCGTATCGCTGTGATTCTCATATAACCGATAGTTCATAAAAATCATGCGGTAAAGAAGCCGACTGCGCCGAAGAAGACGCTGCTACCCCCGTATCGGTCCGGAAGCTGACCTGCCGCAGAGAAGAAAGTCTCGATATGACCACAATATTCCGACGTGCCACGGCAAAAACGCTGATGCGCAAGCTCAGCGGGCTGCTGGTGGCCATCGCCATGCTGGCAGTGCTGCCGGCTGGCACCATCAGCGCGAATGCGGCGGACGAACCCCCTCAAGAATATCTGCAACTCACCCTGACCCGCACCGACAGCAACGGCACCCCGGCCGAAGTCGGCGACAAGCTCACCTACAGTCTCGGCTACAAAAACGTTTCCGATACCGATTTCATTGTGCATCCCACGGCGTCGAACCTCAACAATGTCGCCACGCCGCAGTCGGCGAGCAACCCCAATCCCATGTGTCGGTGGGGGAATCTCGCGGCGGGTGCTTCGGCTGCATGCACTTGGAGCGCGAGCAAGGAGTTCGCCTACCATGTGGTGACCGAAGATGATGTCGCAAACGGCTTCACGCCCACCGCGACCGTGGCGGCGACCACTCAGGACGGCACCAATGGCGTTCTGCAAAGCGTCGACATCACCGGCGAGACGGTGCCGGCCGTCCCTGCGACCTCCACACTGCGCGTCGCCATGCAGCGTACCGATACGCTCGGCGATAATGTGAAGATCGGCGACCGGCTGACCTTCAACTTCACCTACACCAACAAAACCGCGCAGAAGATTTATGCCTACCCGAGCGAGTCGAACATCGAACGCGTGGACGTGGTGTCCTATCCGAGAAACAGCTGCCGATCCGGAGTGGAGGCAACCGGACCGCATCATGTGGGTTCGCCTATCACGTCATCACCGCTGAGGACGTCGTGGCTCGCAGATACACGCCGACAGCCACATTCCGCGCCACATCGGACCGCGACGGCACGCAGGTGCTGCAAGATGACATGACGTTCACCACCGGCACGGTGACCGTCGCGGGGCCGGCCGACGACGCCGCGTCCACGCCGACGGAGCGCAAAGACGGCGAACCGCTCCTGCTGGCAACCAACAAGCAGATCGGCAACACCGATTACTACCGCATCCCCGCCATCGCGCAGGCACCCAACGGCTGGATTCTCGCCGCATGGGATTTGCGGCCGAAATCGGCGGCGGACGCGCCCAACCCGAACTCGATCGTGCAGCGCATCTCCAAGGACGGCGGCAAGTCATGGGAGACGCTGGCATACGTGGCGCAGGGACGCAGCGCCACCAACAAATACGGCTACTCCGACCCGTCCTATGTGGTCGACGAGGAAGCGGCAAGATCTTCCTGTTCTGCGTGAAATCGTACGATCAGGGCTACTTTGGCTCCGTATTGGGTGTGGAAGATGCACGCAACGTGCTGCAGGCCGTCGTCATGGAATCCGACGACAACGGCGCAACATGGAGCGAGCCGCGCAACATCACCAAAGACATCACCAAGGGTCACGAAGACGAGTGGAAGTCCCGTTTCGCATCCTCCGGCCATGGCATCCAGCTCAAGTACGGGCAGTACAAGGGCCGTTTGATACAGCAATACGCTGTGCGCACCACGAGCAACACGAACATCGCGGTGTCCGTGTATTCCGACGACCATGGCAAGACCTGGAAGGCCGGCAACCCCGTGACCGAAGTGAACATGGACGAGAACAAGGTCGTGGAGCTGTCCGACGGTCGCGTGATGCTCAATTCCCGTCCGGGCGCGGCGGGATACCGTCGCGTTGCGATCTCGGAGGACGGCGGCGTGAACTATGGTCCGATCAAATCGGAGACCCAGCTGCCGGATCCGAACAACAACGCGCAGATCACGCGCGCGTTCCCGAACGCTCCGGAAGGTTCGGCGAAGGCGAAGGTGCTGCTGTATTCGGCGCCGCGGGCGAGCAACGAGGGCCGTGCGAACGGTGTCGTGCGTGTTTCATTCGATGACGGCACCACATGGTCGGCCGGCAAGCTGTTCAAGGAAGGCTCGATGGCCTACTCGGTCATCACCGCACTGAACGACGCCGCCGGCGGTGGTTACGGTCTGCTGTACGAAGGCGAAAGCATCACCTACACGCGCGCGTCGATGGAATGGCTGGGATATCTCACCGCCACGGCGAGCGGCACCGCGACCGTCAAGGAAGGCGAGGGGACGCTGACCGCGCCGGTCACCGTCACCAACGACGGTCTGACCGACTACACGAACGTCACCGTGACCCCCACAGGTCTGCCGTCTGATTGGAGCGCCGAAGCCGTGAACGTCGCAATCTTGCCGCCGGTCAGAGCGCGACCGTGAACGTTCCGGTGACTGTGCCTGCGGCGGCTGTCAGTGGTACCGTCGCGAAAGCGACGATGAAGATCACCGGCAAGTACGCGCAGTCCGAAGACACGCTGCACAGCTTCGCCGAAGGCGAGTTGGCGGTGACCGTCACCGAACCGGATCCCGCAGCCAAGCGGCTCAAACTCACCATCGAACGTACCGATGACAACGGAGCCCCGGTCAAGGTCGGTGACACGCTGACCTACCGGATCACCTATGAGAACGTCGGCACGCAGTCATTCGCGGTCTATCCGCGCGAATCCAATCTGGACGGCGTGACGACCCCGCAGTCGGCGAGCAACCCCGCTCCCGTATGCCGGTGGAGCAGGTTGGCTCCGGGAGCGACCGGTGCATGCGTCAGCGGCAACGGCAAACAGCTCGCCTACCACACGGTGACGGAAGCGGACGCGACGGCCGGCTCGTTCACGCCGAGCGCGACCATCGACGCACCGCAGACGCGAGCGGCGAGACGGTGCTCGAATCAGTGTCCATCACCGGTGACCCCGTCACCGTGAGCCAGCCGGTCGAACTGCCGGCGGACATCGCCGCATGGAAGACCCGCAACGAGGCGCTCGCCGACTGGCAGACGCTCTCCGAAAAGCTCGCAAAGACCGACCGCATCAACTGGCTGTTCACCGGCGACTCCATCACGCACGGCGTGCAGTTCACGCGTGGCTACCGCACCTATTCGGAACTGTTCGCGAACCATCTGGACACCGCGTCGGTGCGTGGTGTATCCCGCGCCAACGATGTGGTCATGAACACCGGCATCTCCAGCGCGGACGCCAGTTGGCCGCTCAAGGACGGCGCATTCGAGAAATGGGTGTCCGACAAGCACCCCGACGTCGTGTTCTCACGTTCGGCATGAACGACGGGCGTACAGGCCAGGCGTTCACCGTCGACCAGTACACCGCCAACCTGTCCACACTGATTGACAAGATCCGCGACCTCGGCGCCATCCGGTGCTGCAGACA
>ENA-OQDE01000777-OQDE01000777.1-human-gut-metagenome-genome-assembly--contig:-NODE-777-length-16100-cov-2.977399_pt1 | contig 16100 bp, 20 predicted proteins | sample MGYA00242768_ERZ504595 | MGnify/ENA primary metagenome ERZ504595 (study PRJEB26092, sample SAMD00036307) | human gut metagenome | host: Homo sapiens | study: EMG produced TPA metagenomics assembly of...
CTATCTATTATACTCATTTCCTGCAAAAATGTACAGAAAAACAGGCAGACACTTCAAAAAAGCATCTGCCTGTCTTTCTTACAGTCATTTTATAACATTTCTGCACGCAGTTCTTCTGCACTCTTCGGACTTAAATATGCCGGAGCAATATCAAATACTGTCTTGCATCCTGTCTGTCCTTCTTTATGGAGGCGATATGCTGCTCTTGCATATGCCAGAATCACAGAAGAAGTAAATTCCGGATTGGAATCCAGTTTCAGACTGTATTCGATCAGATGTTTGTTTTCTTTTTCCCAGCCTGTCACACCACTTCTGAGTACAAATCCTCCGTGCGGGATTCCACTGTGATTTGCTTTTAATTCTTCCTCGCTGATAAAATGTACCGTTGTGTCATAATCTGCAAAGTAGTTCGGCATTGTCTTGATTTCCTCTTCCACTCTTGCAGCATCTGCGCCTTCCTCCAGCACAACAAAGCACTCTCTTGTGTGTTTCTGGCGTGTAGTCAGCTCCGGATTTTCACCGTTTCTTACTGCTTCCAGTGCAGACTCTACCGGAATTGTATACTGTTTTGCGTCTTTTACACCTGCGATCCGGCGCACTGCGTCAGAATGTCCCTGGCTGACACCTTTTCCCCAGAACGTATAGTCTTTTCCTTCCGGAAGTACTACATTTGCATACAGTCTGTTCAATGAGAACATTCCCGGATCCCAGCCCACAGAGATAATTCCGATGTGTCCGCCTTTTTTTGCAGCTGCGTCTACGTTTGCAAAGTGCTCCGGAATCTTTGCATGAGTATCAAAACTGTCTACTACATTGAACATCTTCGCATATTCCGGTGTCTGTACAGGAAGATCTGTCGCACTTCCTCCACACAGGATCATCACATCGATCTTATCTTTCCAGTCAGCAGCATCTGCAATGTTGCACACTGCAGCTGTCTCTGTCAATATTGTCACGTCTTCCGGATTTCTGCGGGTAAATACAGCCACCAGTTCCATATCCGGATTCTGTCTGATCGCGCATTCCACTCCGCGTCCCAGATTTCCATATCCTAAAATACCAATTCTAATACTCATCTTTTTTCTCCTTTGCACTTTGTATTTTGTTACTTATTATAATCTCCATGTTCTATTTTTCAAGTTTTTATTTTTGATTTTTTGTTATTTTTTTCAAAACCCGTGACTGTGTGTGAACAGAAAACAAAACACATTTTTATGCCTGCTCATCATAGGATTCCAGAAAATGATGTTTGACTCCGTTTTCCTTGTATGCAATTACCGTACTCAAATTGACATTTTCCACACTCTTAAAAATATTTCCCTCTACATACGGGTTCGTTTCTTTCAGTTTTGCGATCAGGTGCTTGATCTCCATCCGTTTGGATGCACTGCTTCCATCCGCACTGCAGGTACTGCATGTCTCGGTAAACCGGCAGGCGCACTGCAGAAAATGCAGGTGATTGTAATCTCTCCAATGCTTGATATCATCTTCCCTTACCAGATACAGCGGACGAATCAGCTCCATCCCCTCAAATTCGTGCTGTGCAGCTTCGGCATCATGGTCTGTACCTGCGCACCATACAACATTCCCATCAGGATTGTCTCAATCACATCATCATAGTGGTGTCCAAGTGCGATCTTGTTGCATCCAAGTTCTTTTGCCTTACTGTAGAGATGCCCTCTTCGCATTCTGGCACATAAATAACACGGAGATTTTTCCACATCAAACACCGCATCAAAAATATCAGACTCAAAAATTTTGATCGGAATCCCCATCATTTTTGCATTCTGTTCAATCAGTTTCCGGTTCAGTTCACTGTATCCCGGATCCATCACCAGATATTCCACCTCAAACGGAAACTTGTTGTGCTTTTTTAATTCCTGAAACAGCTTTGCCATCAGCATCGAATCTTTTCCACCGGAAATACAGACTGCAATCCTGTCCCCCTCCTGCACCAGCTCATATTCCCGAACTGCCTTGGCAAATCGCGAGAACAGCCTTTTGTGAAATTTTTGCGGATACTTTTCTCAATCTCTTCTGCCCGCAAAAGTTCTTCACCTGGTTCTTCCTCTTCCTTCTTCTGCTCAGCTTCCATCCGCTCTAACAGCCACCTCGTATATCCGCCTTCCAGACTGACTGCATCATATCCTTTCTCCCGGAGCACTTCTGCACATTCTTCACTTAATGCCCCTCGCGTACAGTAAAGCACCAGCTTCTTTTCCTTATCCGCCGCATCCAGATTCTGCTCGATTGTTTCTGTCGGAAGCCACTCTGCCCCCGGAATCATTCCGTATGACATGGAAGCTTCATCCCGAATATCGATCAGGCGATAAGACTGCTCCGGCATGGATAAGAGCTCTTTATATTGTATATTCCACTCTTCCATCTTTTTCAAATGTATCCTTTCTATATTCCTACCATAGAAATAAGTTTAATAACCTTTTTTATTATACGGGTATTCAGAAGAATTGACAAGTAGCAGTTTTGTATAATCCTTTTCTGTATTAGCACATTTAAAACATCATATGTGAGAGGAGAATCAAAATGACATTGAGAGAAAAATATGGAGAATGGGGAATTATTTTAGGCGCTACTGAAGGTGTCAGAAAAGCATGAGGCAATGATCAACGTAAACGTTGTTACATTTATGAAATACTTCTATCACTATATGAAAATCTTTGCTGCACAGGATCGCGGTGCTGTCATCAACGTATCTTCTATGACTGGAATTTCCAGTTCACCATGGAATGGCCAATATGGTGCAGGAAAGGCATTCATTTTAAAAATGACAGAGGCTGTTGCCTGTAAAACGGAAAAGATCAATGTTGATGTGGAAGTCATCACTTTGGGAACTACTCTGACACCAAGTCTTTTAAGCAACCTGCCTGGCGGACCACAGGGGGAAGCTGTTATGAAGACTGCTCAAACACCGGAAGAAGTTGTGGACGAAGCTTTTGAAAAATTAGGAAAAGAACTGTCTGTTATTTCCGGAGAGCGCAATAAAGCCAGCGTCCATGACTGGAAAGCGAATCATACAGAAGATGACTATATCCGCTATATGGGATCTTTCTATCAAGAATAATTATTGAAGTAATTAAATGAAAAATCAGAAAGCCATAAAAGTATTGTTTTTCAGTACTTTTATGGCTTTATCACGCATCTTTATACCAAAAAACCGTAAAGCCACATTTTATGTAACTTTACGGTTCTTTTCCAAAAGTCGGAGTGACGTGATTCGAACACGCGACCTCTACGTCCCGAACGTAGCGCTCTACCAAGCTGAGCCACACTCCGATATAAGATAAGAAATTCTTATCTTATAACCTACGGATAGAGGACTCGAACCTCTACTAACAGAGTCAGAGTCTGCTGTGCTGCCATTACACCAATCCGCATCACCTCATGTTTCGTCTCTGTCCAGACGCAACATAGTTATTATATCCATATGTATAAGAAAAGTCAATACCTTTTTTATATTTTTTGTTTTTATTTAATAAAGGTGATTGAGTGTGAACAGTAACGAATAGGGCCGACCATCACGCCGGCCCATTCTTTAAGAATTTTTTACATGCCTTAATTGCTCATTGAGCATATTTAACATTTCAGGTGTAATTGCTGGTCCGATCATTTTCGCAAGCTCTACGAATGTCAACGAACGAATTGAATTCTGCACACTCTCAGTCAGTAACGCTTTACCACCTTCTCCAAACGAGATAAACAACCCATTCAGAATTTCATTGCCTTTCTCTGTATCCAGTATTGTCCCTATCTCATCATATACAGACAGAAAGCCCTGTGTTGCTTCAAGCTTCTTTTTTCTCCATACTCATCCAGGAACCAGTTGACTCCGTCATTTTCGCCGGACTCCAGAATATACTCTGCCTCCAATCCATCTGTATGAGTAAAAGCGGCCTCGTCTTCGCAAACCTTCTCATCTCCGCAATAACCATAAATTGTAATTTGGTGATTTTGAGTTAATTTAATACCTTCAAACAGGAAACAATATGTCCCTTTTTGTTCTTGGATCCGTTTTCCATCCATCCAAAGTTCCGCCTTTTCGATTCCTGTGGCGTATACTTTTATTGTTGTAGTGTCTCCCGGTCTTTTTTGAAAACGCTTTGAACAGATGTGCACAAACGGTTTTTCTGTCCAATATGCTTTATAAAGATAAAATGCATCCTTTTTAATTTTCCGATCATATGTAACCAGACCTTTTGTATTACGCCCTTGTGTGCCACCTTCTTTTCTCTTATCTGCCGCAAAATCGAACATATTCCACACAAAGCTGCACCAGAGATACGGTCGTTCCTGTATTGCCTGAAGCATTTTTTCGTGATAATAAGACTGGTACTCTTCCGTATAATCCTGACGTTTCGGAGCATCCGAATGATATTGAACATTGGTATCTGCGCCATATTCCGAAATTCCCATGCACATATCAGAATTTTCTTTATGGAGAGAGTCCATCCACGCTCCGCAGTCCTCTACTTTTCCTGCATACCATCCCATATAAACATTATAGGCCGATAAATCTGTAATCTTGTTCTGTTCACTTTGGCTCTCCACAGTTGTCAGATTTGCAAGCACTGTTTTTCGGGACGGGTCCAGCTTGTGGCATAATTTCTGCAGAATCCTCTGATTTTCCACAAGTTCATCAGACTCTTCCCCCATCGTGATTTCATTACTGATCCCCAAAGCAAATACTTGGATGATTATAATTCTGCATAATCAATTCCCGCATCTGTCGTACAGTATCCTCTTTTGCTTCTTTCGTATTTATAAAACGAGAAATAAATGGAATTTCCGCCCAAACTACCATACCTAACTCATCACAAAAATCATAAAAACTCTGTGCATGCTGATAATGTGCCAGTCTTACTGCTGTAGCTCCTATTTCATGAATCAACATCGCATCTTCTCTTTGATCTTCCTCGCTGATTGCCCATCCTTTTCCTTGTCGGTCCTGATGTCTGGAAACTCCGCGCAAAGGATAACTCTCCTGATTCAGGAAGAATCCTGTTTCAGCATCCACATAAAATTCCCGAATACCAAATCGTACTTACCTCATCACCGGAACCTTCCATGATCATTTTCGCTGTATATAAATAGGGATCTTTTTTCCCATTCCATACTCTTGGATTATCTATGAAAAACACTTTTTCAGGTTTCTCTGTATTTGCTTCCAGGATAATCTCCCCTTCTCCATTCCGTATCTGCACCTTATATGCTTCACTTTGCCCGCCTGATACCTTTCCCTGCACCAGACTTCTGCTTTTCCATCTTCGTTTAGGTGTGAAGTCACATAAATCCCGGGACCTCCATATTCTTCCAATTCAAAATGCCGTTCAGGTACAACCAGTAAATTTACACCTCGATACAAACCACCGAAAAAGGTAAAGTCCGCAAATTGCGGATATGTATCCTGACTTTCCGAATTATCTACTGCAATTGCAAGAATATTCTCCTTTTCTTCCAATCTTTCCGTCAAACGAATCCGAAACAGCGAAAATCCTCCGATATGATGCCCGATCTCTGCTCCATTGAGATACACATGTGCAGTCTGACTTGCAGCCGGAACCTCCAAATAAATTTCATCGCCCTGAGGACGCTCCAGTTTTCGAACATACCAGCATTCTCTTCTGTCATAATAATCGTCCCCATCTGCCCGTCTTCTGCATTCCACGTATGAGGCAGTGTTATCTCCTGCATTGCCGAAAAATCGGGTGCTATCAGATTTGGTCTTTCTTTTGTAAAAAACCAATTTTCATTAATTTCTATTTTTCGTCTCATTCTTCGTCTCCTGTTTCACCAATCAATTCCACATTGGAACGTCCCAGTTTCTTTTCCAGCTCTAATGTCTTGTTTTTATCCAGCGGATACACAAACCGCAAACAAATGTATTGGGCAGCAACACAAACTGCATATACCAGACCGATCAGAATCAATACATTTCTTGCCACATCTACACTCTGCTGTGCCCCCAGGTTCTCATCATATCCTGTTAAGATCAACAAGAACGAAACAATCGATACTCCCACTCCCTGAGCCAGTTTTCTTCCCAGAGAATACGTTGCATATATAGTTCCCTCTTCTCATTTTCCTGTCTGTAATTCTTGATAATCCACACTGTCCGCCACAAGTGCCCACACAACAGTCGAGAAAAAATACAGGAACTGTTTATGAGTACTGCTAAGATAATATAAATCATCATTCCCGTATTGTCAGGTGTTATCGGAAGAAATACAATTCCTGCTGCCGCCAAAATTCCAATCAACATCGGGGCTGCTGCAGCTTCACGTTTTCCGAAGCGCTGTACTGTCGGTTTTACCAGTGGTATTACAATTAAAGATGGAATCATTGTTGCAAGCCCCAGAATACCGGATAATTTTGCATTTTTAAAATAACTCTGAAATACAATCTGATTCGCGCTGGAAAGCCCTATCTGCATGATGATCAGCGCAATGGATGCAATCGTAATCGCTACAACTGCTTTATTTTTCAAAAAAGCGCTTAATGACTCGAAATAATTAAATTTCACTTTTTCCTGAGGTTCATGGGAGACAGCCACTCCCTCCACAGTCCCTTTGATCAGAATCTGAAATGCCGCAAAACCAATGATTCCAAGCACTAACGCCACAATAAACATTCTGCTTCCGATCAGATTGTTATCCTTATCGTAACATAATAACGGTAAAGTAATCAAAACAACAATATTCGCGATCATTGATCCGATTCCGCGGTAAGTTGACAACTGTGCTCTCTCTGTCGGATCTGTAGTAATAGCTGCATTCATTGCTCCATAAGGTACATTGACAACAGTATATGCCATATCCCAGATCAGGTATCCCACAACACATACCAGTACCTTAATCAGATAAGGTGCACTTGGGATCGGCAGAAAACATAACGCTCCTGAAAATAACAGTACAAAAGATCCATAATAAATATAAGTTTTAAATTTTCCTCTTTTTCCCGGTTTCAACGCATCCATTAATGCTCCCATGATCGGATCATTAATCGCATCCCAGATTTTCAAAAGCAAAATAATGATTCCCCATGTTCCTAAATCCAGCCCAATATACTGTGTATAAAACAGCATCAAATAGCTGTTCAGCGCAAAACTCATATTGCACCCTAAATCTCCCATTGCATATGACCATTTATCCTTCACTCCAAACGGTCTTTGTTCTGTTGACTTTGTTCATTTTCATCTTCCTCCTAATCATATTTAAACATTGGTTTTCTTTTTCAGCCTGAAATTTCTTCTCCTTTCTTATAATTTCTGTATGTCGGCTCTCCTGACATTTCATACATCTCCATATTAGTCACAACCATCGGTATCTCACAGTTATAGCCTTGCGCTTCTATCTCTTTTTTATCGAACTCAGCTAAATCTGGCCTGCTTTCACTTCATCCTTCTCTTTCACATGCACAGTAAATATTTTCCATTCAGAGCCACCGTATTATTTCCCATATGGATCAAAATCTCGCTTCCGTCTGTGCTTTCTATCCCAATTGCATGTTTCGTCGGAAACACGGTTTGTATAATCCCATCACACGGTGCATAGACTTTTCCATCATCAGAATGTAACAGTACACCATCTCCTAATGCCTTGCTTGCAAACACTGTATCCTCAGCATTCTCCAATTGTTCCACAGACCCATTGACCGGCATCACAATTATTTCTTCACTTTCCACGGCTTTTTCTTGTCTGTATAACAGCATCTCTATCAACCATGTAAATCCAAACGGCAATACTGCATCAGCAATACTCCCACCAGCTTTACATCTCCTGTTTGAAAAAATCCAAAAAGACCCGTTATTCCCATTCCTGCATATGCATGCATTGAAATTCCAAAAAATCCTGCTGTCGCACCCCCAAGCGCGCCTCCGGCACAACACAGTGCAAACCGCTTTTTATCAGGTTTGATCAGCGCATACATCGCCGGTTCTGTTGCTCCCATGATCGCAGAAACTGCACCCGCTTTGGCTGTCTGTTTTTCTCCACTATTTCTGGATCTCATAAATACCGCAAATGCAACTCCGCTGACAGCAAAGGATGCACTATAAGAAAGTGCTAACAATGGACTGCTGTTTCCTGCAAGAACATCGCAAATGCCAATACGGTAATAATTCCATGTATCCCGACAGATACCAGAACCTGCCACAATCCACCTATCAAAACTCCCATCAAAACAGGCGAGAATCCACACAATGCCATAATTCCTCTGTGAAGCCATTCTGCCATCCAGTTTCCAAACGGACCTGCCACCAGAATGCCGAATGGAAATGCCACCAAAAGCGTCAAAAGCGGAATACAAGATTTTTCCTTGTTTCCGACATCCGTTTTTCCAGGAAACGATAAATCAGTGACGCAATTAATACCGAAAATATAATTGGTAAAAAAGTCGATGTATAGTGGACTGTATTGTTCATTCCCAATATACTGATCTCAAGTCCCTGTATTTTGGGATAACACATGGCCGCTGCCAGCCACACACCAACAAAAGGTTCGATTTTACAATATTTTGCCAGATTATACCCCAACACCAAAGGCAGAAAATATAAAAGGCCATCTCCCAATGCATACATTACCGTATAAACAGTTGTATCTGCTGATAATCCCAGCATAACACATACAGCAAGTATTCCTTTGATCATTCCACTTGCTCCGAGCAGATACAGCGTAGGGCCAATTCCCGCCATCACGGTCAGAAGTGCTGTTTCCAACCCGCTTTTTTTCTCCGGCTTTTCACAAGTATTCTCTTTTGCAGTATCCAGCCCCGCCTGGATGCATACTTCTTTGTATACTTCCCCTACATGCTGCCCGATAACTACCATATATTCACTCAACGCCTGGACTACTGTAATCACACCATCTGTTGCTTCCAGCCCCTTTGTATCTGCCTTTTCAACATCTTTCAATTGAAATCTGAGACGTGTCACACAATGTCTCAAACTGATAATATTTTCCTTTCCTCCTACTTTTTTCACAATTTCCTGTGCCAGTTTTTCATATTTCCGCCTCATTTTCGTTCTTTTTTCCTTTCATTCCTTTTTCTGTTACCCGTTCAATGTGAATTGTCAAATATAACTTTTCTTCCCCGGAAAGACCACAGTGATATTCTTCCTGTATAAACTTTGCAATTCGCTCTACACACTGGTACGATTGATCATATTTATCTCTGACCATGGTAAACAGTTCACTTTCTTCCTCATCATATGTCGTTTTTGTCACCAGCCTCTGTGCCAGAAATTTTAAATGTGTTACAAAGCGGTAATAATATACTGACTCATTTTCAAATTCCATCCGATAATATCTTTTGACAATCGTCTCAATTTCTCCGATAAGCTTTGTAATTTCCAAAACTTTTGTCATATCACTTCCATCTGCAGATGCATTGACGATATGAAGCGCTATAAAAGCTGCCTCATCCTGCAACAAAGATACATTCAATTTTTTCTGAATCATTCCCAATGCTTTTCACCCAGATGAAATTCTTCCGGGTAAAACCGCTGAATATCCCACATCATGGCATTTCTCACCTGTATCCCTTTTTCGCTCCTCTGACTGCCATATAAATGTGGTCTATAAGAGAAATATAAAGTGTGTCGCTGATTTTCTTTCCAAGCTCCAGTTTTATCATCCCTACAACATCATCTGCAACCTTAAAATATTCCACCGGAATCTCTTCCCATAATTCCTGAAAATATTCTAATTCTTTTCTCCCGCGAAGCGTAAACACCTTATTGATTGCGGAAACATCTACAAACTCACCAACTTTTTTCTTAAACGCAATTCCTTTTCCACATACGATTTCTTCTTGTCCCTTTTTATTTTTCACAATTACAACATTGTTGTTTAAAATCCTTTGAATTATCACGACTCTCGCCCACTCCTAAAACACCATTACTTACATACAGACAAAAAAAGACCTATTTACCCCGTTGTACAAGAAATCTGCTCTCATAGCAACAATGTAAATAGGTCTAGCTTGTAAAACAATTACCACCCTAAGTTTTAAATCATTATACCATATTTTCACAAAATGTCAACATGTAAACAAAATATATATCCGCATTTTCGCCAACACTTCTTTGTTTTTCTATTTTTTACAAGAAATGTTGCACAAATTCATATTTTTCTTCTCCATCTGTCTCCAGAATCATGTAACTGCTCTTTCTTCCTTCCTGCCTCGGAAAAGACAGACTTCCCGGATTTAACACAGTAATCCCGTCTCTTTCTTCAAAATACGGGCGATGGGTGTGACCGAACATAATAATGTCCGCATTTCTTGCAGCCCCTTCCTCCCGAATCTGCTCTGTCTCCATTGAAACATAATAACTGTGTCCATGAGTAATAAACACTTTTTTCTTTCCGATCCAGAACTCTTCTTCCGCCGGAAGATAAGAGAAAAAGTCATTATTTCCTCTTATCATATGTTTTTCACATTCTACAACAGCCTCAATATAATCTTCTCCGCCTTCTACATCTCCCAGGTGGATAAACATGTCGATGTCTCCGGCCTCTTTCAGCGCCCTGTCAAGACTTGTATGTCTTCCATGAGTATCACTGACGATCAATACTCTCATAAAATACGCCCTCTATTCTTCTCTCTCTTTTACTTCCATAATCGCACGCATGGCACGAAGTGCACGTCCCTGTGACTGAGTTCATTTTTCTGTACCGGGTCCATCTCTGCTGTTGTGCAGCCATACTCTGGAACATAGAAAATCGGATCGTATCCGAATCCATGTTCTCCTGCAATCTCATATCCGATCATTCCTTCGATCGTACCACGAACAGTTTCTACTGTACCATCCGGAAATGCCGCCGCAATGGCACAGACAAACCTTGCGGTACGCTTTTCATCCGGCACTCCTTTAAGCCTGTCCAGAAGCATCTGATTCTTGATATCATAGGAAGTATCAACTCCCGCATATCTGGCCGAATAAATTCCCGGCTCCTTATTCAGATAATCAATCTCAAGCCCGGAATCATCTGCCAGAATAATATCATCCGGCAAGTACTTTGCGATTGCCTTTGCCTTAATCTGTGCGTTTTCCTCAAATGTGGTTCCATCCTCTACGATATCAATATCAATTCCAGCTTCTTTCATAGAATAGATCGGCATTCCCAGATCAGCCAGGATCATATGGATCTCTTTCATCTTATTCTGATTTCCAGTTGCAAAAATAATTCTCTTTTCCATCTGTTATTCCTCTATTTCTTTGCTTTTGGCGGTCTCGGTCCCATAAACTGGTAAAAATATGTCTTCAGCATTCCATTGTAGATTTTTCTGTTTTTGTCTGCTTTTCTTCCAAAATAGCGCTCTGCATCTTCATAGCTTGTGATCATATACGCTGACCATGAATCCAGAGTACGGAAACTTTCTCCAAAATCAGAATATAACTTCGGAAGTTCCTTTTTCTCCTCAAGACGCTCTCCATACGGCGGATTTGTGATGATAAAACCGTATTTCTTCGGATGGCGCAGATCCTGCACAGCTCTCTGCTGAAAATGAATCATATGACCCACGCCTGCATCTTCTGCATTCTTTCTCGCCGCTCTTACCACGTCCGGATCAATATCATATCCCTGGATGTCTACTTCCACGTCGTCCTGTATCAGGTCATTCGCCTCATTGACAGCGTCATACCATTCTTTCTTTGGAATCAGATTAGTCCATTCCTCCGCAGTAAAAGAACGATTCATACCCGGCGCAATGTTTGCTGCATCATCGCCGCTTCAATCGGAAATGTTCCGCTTCCACAGAACGGATCCACCAGGATACGATCTTTCTTCCATGGTGTCAGCATGATCAGTGCCGCTGCCAGTGTCTCTGTGATCGGCGCTTTGCTTGACAGCTGCCGGTATCCTCTCTTATGAAGTGAAACCCCGGATGTATCGATCCCTACCGTGACAATATCTTTCATAAGAAACACTCTCACCGGGTAGGATGCTCCACTTTCCTCAAACCAGGAAATATGGTAGCAGCTCTTCAACCGCTCCACCATCGCTTTCTTCATGATTGACTGAATATCCGATGGACTGAACAGCTTGCTTTTTACCGATGCAGCCTTCGTAACCCAGAACTTTCCATCTCGCGGGATATAATGCTCCCAGGGGATCTGCTTGGTCTTTTCAAACAATTCATCAAATGTAACCGCCTTAAATGATCCTGCCTTGATCAAAATACGCTCTGCTGTCCGCAAAAATACATTCGCTCTGCATACGGCTTCTGCATCTCCATAAAAAGTAACACGTCCGTCTTCCACCTGGGAGATTTCATACCCCAGATCCAGAATTTCTCTTTTTAGCACCGCTTCGAGTCCAAAATGACACGGTGCTATCAATTCAAATCTTTCCATATATTCCTCCATATGTATCCGAATACACGCATTGCGTGTGTCAAATATCTCTACTCATATTACTATAATTCACACGTATAGTAAAGAAGAGGATACGATTCTGCTGCTGTCTGCACACTAAAATCGTATCCTCTTTTTTCACTTACATGAGTCCCGCTCTGATATTATCTGGCGTTGTTCATGTTTTCGCTGGAATTCGTGCCGTCTCTATGGCAGTTTTTTGATGTTGTCTTATTTGCATTTCTGCTGTTTTTACTGTTTCTGTTCTGTTCATCTGCATAGGATGAATATCCGTTTTCTGATGCATTGTTGTTTGCCATGTTTCTGTTGTTTTCTTTATTACTGTAGTTCTTAGCCATGAGTATTCCTCCTGAAAAATTTATTTGGTACACTTCATAGTATCTCTGCATCTTTCAATTTTATTCGGAATTTTGTATTTTTGCTTGCATTTTCCAATTTCTTATATTATACTTGTGCTTGTAGAAAGTAGTCTTTCTACAACCCCTTATTAATTATTTATACTCCCCTCAAAAGACCGATGGCTCCCCCATCGGTCTTTTACTTTATCTCTATCAACGTTTTCCCTTGAAAAACTGCACGATCAGACACACGATCAGAATTGGAACAAGAACCGGGAGCAGAAGTCTGATGAGCCCGTGATCACAGAAATAACCAGAACAATTCCAAGGATCACAGCCAGAATGATCAGCGCGATCTTCCACCACGGAAATCTCAATTCCTGAAAATGCATGTCCTGTCTGCCGGTCTCTTCTCCGTAAGCACCATAGTCGCTGCCGCCCGATTCATTTACAATCGAATCATCCGTACCATCCTGCGCATCTGAGATCGTCCTTGCCAGAATCCACGGATCTCCGAGCATCTCCAACACCTGAGCTTCGGATTTGCCGCTTCGCACTTCTCCTTCTATATAATTACGATAATACTCTATATTCTCTAAAACAGCCTGAGCACTCAGTTTTCCGCTCAACGCTGTGCGCAGCTCTTCCAGAAATTCTTTCTGTGACATCTCTTATCCTCCATTTCCTTTCACATCTGTCATTTTGTCCATTATATCAAGTTCTCTTTTCCCTTACAACCGCGACTTTGCTGTTCATAATTTGTTCATTTATCATTCAAAATTCTTTCATTTTATTAACATTGTTTCTTCATTTCTCCTGACTATACTATAAATATCAAATGAAGATAAAACATTTGATAGCAAAAGATGCCGCATAGTAGTGATACTATTCGAATAAACTTTTTCATAATACTCGCCAGGGACCGTGACAACGGTCACCTGGCATCCTCTGTTATAGGCTTTTTTTATTTTACGGAAACAGGATTTCCGCCTGTCGCCTCTTGGCAGTTCCCGCAGGATCTGATCAAATTCCCGGTATGTTTTCTTTCCATTTTCCCCTGTACATTTTTGGATCACCAATGACATCATAAACTCCTCCTTCCAGGTAAGCGGCGGAGCCACACTCGTATATGCCAGCATAAACTGAAACAATTTGCCGAGACCATACAAGTCTATTCCGACTGCCATGCCGCTTCGTTTCTTTCCTGCTGGCATCACGAAATGCGCGCGGACAGCCGGTATCTGCATTTTCTTCATCACAAATCCGTTGCCGGGTACACTCAGATCCAGTAAAAGCAGCTTCTCCTCCCGCGTTACGATCACACTGTACGGGCTCAAATACCGGTAACACTGCATCCCTTTACTTCGATGATAACAATCCAGCTGGGTACACAGCATCCGAAACCATTGAAATAAAAGCTTTTTTGGTATCTTTTTCTCCGTCTGAAGACGTCCAATTAAAGTTTGCCCTCTCACATAGTCCATGGCAGGCCTACATTTTCCTCCATGTTCAATAAAACGAACTACATCATATCCTTTCTCGTCTTTCACTCCTTCTCCTCTCTGCATCCTTGCTCTCTTTTTAACTACTGTTCTGTGAAAATAGATTCGACCGAATCTGTATCTGATGACAGAAAACTTCCTGCCGTCATATGAATTAAAGAATATAAAAAGTAATTGTATCTTACTCGATTTCCATAAAAAATGCAAGCACTTTTCTGTGCCTGCATCATGTGTTTCTGTCTCTATTTTTCCAGAAACAGTTTTCTCGTAATAAAATTATATACCATTACAATTGCTGTTGCCCCGATCTTTGCGATCATGTAGAACATTCTAAAAATATCGACTGCGATCCACATCACGAGCTGGTTGATTCCTAGTCCGATCACACTAAGTATGATGAAAATGACAAACTCTGCTCTCTTGCTTCTGTCCTCCGCCACATCAAATACCCAGTGTACACTCAAAATATAATTGTAAATAACCGAAACCGAAAATGAAATTCCGCTGGAAATCAGATAATTGATTCCGATCAGCTCTGTCAGAAAGATCATCACTCCATAGTCAATGACGAATGCACTTCCGCCTACAAATGCAAAACGGATGATCTGACGCATCAGATTTTTTTTCTTGTTTTCTTCCATCTTCTCACCCTTTTCTATTCCATTGTTTCCAGTCGATTCAGTGCTGCTTCGATCACTTTATCCATATCGTAATACTTATAATCGCCGAGACGACCTCCAAAAATGACATTTCCTTCCGCTTTTGCCAGCTCCTGATATTTTTCGAACAATCTGGTATTCTTTTCATCATTTACCGGATAGTACGGTTCCATCCCCACTTTCCACTCAGAAGAGTATTCTCTGGAAATTACGGTTTTCTCCTGCTGTCCGAATTCAAAATGCTTGTGCTCGATAATTCTTGTGTACGGAACTTCCCGCTCTGTATAATTGACCACTGCATTTCCCTGATAGTTATCACAGTCTAATACTTCTGTTTCAAATCTTACCGAACGATACTCCAGCGCTCCCAGCCGATACTCAAAATACTCGTCGATCATTCCTGTAAAAATAATCTTTTCTGCAACATCCGCCTGTTCTTTTCGGAATTCAAAGAAATCAACACCTGTTCTGACTTCCACACCCTCTAACATCTTCTCGATGATTCCATTATAACCGCCGATCGGAATTCCCTGATAGCGGTCATTGAAATAATTGTTGTCATAAGTAAAACGGAACGGAAGCCGTTTGATAATAAATGCCGGGAGTTCTTTGCAGTCACGTCCCCACTGCTTTTCTGTATACCCTTTGATCAATTTTTCATAAACATCACGACCGCCCAGAGACAATGCCTGTTCTTCCAGATTCTTTGGCTCTGTAATCTGACATTCTGCCACCTGTTTTGCAATCATTTCTTTCGCTTCCTTAGGCGTACGGATTCCCCACATTTTGCTGAATGTATTCATATTAAACGGGAGATTGTATAATTCATCCTTGTATACAGCAATCGGAGAATTGATATAGTTGTTAAACTCGGCAAACTGATTGATATACTCCCACACTTTTTGATTGGAAGTATGGAAGATATGGGCACCATATTTGTGTACATGGATTCCTTCGATCTCTTCACAGTAAATATTTCCAGCGATGTGGTCTCTTCTGTCGATCACAAGACAGTGTTTCCCTTTTTTATGCAGCTCATGTGCCATCACTGCTCCATATAGTCCGGCTCCTACGATTAAATAATCATACTGATACATCTTTGTCCTCCATAGTTTCTAAGGCAGAATTCTGCCTCATACAATCTGGATTATTATAGCACCTTCTTACGTCTCTGTACATATCTCAAATTTTTAATTTTTTCAAAAAG
>ENA-OQDE01000778-OQDE01000778.1-human-gut-metagenome-genome-assembly--contig:-NODE-778-length-16098-cov-4.185148_pt1 | contig 16098 bp, 19 predicted proteins | sample MGYA00242768_ERZ504595 | MGnify/ENA primary metagenome ERZ504595 (study PRJEB26092, sample SAMD00036307) | human gut metagenome | host: Homo sapiens | study: EMG produced TPA metagenomics assembly of...
GCTGCGGGACGCCGACACCGGCGACCACGCGGGTGGTGCAGATGGAGCCGGGGCCGACACCGATCTTGACGCGTCGACGCCCGCGTCGATCATGGCCTGGGCGCGGAACGGGTGGCGATGTTGCCGCCGATGACCTGCACGCCGCGGAAGGCAGGGTCGCGCTTGATGCGGCTGATCATGTCGAGCGCCAGACGGGCCTCGCCGTTGGCGGTGTCGACGACGAGCACATCGACGCCGGCCTCCATCAGAGCGGAGGCGCGCTGCCAGGCGTCGCCGAGGAAGCCGATGCCGGCGCCACGCGCAGACGTCCCTGCTCGTCCTTGGTGGCGTCCGGGTACTGCTCGGTCTTGACGAAGTCCTTGACGGTGATCAGGCCGGCGAGCTTGCCGTTGTCGTCGATCAGCGGCAGCTTCTCGACCTTGTGCTGGGCGAGCAGACGGTGGGCGTCATCCTTGGAGATGTTCGCCGGACCAGTGATGAGGTTCTCCTTGGTCATCACGTCCTTGACCTTGAGGTGGTCGTAGTCTTCGGACGGGATGAAGCGCATGTCGCGGTTGGTGATGATGCCGACGAGGCGGTTCTCCTCGTCAACGACCGGCAGGCCGGAGATGTGGAACTTGCCGCACAGCTTGTCGAGGTCGGCGAGCGTGACGTCCGGGTTGACGGTCAGCGGGTCGTGATCATACCGGACTCGGAACGCTTGACCACATCGACCTGGGCCGCTTGGTCGTCGATCGACAGGTTGCGGTGCAGCACACCGATACCGCCGTTGCGGGCCATGGCGATGGCCATCTCGGATTCGGTGACGGTATCCATCGCCGCGGAGATCGCCGGAACCTTCATGGTGATCTCACGGGTCAGATGAGTGGTGGTGTCGACTTCGGAGGGAATCACGTCCGTCTCGTTCGGCAGCAGCAGCACATCGTCATACGCGAGGCCCAGCTTGGAGAAAATCGGGGGGACGGGAGCATAGGATTGCATATTCGCTTCAGAATTTGTAGCCATGTATTCACTATATGAGCGTAATGCGACGAATGCGACACGAACATGGTCTCGAACATCATCATCGGCAGGTCACGGGCGCCGTTTTTCCCGTCACCGCTTTCGTCAAACGAATGACGTGCCCGTCGCCGCGCGGATGCATACGACTGGTTCTCCGCGGCGATCTCCGGCAGGCGACGCTTCAGATACGGGTACATCGTCGCCACCGTCAGCAACACCACGGCGATGACGAAGCCGATGAGCACATAATGGACCTTGAAGAACAACGTCATGATCGAGCCGACCGCGATCAGAGCCGCCCACCCCCACAGAATCAGCACCGCTCCCTGCACGGTGTGGCCGATGCGCAGCATGCGGTGATGCAGATGCATACGGTCCGGGTGCATCGGCGACTGCCCGTGGCTGAGTCGGCGCACGATCGCCAGACACATGTCCAGCACTGGCAGGAACAGCACCAGAATCGGCAGCAGGATCGGCATGAACACCGGCAGGTACACGCTGGCATGAATCGACGCCGGATCCAGACGGCCGGTCATCACGATTGACGCGCAGGTGATGAGATACCCGAGCAGCATCGAGCCGGAGTCGCCCATGAACAGCTTGGCCGGATGCCAGTTGTGCAGGATGAACCCGATGCAGATGCCGACCATCGCCACGTCGATCAGCGTCGCCATCGAGGCGTAGGACGGCGAATTGCGCGCGATGATGTAGGAGTACGCGGCGAACGCGATGCCGCCGATGGCGACGATGCCCGCCGCGAGGCCGTCCAGGCCGTCGACGAAATTGACCGCGTTGATCGACGCGACGATCAGTATCGCGGTGATCGTCACCGAGATACTGGGGCTGGCGGTGATCAGGGAGCCGAGCGGCAGCGATATGATCTGCAGGCCGCCCCACGCCACGAACACCGAGATCAGCAGCTGCCCGGCCATCTTCAGCATCCAGTCCAGATCCCACAGGTCGTCGGCCATGCCCAGCAGGCATATCAGCACCGCGCCGGCGAGGATCACCCACTCCTGGTTGTTGTTCTCGAACAGTCCGGTCGTGAATGCGATGCGACTGGAGTAGATCATTGCGAACGCGAATCCGATCAGCATGCCCAGTCCGCCCATGCGCGGCGTCGGGATGGTGTGCACGTCGCGCGCACGAACCTCTCCGACCGCGCCGATATGGATGGCGACATGGCGAATCAGCGGCGTGACCAGCCAGGTGACGCCGCCTGCGATGGCGGCGATCAGCAGATATATCCTCATGCGCCCAGACCACCACCGTTCATGTGCACGGCCTTGCGCACGACGGGCTGAGGGATGACACCCTCTCGCAGGATGACGATGCCGTCGCGCTCATGAGGGTCGGCGGCGACCACCGTGCTGGCGACATGGCCTTGCGTCGGCCCGCCGTCAAGATACAGCTGCACATCGTCGCCGAACGCCTGCACGGCCTCTTCGACCGTCTGCGCGCTTTCGTCGCCGGAACGGTTCGCGCTCGACGCGGCAAGAGGACCGAGCTCATTCAATATGCGCAGGGTCAGGGCCGAATTCGCACGCGGATGCCCTGCGTACGCCTGCCCTGCGGGGTGGCACTGACCGTGGCGAGCGTGCAGTCCTCGCGGGCCACCGCGATCGGCGAGAACGCACCAGGCAGGAACTGCGCGGCCAGCCGATTCAGCGGCGACGGCAGGTCGAGCCCGAGCCCGTCCAACTGGTCGACGGACGCCAGCAGCACCTGCAGCGCCTTGAAGCGCGGGCGGCTCTTGACCTGATAGATGCGGTCGATTGCGGCCTCGTTGCGCGGGTCGCAGGCCACGCCATACACCGTGTCGGTGGGAATGACCACCAAGCCTCCGCCTGCGATGACCGACGCCGCCTCGGCGAGGGATTCCTCATTCACCTTGCGAACCGCACTCATCAGACCTCCCGTATCGCGTATCACGCCCATCGCGGCGGTCACATGCCGCCACGCTATCCGAATACCGCTATCCAAGTATTATGGCACGTCCTGCCACACCGATGGTAGGCCGGTGCATGGCCCGACGCCACGGGTTCGCTCTCCCCCGCGTCGCGCGGGCCGGTCTGGACACGGCTTCCCATTGCACCATTGCGCCACGACTTGGCGCTGGCCGGCGCCGGCGACGACGGGCCTCATGTGACGGTACGGCGGAGAGACACGACCGTATCCGCCCGCGAGCGCGAGGAAATGCTCGCCGGCAAACTCTACAATCCCGCCGACCCCGAGCTCTCCGCTATGCGAGAGCGCGCAGGCGACTTGTGCACCCGGTTCAACGCGCTGCCTCGGGGAGACCATGCCGGCCGAGCCGCGGTACTGGACGAGCTGCTGCCGCCGATGCATCCGATCCGGTTCCAGGACGCAACGTGCGGCGTGCGGCTGACGGGTCGTATTACGACTACGAGTATGGCAAGCCGATCATGATCGGGTCGAACTGCTGGTTCGGCGGCAATGTGACGGTGGTCGGCGGCGTGACGATCGGCGAGGGCTGCGTGATCGGCGCCGGCTCGGCCCGGCCACGGCATCAGATCCTGGGTCAGGATCTGACCGCGAACAGGTACCGGGGCCGGCCGGTCCAGTCGTCGCCGGTATGAGCCTGGCCGAACCCGTTGGCCTGTGCGAAGGAGACCAGCCGCGGCCCCTGAGAGATGTCATGCTCCATCACCAGCACGCCGCCGGGGCGCAGCAATCCCGCCGCTCGCATCACGATCCGCTCCGGTATCAGCGTGCCGTCGGCGGAGCCGCCATACAGCGCCGCCTTCGGATCATGGTCGCGCACTTCGGGCTGTTCGGGGATCTGCGCTTCGGGGATGTACGGCGGATTCGTGACCACCATGTCGATGGTGCCGTCAAACTGGGTCAGCGTCGTGCCGCTGGTGGCGTCGCCGAGCTCGAGATGATAATTATCGGCGGCCAGCGGGTCGAGACGTGATATCCTCCGCCAGTTGCGCATCGTCCAGTCATAGGTGCGCGGCACCTTCTCGACCGCCCACACCTGCGCGCCGCGCACCTCGGTGACCAGGGACAGTCCGATGGCGCCGCTGCCCGCGCACAAATCCACGATACGCGGGGTGGACAGCCGTTCGCGCGTGAGCCAGTCGATGCCGGCCTGCACCACGGTCTCGGTTTCCGGGCGCGGGATGAACACGCCCGGACCGACTTCCAGATCGAGGTAGCGGAACGGGGCATGGCCTGTGATGTACTGCAACGGTTCACGTGCGGCCCGCCGAGCGATCATGGCGTGGAATCGGGCGAGCGCCGTGGTGACGGCATCGCCCGCAGTGGCGGAGCTGTCGGAGCTCGCGGCGCGGCATCCGGGGTATCAAAACTCGCATGCTCGCGTGGCAGGCCATCCAGAGGCTCCCCCATCAACATCGCCTTGTCTATGTCGCGCAGGTCGCGGCCGCACGCCTCGGCGAGCAACAACTTGGCGTCATGCTCGGGCGTGTCGATGTCGGCGTCATGCAGCGTCCGCGCCGCGGAGCGTATCACGTCTGTCACGTCATGGATGGATTCGGATGTCATGGTGTCCTTCCGCTCGTTGGTGGCTCATCGTCTCAGGGCGTTCATATCACGGGCGTTTCGCGCCGGGGCGTCTGCCGGCATATTCGCCGTTGCGTCGCTATGTGCGCGCCGAAACGAAGTACGCGCGCACATAGCGACGCAAACCACGGATTTTCCGTTCCTAAGTGCGCGCACTTGTCGTTTCGGCGCGCACTTAGCGACGCAGAGACATCAACGGGGGTGCGATTCCCCGGGGAACCATTACTCTGACCCCGCCGATGGCCCGGTCACTGCTGGTTGGCGAGCCGCTCGGCCTCGTCAGCTTGGATGTCGGAGTCGATCACGGCCTGCAGGTCGCCGTCGAGCACGGCGTCGAGGTTGTACGCCTTGTAGTTGGTGCGGTGGTCGACGATGCGGTTCTCCGGGAAGTTGTAGGTGCGGATGCGCTCGGAACGGTCGAGCGAACGCACCTGCGAGTGGCGCATATCGGCGGCCTCGGCGGCCTCCTGCTCATGCTTCATGGCGAGCAGGCGCGATTTCAGGACCCGCAACGCGGCGGCGCGGTTCTGGATCTGCGACTTCTCATCCTGCATGCTCACCACGATGCCAGTGGGGATGTGCGTCATGCGCACGGCGGAGTACGTGGTGTTCACGGACTGTCCGCCGGGACCGGAGCTCATGAAGATGTCGATTTTCAGGTCCTTCGGATCGATCTCGATCTCGTCGTCGTCCTCGTCGGCCTCGGGGAACACGATTACACCGGCCGCGGAGGTCTGGATGCGGCCCTGCGATTCGGTGACGGGGATGCGCTGCACGCGGTGCACGCCGCCCTCGTATTTCAGGCTCGCCCACACACCGTCCTCCGGCGCGGGCGTGCCCTTGGCGCGGATGGCGATCTGCACGTCCTTGACGCCGCCGAGCTCGGTGGTGTTCTCGGACTGCACGGTGACGGCCCAGCCGCGCTTCTCAGCGTATCGCAGATACATGCGCAGCAGGTCGCCGGCGAACAGCGCCGCCTCCTCGCCGCCCGTACCGGCCTTGATCTCCATGATGACGTCCCGGGCGTCATCGGGGTCGCGCGGGATCAGCGCGTTCCGCAGCTTCTCCTCGGCCGCCGGCAGCTCGGCTTCGAGCCGCTTGGCTCATCGGCGAATTCGGGATCCTCCCCCGCCATCTCGCGCGCGGCCTCAAGGTCGTCGCGCACGGCCGTGTATGACTGATACGCGGATACAATCGCGCCGAGTTCGGCATGACGACGACCCAGCTTGCGCATCTTGTCGGGGTTCGTCACCACCTCGGGGCTCGCCATCTGCTGTTCGATGGATTGGTATTCCTCCAACGCGGTCTGTGCCGCGGGGAACTGCTCGACTGCCATGTCTGGCTTGTCCTTCCGGATAGTAACAACGGTCGGCACCGCGTCATCATCGCTGTCGCGACGCCATTACAGATACAAAAACGCCAGTCCCCCGAGCGGGTGCGCCGAAGCGCGCCCAACCCGTGCGGGACTGGCGTCAGATACGCTACTTGGTCTTCTTGCCGTAACGCTTCTCGAAGCGAGCGACGCGGCCACCGGTGTCCAGAATCTTCTGCTTGCCGGTGTAGAAGGGGTGGCACTTCGAGCACACGTCGACCGTCATGTGGTCGCCCTTGTAGGTGGAACGAGTGACGAAGGTGTTGCCGCATGAGCACAGGACTTCAACGGCATGATAATCAGGATGGATACCTGCTGCATGGTTTTGTCTCCTAGGGGATTCGGGGGACCCGGGTCGCCGCGCCCCGATGGCTGGCGTGAACCGGAACCTACGGAAGTATACGCCGAGGCATGGATTTCAGTGGGGCCGCAGGGGCTTGAACCCTGGACCGGCGGATTATGAGTCCGATGCTCTAACCGACTGAGCTACAGCCCCACGTTGGCGAATAGGCCAACCGTACTATTGTATAGCAGACCATCGGACTTGCGACACCCTCCCAACCGCCCATCGTCTGCCACGGCTATCATGTCGGCAGGCCGGCAATCGGCCGGGACACGCGGAAAGGAACGCACATGCGCATTGCGGTACCGCTGCCCGGCACGATGTGGGCGTTCGATGTCATCTCCATCATCCAGATCTTCGACGACGATTCCGTCATGTACGGCTCGTCCGACCGTCCGGTCATCGACTTCATCGCGAATGCAAGCTCCAAGGCACTCGACCACGGCATGTCCATCGCCACCACCGCGCTGCGCGACTACCACGAGAAACCTGATCTGATCATCATCCCCGGTTTCGCCAACCCGCATGAGATCGCCACCGACAGGCGCACCAGGGACGCCAAGGCACGGCTGTTCACAGCCGATCCCGCCGACGCGCTCGCCATCCGCGACTGGCTGGTCGCGTCCCACCGCGAGGGCGTGGAGATCGCGGCCATGTGCACGGGCATGTTCGCGCTGGCATGGACCGGTCTGCTCGACGGCGTGGAATGCACCACGCACCTGCCGTTCCTCGACGATTTGGCCGCGCAGTTTCCCAAGGCGCTGGTGCAGAAGGACCGTCTGCTGACGCACAACGCGAAGCAGCGCATCTGGACGTCCGCCGGCGGCAGCATCTGTCTCGACCTGTGCATCGCGCTACTCGCCGAACATGCCGGGCAGTCCCTGGCGACGGCGGAGGCGAACATGCTGATGATGCATTACCCCCGTTCGGTGGCCACCCGGCGCAGCGACGGCGCTCCATCCGTCTTGCCGCGACCGTCCCGGCAGAGTGACGAGATCATCGCGCTGACCCGCAGAGTCCGCGAGCATCTCAGTTATGACTGGACGCTGACGACGCTTGCGCAGACCTCCCACTCCTCCACGCGCTCGTTCCAGCGCCGGTTCAGCGAGGTCATGGGGGTGCCGCCGAGCACCTGGCTGCTGACGGAGCGTCTGAACGCCGCCAAGGAACTGCTGGAGCTCACCGATCTGCCGATGCAGCAGATTGCACTGAGAACGGGACTGCGCAACGCGGATTCGCTGCGCAAGCATTTCTCCGCCGCGTTCGGAGTCAGTCCGAGTCGGTATCGTCAGGATTTTCTGCGCACCGAATTGCGTCCGACGGAAAACGTGTGAGCCGCTGGCCGGCGAAACGAACATGAGGAGTCGGATATCGGCCACATGACGCGGATTTCTCTGTGTTCGTTTTGTTCGGTACTGTGCGCATTCCTCACACTTTTCTTATTGAGAATGATTCGCTGAACCATCGGCGGGGCAAAGTGGCGCGTTCTTACCGATATTTGGCGCGAACCGACCGCATCGGCACCCGGTTTTCCCGCGACCGACGCTTAGACTCGGACTTGAAACAATGTTGTTAACGCCATCATACAGACACGGATGTGTGTCATGCCGGCGCGATGAAAGGATACGAACATGTGGCCTATCCTCTTGGCCCTGGTCCCCGCATTCGGCTGGGGTTTTCAGGGCATTGTCATGCAGAAGGTCGGCGGCACCACCGCCAACAAGCAGATGGGCATGGTGCTCACCACGCTGCTGTTCGGTATCGTGGTGCTGATCTTCCACCCGATCAACTGGTCGTGGACGCTGATCGCGGCCGCGGCCATCAACGGCATCCCGTGGAGCATCGCGCAGATACTGCAGATCAAGTCCTTCGACTATCTGGGCGTGGCCCGCGCCATGCCGCTGTCCACTGGCATGCAGCTGGTGTTCACCACCCTGCTCGGCGCGCTGTTCTTCCATGAATGGACGCACGGCTGGCAGTTCGGCTTCGGCATCTGCGCGCTCGTCGTCATCATCGTCGGCGTCGCCTGCACCGCCTTCCAGGAGAAGAGCGAGGACAAGGGTCCGTCGAACCTGAAGCGCGGCCTGCTCATCACCCTGATCTCCTCACTGCTGTATACCAGCTACGCCGCCGCCGGCAAGTTCTTCTCGGTCTCCAGCTGGGACATGCTGTTCCCGCAGGCCGTGTTCATGGTGCTCGGCACGACAATCATCTCCTTCTGCATGAGCGGCAAGGACGCGATGGACCCCGAAATCGGCGTGTTCGGCAAGAAGAGCTGGATGAACATGAGCACCGGCGCCCTGTTCGCCACCGCGAACCTCACCGTGATGCTGTCCAATGAGATGAACGGTCTGGCGGTCGGCTGGACGCTGTCGCAGATGAACGTCATCGTCGCCACGCTGGGAGGCCTGTTCATTCTCAAGGAGAAGAAGACCAAGAAGGAGATGGCGTTCGTCATCGCCGGCATGATTCTCATCGCGCTCGGCGGCATCCTGATCGGCATCACGAAGAACGCATGACCGCCGCCCGCGCATCATCAACCATCAACCATCAACAAGTCAACAAGTCAACAAGGGAGTATCAACCATGATCAATGTCGGTTTCATCGGATGCGGCGCCATGGGCCGCGACCACGTGCGTCGGATCACGGACAAATGCGGCAACGCGCAGGTCGTCGGCGTATACGACACCGTGCTCGGCAACGCGAAGCAGGCCATCGAAGACAACCGCCTCGACGCGACGATCTACGATTCGGCCGATGCACTGATCGACGATCCGAACGTCGACGCCGTCGTCATCGCCAGCCGCAACGACGTGCATCTCGACCCGCTGCTGCACACTATCGCGATCGGCAAGCCGACGTTCACCGAAAAGCCGATGACCATCAACGGCTCCGACAGCTGGAAGGTCGTCGAAGCCGAGGTGGCCAAGGGCCGCAAAACCATTCAGGTCGGTTTCAACTGGCGCTTCGACCCCGGCTACGACGCGATGAAGACCTTCGTCGGCGACGGACAGATCGGCGCCCTGCTGATGGCCGGCATGCGTCACTACAACGCGCAGGCATCCACGAGCTACTACAGCACCGACAACGTCATCAACGACACGCTCATCCACAACTTCGACATGCTGCATTACATGTTCGACGGCGACATCACCAGCGTTGAGATGAAGTTCGCCCGGATGAACACGCTCAACCGAACGGGGAGTCCTTGCGCGAACCGCAGCTGGCCATCGTCGAGTTCTCCGACGGAGCCCTCGCCACAGCCGAGGCGAACGTCAACTGCCAGTATGGCTACGACATCCAATGCCGCCTGGTCGGCGAGTCCGGCATCATCTCGCTGCCGGATGTCGCCACGCCGGAGGTGCGCAAGGCCGGTCAGATCAGCCACGCGATCTCGTCCGCCTGGTTCGACCGATTCATCGAGGCATACGACCGCGAGTTCGACCGGTTCTTCGCGAATATCGAGGCCGACCGGCAGCCGGGCGGCAAGGAGGCGACCGCATGGGACGGCTATGTGGCGAACGTGGTTGCCGACGCCGCGCTGGACAGCCTGCACCACGGCGGGCGCATCCCCGTGACGCTCAACGAGCAGCCGGCGCTGTACCGGTAATCCGCCGTTTGTTCAACGGCTCAGGCCGCCCACCACGGACGCAGCGGGTACCAGTTGCCCTTCGGCAGCCCCTCCTTGTCGGGCTTGACGGCGAGGAACTGGTGCACCTGGATGCCGTTGAGCTCGAAGTTCAACTCGCACGCGGCCAGATACAGGCCGTACACCTTCGCCCGCTCGTAGCCGACCTGCTTGACGGCGTCGGCCCAGTTGGCCTTGAGATTGGCGTTCCAATGATGCAGCGTCAGCGCGTAATGCTGCCGCAGGTTCTCCTGGTTGACGACCTCGAAGCCGGCGTCGTGCAGCGCCGACTCGATGAACCGGGCGAGGCGAGGTCGCCGTCGGGGAAGATGTATCGGTCGAGGAACTCGTCCGTTCCGGGCCGGTTGTTCGGCTTGTCCTTGGAGATCGTGATCTGGTGGTTGAGCAGGCGGCCGGCCGGCTTGAGCAGCTTGAACATCTCATCGAAGTAGTGGCGGTAGTTCTTCGCGCCACATGTTCCATCATGCCCACCGAGGTGATGCCGTCGAAGTCTCGTTCCGGCACTTCGCGGTAGTCCATCACGCGCAGCTCGGCCAGATTCTCCAGCCCTTCGCGCCTGATCCACTCCTGACCGTACTCGATCTGCTCGTGCGACAGCGATACTCCCAGTGCCTTGATGCCGCGCTTGGCTGCGGCGATGACCAGAGCGCCCCAGCCGCATCCGATGTCAAGCATGCGGTCGCCGGGCTTGAGGTCCAGCTTGTCGAGCACCAGGTCGATTTTGTTGCGCTGCGCGTCATCCAGGCTCATGTCGGGCGTGTCGAACACCGCGCACGTGTACGTCATCGACGGTCCGATGAAGTCGGCGTAGAACTCGTTCGACAGGTCATAATGGAAGCTGACGGTCTCGGAGTCGGCCTTTTCGGTGTGCGGGAACAGACCGGACTTGATGCGTTCGAATTTCGAGGGGCCTTCGGACTGCGGCACCTCCACCTTGTGGTAGCCGTGGCTGAGAACGGCCGCCCCCATGCGCGCCAGTTCGAGCGGAGATGGCTTTCGGATGTACGATGCCAGTTCGACGAGCTTGCGCAGCTGCGGATACGGGTCGGCCACGTCCAGTCCTTCGATGTCGAAGTAGCCCAGGATGTATGCGCGGGCCAAACCGATCTCGTTCAGGTTGCTCGCCAACTGATAGATGGCCTTAGGACTGGTGACCCGGACCTGCAGGTCGGCGTCTTCCGGCCCGAACGTCGATCCGTCGAAGGCTTCGATGCACACCGGCGCGTCCTCTTTGAGGACCGCCTGCGCCATTTCACTTACCAACATGGTTTTTCCACTGCCCATGTTTCGCCTCTTTTCCCAACGACTGTGCCTTGCCGGATATGGCAATCACCGTGTCACTGTAGTCCCGCGTCGTCATTTTTCGCGCTGCGAGGAAACAGAAATCGCTCACTATGCATGCATCGGGCAACCACTATGTGACCAGCCACTCTGAAAGCGAACATTTGGCGGATATATATGGACAGCGCGGCCGCGCCAGTCGCATTCCGCATGTGAATCGGAATGCGGCCAGCGGGGCCGCGGTTTTCAGGATGATCCCGGACCAGCCGTCATGAGACGGCGTTCATGTACTCCTTCAGGGATTCGCCGATGCCGCCGGACTCGCCAGACGACTTCAACGCGGTGACGTGCCCGTCGGTATCGACGCCAAGCACTCCGGAGATTGGGTTGATGGCATTGTAGACGACGTCATATTCGTTGAGTAGCAGCAGGAACTCGGCGGTGCCACTCGCCTTCGCCTCGTTCAGCAGCGTGGTTGACGTCTCGCGTCGAACGATGCCGCTCTTGTCGACGCCGCCCACCTGCGCGACCTCAATGATGTCGCCGACTTTCGCGTCGCCCTTGATGACTTTGGTGACACGCACCCGGGTGACGGTCTCCGGCACGCCCAGCGCGTCCATGTCGATGTCGTCCTCCGTCAGCCCGTATTGCGGGTTCGTTTCAGGCGTTCCGGACGTGAAATCGATCTCGGGATACAGGATGCGCTCGCGCGAGTCGAGCGGGACACCGGTGACCACCAGACCGGCGGCCTTGACGCCCTCTTCGGCGGAAGAGTAGCCGGGATAGTCGGCGGTGATGGACTCGGCGGTCTTCGCCGTGGTCTCTGTCGCGGTCTTCGCCGTATTCTGCGTCGAGTGGCCAGCGGTCGGAGAGCCGACGGAATGCATATGCACGGCGACACCTACCACCAGCGCCGCAACGAGCGCCACGACGGCGAGCGTGCCCTTGATGACGTTTGACTGCTTCATCAGTAACAGCTCCTCACGTAACTCATGTCATATGCCTGAGGCATACGGATATATCTTTCAATCACAGTTCAGCAACGGTATTCATCAGCGGCCAGACCGGTCGGCTGATTGATCCGTCGATTATTTTTTTCATATCAGTCTCCGATGTCCAGCATGCAGTGAATCCGCGCCAACTTCGCCGTTGACAGAGCATTGAGTAAAGAACAGCTGTTTTTTCGTATAAAAATAAGAGAAACGCTGTAAATTCAACGTTTCTCTCACTTTCATCAATGCCGCAGACCGGAATCGAACCGTTTTACTTAATCTCAAATACTGATAGAAAGGGGCTTTGAAGACTTCATCACGGTTGCGGTGTTCAAAAAGTGTTCAAACGTTTGTTGCATACAAACTGAAATTTGTCATATCCCTATTTCTGAGTAGATTTTTTCGACAAACGGTGACTTATGTTCGATATATTTCTCAATATCAAATGGATAGAGCGCAGCGCCTTCTTCTTTAATTCTACTGTATTCACGCACAGCTTCCGGATGAGAACGCAAATATTCACGGAAAGCAATATGCCTTTTCAGTTCCTCAGAATCTCGCGGGCATACATATAGATGATGCTTCCGCAAATGGGTTTTGCCTTCATATTTAAATGCTTCCCGTCCGGCAATACCAAGGTTTCCTTCATGGTGATAGTCGATTCTTTCTAAGGCAGAGATTACAGCGTCAAGCATGGAGTAATCTTTAATGACGACATCAATATCAATAATCGGTTTCGCTGATAAACCATGCACTGAAGTGCTGCCAACATGTTCTATCGCAAGAGCCAGTTGATCAAGAGCTTCCTGAATTTCACTCTTGATTTCACAAAAATCCCGCGCCCAGTGTTTATCATAAGGTAGCACAACAACATGCTTTGTAATCATTCTCTTTACCTCCACAAATCCCGATTTGTCTGTTTCACAATGTCAATAAGAGGAAGAATAACAGGCTTGCTTTTCAGAATCTCGGTATTTCATCATAAAGTGTTCAAAGGTGTTCAAACATTTTATATAAAAAACAGCTATGACCAAGGTAAGTATTTTCAAAGGCCGACATCGGCATATACTGTGATCTATGATTACTACGTTTACTATTCGCAACGTCGCCAATGAAGACGGTGCCGCGCAGATCAGCGATTTCGGCGCTCACGTGCTCTCCTGGACGCCCGCGGGCGGCCATCCCGCCGTATGGCAGCCCAAGGCCGTCTATCTGGCAAACCGATCCGCGGAGGCGTGCCCGTGGTACTGCCATGGTTCGCACTCGGTTTCGAGCATGGCGAAATCGCCGGTAAGAAGCCGAAGCACGGGTTCGCCCGCACCACTGTCTGGCATGTGGACGAGGACGCGACCGACGACCGACGCATCCGATACACGCTGTCCGACGCCGACGCGACGCCCGAACTGCTCGCCCAGCTGCATTCCGGGGCCTCCCCGCGGTTCCATGCGGTCTACGACATCGAAGTCGGCAAGGAGCTGACCATGACGCTGACCATCACCAACGACGGTACCGAGCCGCTGCGCTATGAGACCGCGCTGCACACGCACTTCCATGTCGGCGACCTGACCCAGGTGAGCTACACGGATTGGAGGGCTCCGACTATCTCGACGCCACGGTCGCCGGGTACCCTCCCCGCGTGCAGCCCGATGAGCCGGTGACCTTCGACGGCACCACGGTCGACCGCATCTACTACTCCACCGACACGTTGCGTCTGGATGACCCGGCATGGGATCGCGTCATCGTCATCGAGGCCCATGGCACGAAGCAGACCGTCACATGGAACCCGGGAACCGCGGCCGACACCGAAATCGGCGACATGCAGCCCGGCGAATGGCGCGATTTCGTAGCCATCGAGCAGCCGCCTGCCGCGAGTATGCCATCGAGCTCGCTCCCGGCGAATCGCACGCGCTCACGCAGCGCATCAGCGTCGAGAACCGCTGAAAAACCGATTCATTCATACGGCCGCCGCATCTGCCGGCGGCCGTCACCATCTCCGGCGGCAACCGTTCACAGCAGCTGATACAGCGCGGCGCTGGCGTTGGCTATCGCCGTCCACGACGAGCCGGAAGTCATGATGACGAACGCATAGTCGCCCTTGCCGGAATATACGATGCCCGCATCATGCAGGTACGAGTCGCGGAATCCGACCTTGTCGCAACGGTTCCGTTGCCGCCGATGCCGGCCGGTATGCCGCTGCGGTACTGCTGCCGTTTCATCAGGCCGATCACCATGTCCCGGTCGTCGTCGTTCCAGATCTCGCCCCGATACAGTTTGGTCAGGATCAGCGCCAGATCGGCCGATGTCGTGCGCACGTCCAGATAATGCAATGTCGTGTTCTTCGCGCCGAGCGCGTTCGCCTGCTGCGTTACTTTGTCGTAGCCGGCGCCGTTATCGCGCATCAGCCATGCCTTGGGACATTCGTTGTCGGAATCAACGATCATCGTGGTCAGGCACTGCTGCAGCGTCATGCCGTTGAGCGGCGAATCCCATGTCATCTCGCCTAATTCCACGGCCGTCACCATCGAATGCGCCACGAACAGCTTGTACGTGCTCGCCGATGCGAACACCTGAGGAGTCGATGTCGACGAGTGTGCCGGCATTGCTCAGATCGACCACGGAGACGGAATATCTCGCGCCGGAAAACACACCGGCCAGCGCGGCGGATGCTGGGCAGTCAGGTCGCGTTCGGGCTGGGCCGGAGCCGGCATGGCCGCCTTGAACATGCTCCGAGACGCCGATTGGGAACGAACCCTGCCGGACCCCGACTTGTCGGAGAAACTTTCGTCGGAGGAGCCGTCATCGGCGGCACTGCCGTCGGTGGGGTCGACCGTGGCACCGGACCGGGCCGCACCGGCTGATGAAACGCTGCCGGACGAGCCATCGCCATCGTTCGAGCACCCGCGCACGGACAATAGCACCACCATCGTCACCACGGAGAACATCGCGATCAGCACCGTCAGACGGCGGCGCACATACGTCAGCTCACGGGTGGATATTATTCGGCCGCCAGGCGGGTTCGCCCGCCGACGAGGGCCGACACGACCGCCGGCATGCGTCACGATGCCGCGCAGGATACGTCCCGTCCTGCGCCGCGGCGGGCGCATATGCTTTGCCATCGCGCACCTCCCGACTGCTCACATCGACGCCCCCATTGTAACCCCCCGAACGCAGCTAGTCAGGGGCGAGCATCCACACCTTGGTCACCCGTCATGGCACGGCTAAGACAGGTCATATATACGACAGGTCATATATGACAGCCGGGCGTCGGCAGTATCGACAGGTACGTCGATGCCGCCGACGCCCGGCCGGTCAATGATTACTCAGCGACCGCGGCGGAACGGCGCCGCGTTGCGCTTGCCGTGCGACTTGCGGAATCCCGCGGCCTTGCGCGTGGCACGGTTCGGCCCGCTCTGGCTCCTGCGGTTCCGCCGTCACGACGGTTGTCACCGTCGTTGTTGTGCGAGCCGCCCTTGCGGTCCTCGAACGACGTGTCGTGGAAACGCCCGTTGCGACGGTTGCTGCGGCGATCGGCCTCGCGACCGTCAAACGGCGTGTTGAAATCGTCGCCGAAGTCGTTGCCGCGGCGCTTCTTGCCGCCCTTGCGACCCTCAGCGTCACGGTACTGACGCCGGTCGTCAAAACGGCCGTCATCGAAGCCGGAGCGCCCGTATCCGTCGAAACGGTCCCGCTTGGTGGTGTGCTTGCGCTTGCCGTGCGGCTTGCCCTCGCCGATGATCGACATCTGCGATTCGTCCCGATGGTCGAACCGGTATTGGGCGCTCTCGCGGCCCTCCATTTCGGCGCCGTCATGACGATGGCCGTCACGGCGTGCGGACGGACGGGAGAAATCATGCTCGCCGCCACGGGCGCGGGACTTGCGGCCGGAACGTCCCCGCCCGCCGCGCGCTC
>ENA-OQDE01000779-OQDE01000779.1-human-gut-metagenome-genome-assembly--contig:-NODE-779-length-16045-cov-3.912112_pt1 | contig 16045 bp, 24 predicted proteins | sample MGYA00242768_ERZ504595 | MGnify/ENA primary metagenome ERZ504595 (study PRJEB26092, sample SAMD00036307) | human gut metagenome | host: Homo sapiens | study: EMG produced TPA metagenomics assembly of...
CTCCCTTGTTTCTGCATAATCGTCTAACACATATCTTGCATATTTTGTTGCCTGACGCTCCATCCGATCGGGGTTAATTCCAATGCGTTGATCCACTGAAAATAATGTGTCAGTTCATGCCCTATTGTAAGCAAGATTGCCGTCAATGCACTGTCCTTTCCCCATTTGTCACATAAATCTAAATAGTCTCCTGCCGCAACCCGGATATACGGTTCCACTGTATAATCATCTTCCATACTCCAGAATGTCCCATATACCAGATCCCCGTCCATTGCCCGTATTTTCTTTTTATTTTTTATGTAGGCAACAACTCTGAGGGGAAAGAAATATTCTTTTCTCAAAAATGCCGCAAACTCTTTACATGCCCTTCGTACCTCCGGATCTATCCCACTGTCAAACCGAAGTCTGAATCCCGTCCGATGACCCTCTTCCATGAAATCAATGTTTTGTTCCCAGTTTTCTATCGTCCAAATGTGATCCATAATGTTTATCCCTTTTCATCCTTTATCAAATACGATCTTCTCAATAATCCTGGAACGTTTAAAGTAATAGACCGTTGCAACTTTTTTCTCCATATAGTGACTTAATTCTTCTCCTGTTGTCACCAAACGAAATGTTTTTGGTTTTTCACTGCTTTTTGGTTTCAATAAAATTGTTCCAGATAACCAAATCATATTTGGAAATTGATAAAAAACCGGCTCACCTATAACACTGTTCACCTTCCGTCCCCTTTCATCATAAACTGCTTTCATACTATGATATTGCATCTTTTCTTTTTGCACTCCACATAATCTGTCAATAAAAAATAAACCTATTTTTATGGCAAAGTATATTACAAATGCAAAGACTATAAGCACTTCTTTTTTTAAGTATTCTAAATCTATTTTAATCATGCACACTAAAATAATTAAGAATAGAATCAAGAACATTACCTGCTTTAATACCACATAACGATATGTATTTGTGAATTTCATATGTCTTCTCCTTACAGCCATTCAGATATTTTCCCTTTTATCGTATCGATAAAGTGCACTTACTTGCTTACCCTTATACTCTATCTCTGTTGCATTTTGTTCTTCAAACATCCACTTAAATGGTTTCATAAATCCCCCTCTTGCCGATATACATCGGAAGTGGCAGTTTCCTCTGTATATCGACAGTTTCTTACTGTTTTACTCTTTATTTTATCTCTTGTATTTTTACAATAATTTCTGTTTCCTCTTCATAATAAACCCGATACCGCTTTCCTTTCTCTATCTGTTCTTCACATAGTTTATTCCAGGCTGTCCCCATATCTCCAACTTTCTCTTATCTCCTTCCGCTCCCATAAAAGTATATCCTCGATGCCAGGATTCCCAGGCTTTCCCTTCATAGATACAAATATTCTCATTCTGAATTGCCCGTGTATCTTGTATAACTGTGTACAGGCAGGCAATCACAACCGCTATTCCTAATAGCATATCACCTATGTTTCTCTTGTTTTTATTCCAGAATTTACTTTGTACTAGCGTGGTAATTCCCACAACTCCAAGCACTCCAATGCATATCATTTCCTGATAGATTCCTATAAAATCATACATGGATCTTCTCCCATTCTATCCCCGTAATTTCTTTTCTTCCGGTTTCTCATCAAATGCAATTCTTTCAATAATTCTGGAACGCCTGAAATAATAAAATGTCACGATTTTTTGGTCAGCAAATTTTGCCAGTTCTTTCCCTGAGGCCACAATTTGAAATTTCATTGCTTTGGCATTTCGTATCGGCTTCAAAATAATTTTCCCATACACCCAGTTACATTCACTATATTTGGTAACATCTCTGGTAGTTTCTTCACGCCATAATCCTATTTTTTTCATTTCTCGTATACGCATTCTATCTTTTTCTGGTCCTGTATACAAATCGATTATAAATAGTACAACTTTTATTCCTTTCCAGCCTCCCCACATAAGTCCCAACGATGAGATTCCTATATCTAACACAGCCATCGTATGCTTCTCCGCTATATACAAAATAGATAATCCAAAAGACATATCCCATATCGACCACCATATCACTGCGATACACGTCACTAAATTTAACAAAACTGCAAACCAATATGGATTTTTATTCTTCATATTTTCTCATTCCCCTGTATGTTCAACTTTTTACAACATCTTCACCGGTTCATACACCATGCTCCGATTCATACCATACCTTTCGCAATACTGGTAAAATTCTTGTGAAACAATATTGTACAAATCATCCTGTAAAAAACTGAATTCATAAAATAGGAGAGGGCGGAAACATGCTGAAGAAAATTTTCTTTTTATATTAACCGCCGTCTCTCTTTTTCTATTCTTTCCAATATTTTTCCACTACTGCTTCCGCCTCTTTTGTTAATAGAGAAAATCTATTCTGAATCCGTTCCACTACTTCCTCTTTTGAAACTCCCATTTCCTGATAGGTCTCCACTGCTCCACGTTCAATTCCACTCTCGATTCCTTGTTCAATTCCATCCTGATATAAATCCTCAAGCGCTTTACACATATCAATCTGCTCCTCTCCTTCTTTTTTAATCTCCTGTAAATCCGTGTGAAAGTTCTCCAATTCCTTTATATTTCCCGCATCAACCAAATTGATCCGATAGTTGGATACATATTTTTGCAGAATCTTATTCTTTGCCTCATCATCACTCCACCTCAAAATTCCATGGAGATCCAGACTGCATCCCAGGCATCCGATGATAATAAAACACCAGCGTAATCACCGGAACCAACTTATCCGCCTTTCTAAACTGTGACAAAAAAATGTACATTCTCCTGATTCTCACATGCCAATAGCACCAGGTATGCCCCCTGTTCCCATCGCATGATGATATCCCGATACCGTTGTACCTCTTTTGCTTTTTTGTTTTTGTCGGATACAAGAATATCCGTCTCTCCTGTCGCCAGATGCAAATCCTCCGGCAATATCACTTGTTTTCCTTGAAATACAATCCCGTTAAACAGATCTGCAAACCGTCTGGGATTTGCCAAGCCATTGTTTTACTGCAGCATTTCCTTTTCCCATACTGCGCTCCTCCTTATTCTTTTTCATCAACACTGAATATTCGGCGAAACTGCCTTTGAATTTGAACCGTTTAGAAACGATGTTCCAGACGCGTGAATTGTCACACAGACAACGTCTGAGAGTTTGATGTATTTTCATTATACTACAGTATTTCCTTTTTTCAATCCCAAATAAATCTTTCTACAAAAAGTTCCATAGATATTACTATCTATGGAACTTAATAACTCCCCGAGTTGGTTCGAACCAACGACCCTTCGGTTAACAGCCGAATGCTCTACACTGAGCTATCGAGGAATACTATAAAATTGTCTCAGCTCTTATCACTGAGTAAATGGAGAATACGAGATTCGAACTCGTGACCTCCTGCTTGCAAGGCAGGCGCTCTCCCAACTGAGCTAATCCCCCGTTCAAGCTGTTCAGTTATCACCGACAGCTATTAAAATATACCATATTGCACAGTACCTGTCAATAGATTTTTTTCAATTTTTTGTAAAATATATATTTTATCTTCAAAACCGACTTTTCAAGATCGAAAATCCCTCTTAAAATGACAACAGCTTCGTAATCAATATATTGTTATCATACAAAAATGTCAGAATACTGCTTTTCTCAATCATCTCAAAGCAAGACTGTCCAATCGCATTATTATACAATAATGTTATGATCAAAAACAAGAGCCAGACAATCACCAGTGCCGCCGCTGCTCCGACAACCGCTCCGCCCAGGTGATTGAAAAATCCCAGAATCGGAAGCTCGCCGATCAGATCTACTGCAGCCATCAGCGCCCTGACAAGAATCCACACAAGGATAAATGTAACGAGAAACGCCACAACCTTGAGGATCATCCTCGCAATATACGATGCCACATACTCAGGAAATGACTTAACTCCCAGTTCCTGATAAATTGTGCTGTTATTGTTTTCCAGCAGCCGGTTTTTCAAAAACTCCGGCAACGCTGCATTTTCAATCTCCTGAATCTGCACTTCTTTTGGAATCTCTCCAATGATATTCAAAATATCCTGAATGTTGATCCCCAACTGATTCCAGTCCAGATTGTTGATATCCGCCAGCTGATCCTGATTCAATTCTCCAAGTGAAGTACCGCTTAAATCTGCATTTTTCAATGTATCTGCAGAAATCTGAGGCATGAACATCTCCATACATTTTTCTTCAATCATCTCATCCGCAGGTGTCCATTTAATAAGCGCATCACTGACATAAGGCGCCAGAAACATAACCAGCACGATCGACAGAACCGTAGCCAGCAACGAAATTCCGATTTTGAGCAGTCCTCTGACATAGCCTGCCACGATACTGATCAAAATATCACTCCTACAATAATCAATAACCAATTATCCATATTTTCTCCTAATTTGTCAGGTAAACAAGCCGCAGTTCATCTTCACCGGCGATCAGGTATCTGTGAATTCCGGCAGCCGGAATCACTTCCTGTGCTTCTATTCCCCAGTCTCCCTTAAATCGCTGTATTCCTGTGTCGCTGATGATACATCCCTTTGTTCCGTCGAACATGATGATCTCATCTCCTGCTATCTTTACATGACTATATTCTCCTGTTATTTCCCGGTTTATTATCTGTTTTCCCGTTTTATCATAAAGCTGCACTTCATATCCTGATTTATCTTTATTCGTAAGAATAAACCCGATATACCTGTCCGAGTGAAATTCACTGCGTATCTCCTGATTCAGCTTCACTTCGGTTTTCTTTTTCACGGACTTCGTACCTTCATAGATCACAAATGATTTATCACCAACCGCAACGGATGTGACGCGTCCATATAAAACACATCCGGAACGACTGTCTGATCAAAATCTTCTGTATAAATCAGGTTGTCCGTTTTTTCCTGACCTTCTTTTCCAAAATTATAAAAAGCAACCATAGACTTCAATGTTCCGTTTTTTGTGGAAAGATACGATACCATCAGGTTCTCCCCATCCGCCGACATATCCAGTGAGATTGGATATCCGGTACTGTTTAGATTCACCTGATGCTCTACGAGAATATTTCCCACTGCATCATAGGAAATGATCTGGGGCGTAGATTCGTTTTTCAGGATCGCGCTTACAATCCCCTGATTTGAAACAGAAATCTTTTCAATCGGAAGCGTAGTCTCAATCTCCCCCTTTAATCCACTCTTCTGAAAGATCATGATCGTATTACCGCCCACATCTGCTATTGCAAACACATCCTCATTAACGTCCACTATCGATTCTGAGTCTGACAGGGCTGAATCCATTTTTCCTTATTCTTTTTATTCAGAAACACAACGCCATCTCTGCTGTATCGGATCACACCGTCTGAAAATGCGATATACTGGTTGCTGTCTTCTGTATCTTTCTTATGTGAGTCCGCTGTTGCAACGGACGTATACGTCTGATTTTCAATCACAAGATAGGTTCCTGTCACGATCATGGCTGCCACGACGATCCGGATCGTCCACTGTCCCAGCACGCTTCTTCTGTGCCTTTTAACCTGCCTCCGGATGATCTCCATATCTATGGATCCAGAAAATCGAAACCGCGGATTTTTCTTTTGCTTCATATCCGACCCCTTATCATTTTGTTTTATTTTCCGATTATAGCATTATTTTATGGTAATAGCAATTTCTGACCTACATAAATCAAATTTCCATCCGTAATTCCGTTCATCCGACAGATAGAATCTACATGCGAAACATCTCCGTAGGCCTTTTTGCTGATGATCGCCAGTGTATCTCCCTGCTCTACTACGTACACTCCTTCTGAGGAATCACCTTCTCCTTCTGTGCTCTCCTGTTCCTGAACAATATCATCTGCTTTTTCTTCTTCCTGTTTTGTTTCCGGATCTGATGCATCCTTTTCTGATGGTGGTGTTTCTTCCTGTTTTTCCACGTCTCCCTCATTGGATGTCTCTGTCACTTCACCGCTCACCGGCTGCACTTCCTCTGTATTATTTTCCTGTAAGACCGCTGACGACGCCTGACTCATCACTTTCTGGACAGCTTTCATTTTCCCGAAATTATTGAGTGTCGTAACTCCCATAATAACTGCCACCAGTATCAGTATGGAACTTGCCACATACATCAGACGGTTGTTTTTTTTCTGATGCGTTCGGCTTCCTCGACTGCGGACCATGTTCCGAAAGTCCTGAGCAGCTCGATCCTCAACAGTTTCCGAGGGAGACACCCCATTCTTTCTTCGAGCAGCGATCATATAGTTCTGCATACATGGATTTTTCTCATAATATGTATAACGACCTCCAATCTCCATCAGATCATTCAGTTTATGCACAAAATAAGATTCTTCCTTCTCTGCGGAATCCTTCATAACAAAAACAGTATTCTGTTTCGGGAACGATTTTTTATGAAGTTTCACTATGTTGCTCTTTGCATCCAGTTCTACTCCGGGCTGTGCGACAAACCAGCCCAACATTTCTCCGTCTTCAAAATACTGTTTACAGTCCTCATATGCATTTTTCCATGTTTCATCATCAATCACGTATTCATTGCCGACCAGCTTCAAGTCGTGCATCTGAATCGCACCATATATGTATACGTATTCCTCATCCTCGCTCTTTTGCATATCTCCTACGAGAAATGCCCCGATCGGTCCGTCCTTCGCCTTGTCACAAAGCTGTAGGAAAAAAGTATCTACATAGTCCTCCACATAAATTTTCGGGCTGTCACTCACGTTTCCAATCTGACGAACATTTTTTGGGATCTGTCTTTCCATGCTGTATATCCTCCTTGATTCAATTAATTTTTTGCCGGAAGCCTGTCCGCTCCCCCGGGTTCTTTTAGAGAATAGCACACGAAAAAGGCCGATTTTATCAGTTAATGTCACATAAGTTCGACAAAATTTTTGCCCGAAATTCTTCTATTTTCTTTTCATACTTTCAAATGCTCCGCAATATTTGTCTGTCAGTGTGATGATCCATCCCTCTTTTGTGTGAGGAATGCTAAAAAATGTGACTGGCCACATATGCGCCCGGATCACATCTTTCTCTATATCATTCAGAGAAAATAAACGACATGCATGGTTTAAGGCTGTTTTCGGATGTGTCAGCCCGTGGAAACGCTGCCCCGTCTCTTTTGCATGGGTATGCCAGTCATACAGAAACAGATCATGCAGCATCCCGCCTCTTGCCGCTGATTTTGCATCCAGATGAAAAAAGCGGCACCACACATAATTGTAGTAAGATACATGAAGGCAATGCTGATAACAATTCGTATTTCCATGATGCGGATATAGTTTCATACGAAGCACAACCGGATGCTTCGTAATATCCTGAATACATTCATAAAATTCTTCATCCCACTTCTGTTTCCTCAACAGGAACTCTTCTTTATGCTTTCTTATATAAATTTCTTCCAAACGTCGAATCATTCGATACCATAATTTCAAGTCTTTCCACCTCCGGATTCTCACTGTACAGACAGCTTCTTTCCCTATTATAGCACGCACTTGACCTGCGAAAAATATTTTCGGATATTTTTCTGTTTTTTGTAGACTACACAAAATTTGTATGGTATAAATATACAATAAGCACCCATTTACAGAGTATCTGTCTGTAACTATCAACCAATTAAAGAGAGGGGGATTTCCTATGGCTTTTTGTAAAAACTGTGGCAATCAGATCGAGGACAATGCCGCAACCTGTCCAAACTGCGGAGCTTCTCAAAACACAACTCCACAGGTAACTGACAATGGCGGCTTTCTCTGGGGATTGTTAGGCTGCTGTATCCCGATTGTAGGTCTTGTTTTATTCCTTGTATGGAAAGACACAAAACCAAAAACTGCCAAAGCTGCCGGAATCGGAGCATTGGTCAGTGTCATCATTGGAATTTTGTGGTACATTCTGGTCGCTGTGATCGGAGTCGGCATTGCCAGCATGGGATTCTAAGATTTTATGAAAAACTGGATCTACAAATGGCTTCCTATTATATTTGGCTGTCATTGCAGAAGTGACCGTTCCTTTTACTGGAAGGGGACACAGTTTCCAATCTGTGCCAGGTGTACCGGAGAACTGGTCGGCATTCTATTATGCCCGGTCACGTTCCCATTGGTTTCCTGGTCTCCTTGGATTTTCGCAGTTTTGATGCTGCCTATGATCCTGGATGGAGTCATTCAGATGCTGACATCCTACGAAAGCAACAATCGCCGGAGATTTTTAACCGGCCTGTTGTTTGGATATGCACTGATGAGACTGTTTCTGGTCTCCACTATATGGACATTCCACTTTGGCTACCATTTAGTTCCAAAGTAAAAATACCCTGCACAGGATGCTCATTCCTGCCGCCAGGGTATTTTTCTGTTTCTTTTATACAAACGCTTTGATCTTCTGATAGATACTTTCTGTATCCAGTCCGTATTTTGCGATCAGCTCCAGGGCTGGTCCGGACTCACCATATGTGTCGTTGATTCCGATCTTCAGTACCTGTGTCGGCGCTTTCTCTGAAAGCACGTCACATACTGCGCTTCCAAGTCCTCCGATTACGGAGTGCTCCTCAACTGTAACCACTTTTCCGGTTGCCTTTGCTGCTTCCACGACCAGTTCTTCATCCAGAGGTTTGATTGTATGGATGTTGATCACTTTCGCATCGATTCCGTCTGCTGCAAGCTTCTCTGCTGCTTCCAGACAGTTGGAAACCGGAAGTCCTGTTGCCACGATAGTCAGATCTTTTCCTTCGCGCAGCACAACACCTTTTCCGAGTTCAAACTTGTAATCTTCTCTGTCATTGATTACCGGAACCGCCAGACGTCCAAAACGCATATAAACAGGTCCTACATGCTCGTAAGCCGCTTTTACTGCTGCTCTTGCTTCTACATCATCAGAAGGGTTGATCACAACCATTCCCGGAATTGTTCGCATCAGAGCGATATCTTCGTTACACTGGTGTGTCGCACCGTCTTCTCCTACAGAGATTCCTGCATGTGTCGCACCGATCTTCACGTTCAGTTTCGGGTATCCGATGGAGTTTCTGATCTGCTCAAATGCACGGCCTGCCGCAAACATTGCGAAAGAGCTTGCAAATGGTACCTTTCCGGCTGCTGCAAGACCTGCTGCCACACCCATCATATTACTCTCTGCGATACCACAGTCGATAAATCTCTCCGGATGTGCTTTTTTAAACACACCGGTCTTTGTAGCTGCCGCAAGGTCTGCATCCAGTACAACTACATTCTCATGTGCAGTTCCGAGTTCGGCTAAAGCATTTCCGTAACTGTCTCTTGTTGCTATTTTCTTTACATCTGACATAATGCTTCACCTACTTTCTCCAAATCTGCCATTGCTACTGCGTATTCTTCATCATTCGGCGCTTTTCCGTGCATCCTGCCTGATTTTCCATGAATGAAACATCTTTTCCTTTGATCGTCTTGGCAATGATCGCTGTCGGGCACCCTTTCACTGTCTTTGCCTCTTTGAATGCTGCATCGATCTGATCAAAATCATTTCCGTCGATGTTGATCACATGGAAATTGAATGCTTCAAATTTCTTATCAATCGGATATGGGGAGTTGACTTCATCAATCGCACCGTCAATCTGCAGATTGTTGTTATCTACGATCACAACCAGATTATCCAGTTTTTTGTGCGCTGCCAGCATCGCTGCTTCCCATACCTGTCCTTCCTGAATCTCTCCGTCTCCAAGAAGTGTATAAACTCTGTAATCTGCGTTGTCCAGTTTTCCTGCAATCGCCATACCAACTGCCGCAGAAATTCCCTGTCCCAGAGATCCGGAAGACATATCCACACCTGGAATGTGCTTCATATCCGGATGTCCCTGCAGATAAGATCCTGTATGACGCAGTGTCTTTAAATCTTCAACCGGGAAATATCCTCTCTGCGCCAGTACAGAATACAGTCCCGGAGCTGTGTGTCCTTTAGACAGGACAAATCTGTCACGGTCTGCTTTTTTCGGCTCTTTTGGATCAATATTCATCTCTTCAAAATAGAGATACGTAAAAATGTCAGCTGCTGATAAAGATCCGCCCGGATGTCCCGCTTTTGCGCTGTGTACCGCTGTGACAATCCCTTTGCGGACTTCATTTGCAGTTTTCATCAATTCTAATTTGTTCATGATTGCCTCCTGCTTTTACTCTCCGAAAACAGCTTTATAATCAGCCTGGAATTTCTCAATTCCGGCGTCTGTCAACGGATGATGTGTCATCTGTTCGATTACCTTGTAAGGCACTGTTGCAATATCAGCCCCTGCAAGTGCACAGTCTGTAATGTGGATCGGATTTCTTACGCTTGCGGCAATGATCTCTGTATCAATTCCTGCAACTTCAAAGATCTGAGCGATCTCTGCAACCAGATCTGTTCCTCTTACCGAGATATCATCCAGTCTTCCCAAAAACGGTGATACATACGTTGCACCCGCTCTTGCTGCCAGAAGTGCTGATTTGCAGAAAAGATCAAAGTCACATTTGTCTTGATTCCCTCAGATGAAAGGACTTTACAAGCTTTCAGGCCTTCCACTGTCATTGGAATCTTCACTACCATGTTCGGATGAATCTTTGCAATCTCACGTCCTTCTTTGATCATGCCTTCTGCGTCTACTGTTGTCGCTTTGACTTCTCCGCTGATTGGTCCGTCTACAATCGATGCAATCTCTGCGATTACTTCTTCAAATACACGTCCTTCTTTGGCGATCAGGGATGGATTTGTTGTAACTCCACAGATCACACCCATGTCATTTGCTTTTTTAATATCCTCTACATTTGCTGTGTCAATAAAAAATTTCATTGCCTGTCCCTCCTTAAAATCTTCGTCGATTTGTTATAATTCGATTATATAGACTCCCTGGAAACAGGTCAATAGGCCCAAAAATTATTAGTAATTTTGCCGTACTAATAATATCACATTATTAATAAAAAAACTACTGCTAACTTTGGTTTTGCCTTTTACTGTTGATTTTTATTACTAATAATTTACTTTTTTGTACTAATTTTTCTTTTTTTCAGATTTGGATATCCGGTTGTTCCCCGCATCACGATCTGTGGCTCATACTCCACATGATAGATACTCACCGGCTCGATCCCGGCATACGGCTCACTGCGGGCTTTGATCTTTTTCATGATGATATCGCAGGCGTCTCTGCCTTTATAGATCACGAAATGTTCGACTGTTGTCAGCGCAATATGATGCATTCTCGCAAACAATGTGTTGTCGCATCCCATCACGGACATCTCTCCCGGAACTTTGTATTTCTCCTCGTACAGAGCATCCAGAATACCAAAGGCGATCATGTCATTGAGCCCCACGATCGCAGTCAGATCCGTATGCTCTTTCAGCAATTCCTTTGTCAGGTCATATCCGATCCGATATTCCGAATCGATTCCCGGCACATCTTTATCAATCTGCTCATCCGCGGCTTTGATCACCACATGATCTCCAAGTCCTGCTTTCTGAAACTCCTTCAAAAATCCTTCTACCCGCTTGGAACGCTGCTTCTGCCTTACAGTCAGCGGCGGCGCAATATATGCCACATGGGTATGTCCGAGTTCCAGCAGATGCTTTGCCATAATTCTGCCAAGCTTTGAATTATCCAGCTCTACCGCATCCACATTCAGCCGTTCATTCTGATTGTTGATGACAGCAAAGGGAATCTTGTTGGACAACTGCTCCACTGTCTCCATAAAGCAGTTGCTCGGATTACAGGTGTAGATGACCCCCTGCGGATTCAGAGAGGGAAGCATCTTTAAATAACGCTCCTCCAACTCCAGATCTCTCTGGGTATTACACACAAACAGCCCGAACCCCTGCTCCGTTGCTCTTGCTTCGATTCCCTGCAAAAGCATGACATAATACGGATTGGTCAGATTCGGGCAGAAAACCACCAGAAGCTTTTCCCTGCGGCTTTCTTTCTGTGTTCTGCGCTTGGGAAGCACATACCCCAGCTCCCGGGCTGCATCCTCCACTTTTTTTACCACTTCTTTGGAAAAAGAAACATTGTACTTCTTATTTAAAATCATAGAAACCGTCGTCTGGGAAACGCCGGCATATTTCGCCACATCCGAAGATGTCACTTTCTTTTTGTTCATGATTTCTCTTCCCTGTCCTGTTAAAGCTCCGTTCTGCCTTCCAGTGCACGCAGAAGCGTCACTTCATCAATATATTCCAGATCTCCGCCTACAGGAACACCGCTGGCAATCCTGCTCACTTTGATCCCGGTCGGCTTGATCAGCTTACTGATGTACATTGCGGTAGTCTCCCCTCCAGGCTTGAGTTGGTCGCCACGATCACTTCATCTACATCCTGCTGCAGCCGTTCCATCAGTTCTTTTAAGCGGATATCCCCCGGTCCGATCCCCAGCATCGGAGAGATCGCTCCATGAAGCACATGATACACTCCGTTATATTTTCCGGTCTTTTCATATGCTGCCAGATCTCTTGGAGTCTCCACTACCATGATGGTCCGCTGATCCCGTTCCGGATTGCTGCAGATCGGGCAAAGTTCCCGGTCCGTCAGAGTACAGCACTGTGCACAGTATCTCACATTATTTCTGGCATCCACGATCGACTTTGCCAGATTCTCCACCTGATCTTTCGGCATATTGATAATATGAAATGCCAGTCTCTGGGCAGACTTTGCACCAATACCCGGAAGGCGTGAAAATTCTTCGATCAGCCTGCTGATCTGATTACTGTAATAATCCATTCTTTTTCACCTCTGTCCGGATTAGAACATACCCGGTATTCCTCCGCCGAGTCCTCCTGTCAGTTTGGACATTGCAGAGCTGGATTCTTCATCCACTTTGCGAAGCGCTTCATTTGTTGCTGCCACAATCAGATCCTCCAGCATTTCAATATCATCCGGATCCACAACCTCTTCTGCCAGCTTCACCTTTAGAACTTCTCTTTTACCGGAAACTGTCACTTCCACAGCTTCTCCTCCTGCAGTCGCAGTAAATTCCTTTGCTTCCAGCTCTTTTGCCTGTTCTTCCATCTGACGCTGCATTTTCTGTGCCTGTTTCATCAGATTTGCCATGTTTCCCGGCATTCCTCCGCCAGGAAATCCACCTCTTTTTGCCATAAATCAGTCCTCCACTATAATCTCCATATTGATCTTCTTCTCAATATCTACAAATGTATCCTCAAACCGGCGTCCTTCTTCTACGTGGCGTACTTCTACTTCCACCTTCTTGCCGATCCTGTTTTCAATCAGACTTTCCAGTTCCTTCCGTCTATCTTCTCTGCCAACAAAATCTGCACCCAGTGCATCTGGCATCACGATCATCAGACGGTTGTCACCCGCAAGGCTTAGACGCGCTTTTTTCAGGTAATTCCGAAGCATCCCCGACGCCTCATCTGCAATCGGTCTGAAATTCTTTACTACCTGCTGCACATCTTCCGGTACTGCGTTTGGAAGTTCCGGTCTCAGCGTTGGCTCCGCCGGTGCCTGACCATCTTCCTTTACATAAACAACTCGTTCCTGAACACCTGATATAGCGCCCTGTTCCAGCTTTTCTTCCAATACACGGATCCGATCCAGAATAGAATCTGAGCTCGTCTCCATGGCAGGCGTACAAAGCTTGATCAGAGCCACTTCCAGAAGCACTCTTTTTTGCGCTGCATATTTCAGCTGACCTGACAATTCCGAAAAAATCCGAATGTAACGGAGCAGCATATCCGCTTCCACCATCCGGCCTCTTCCTGAAGCTGCTGCATATTTTCTGTAGATACATCCAGAACATCCTCTATATTATCAGATGTCTTCACAAGAAGCAAGTTTCGCAGATACCATGTAAAATCCGTGGCAAGCTGCGTAAGCTCCCGCCCCTGCATCACCAGATCATCGACGATATCAAGCACTTTTGGGACATCTCGTCTGATCACACTGCGCAGAAGTCTGCTGAACACATCCGTATCGACTGCTCCCAGTACTTCCAGCACATTGTCATACGTCAGCTTCTGCCCCAGATAAAAGGCAATACACTGATCCAGAAGACTCAATGCGTCACGCATCGAACCATCTGCCGCCTTTGCGACATAGCGCAGCGCTTTTTCTTCTACTTTCACCTGCTCTTCCTGCATCAGATCACGCATCCGGTCTGTGATCGTCTCAATACTGATCCGCTTGAAATCATAATGCTGACACCGGGATAAAATCGTGATGGGAATCTTGTGAACCTCGGTTGTCGCCAGAATAAAGATCACATACTCCGGCGGTTCCTCCAGTGTCTTTAACAGCGCATTGAACGCCCCTATCGACAGCATATGCACCTCATCAATGATATAGACTTTGTACTTTCCTTCTGTCGGGCGGTATGCCACTTCTTCCCGGATCTCACGGATGTTGTCCACACCATTGTTCGAAGCTGCATCGATCTCGATCACATTCATCGATGTACCCGCTGCAATAGAGCGGCACATCGCGCACTCCCCGCAGGGACTTCCATTCACCGGATGCTCACAGTTGACTGCCTTTGCAAAAATCTTCGCAACCGTTGTCTTACCGGTCCCTCTTGTTCCGCAGAACAGATAGGCATGTCCGATCCTGTTTGCTTCAATCTGATTTTTTAATGTAGTAATAATATGTTCCTGACCCTTGACATCTTCAAATTCAACGGGACGGAACTTTCGGTAAAGTGCCGTATACGACATGTATTACACCTCTGTTTTCCAAATCTTTTATTGATCTCCAAAGCTGATGCCGATGGTTCTTGCCTCTTTGATGATTCCATCCTGCGGATCTACCATTTTCAGCTTTCCTGCCACATCCTGAAGCGGTACTTTTGTAATCTTCTGATTCTTCATGGCGATCATGTAGCCGTATTCCTGATTCAGGATCAGCTCTGCCGCAGCCGCTCCCACTCTTGTGGCAAATACACGGTCATACGCACATGGAGAACCGCCTCTTTGCGTATGCCCCGGCACCGTAATCCTTACTTCCTTGTCTGTCTTCTGCTGGATCTTCTCTGCCAGTTCGTAGGCGATGGACGGATATTTCCGTTTTGCAAGCTTTTCTTTATATTCTTTTTTCTTCAGCCTGGCATCTTCTTTTGAGATTGCACCTTCTGCAACCGCAATGATCGTAAACTTTTTATCTGCTGCCGCACGCTTCTGGATCACATCCGTCACCACATCGATATCATACGGAATCTCCGGAAGCAGAATCACATCTGCACCGCCGGCAATTCCCGCATGCAGCGTGACGTGTCCCACCTTATGTCCCATTACTTCAATGATAAACACACGGCTGTGAGAGGTTGCCGTCGTATGGATCCGGTCGATCGTGTCTGTCGCAATATCCACTGCACTCTGGAAGCCAAATGTCATATCCGTGCCCCACAGATCATTGTCGATTGTTTTTGGCAGTGTCACAACATTTAAGCCTTCTTCTCTTAACAGATTCGCTGTCTTGTGTGTTCCGTTTCCTCCCAGGATCACCAGACAGTCAAGACTTAACTTATGATAAGTATGCTTCATTGCCGCCACTTTATCCAAACCGTCCTTGTCCGGTACACGCATCAACTTAAACGGCTGTCTCGATGTACCGAGGATCGTGCCGCCTCTTGTCAGGATTCCGGAAAAATCCTTTGATGTGAGCATATGAAAGTTGCCATAGATCAGACCTTTGTATCCGTCTTCAAATCCATAGATTTCCACATCATCCCGTTTTGTGCAAACACCTTTTACAACACCGCGCATTGCAGCATTCAAAGCCTGACAGTCTCCGCCACTTGTAAGCATTCCGATTCGTAACATATCCGTATCCTCCTACTCTTTGATTTTATCAATTCCGCACCAGAAATCGGTGCTAAAAGACTTTATTTCCTGTTTTATCTTATCACAAACAGGCGAAAATGAACAGTTTTATATTCTCCCTCAATTTTTCTCAAACTTTCCGATTGGTAATTTTCTTTCCATTGTGTTAAAATAGACACATCGTAAAACAAAACAGATTTGAAGGAGATAACTAAACATGGAAAGAATGATCCTTGCTGGTGCGGCAGCGGCAAAAAATATAAAAAATGCCATATGCCGATCGAAG
>ENA-OQDE01000780-OQDE01000780.1-human-gut-metagenome-genome-assembly--contig:-NODE-780-length-16039-cov-1.901018_pt1 | contig 16039 bp, 22 predicted proteins | sample MGYA00242768_ERZ504595 | MGnify/ENA primary metagenome ERZ504595 (study PRJEB26092, sample SAMD00036307) | human gut metagenome | host: Homo sapiens | study: EMG produced TPA metagenomics assembly of...
TAAGAATAAGTCTCACCGTTCTTTGAAATCAATAACTTTAAAAATCACCAAAATCACTGAGAATCTATACTTTTGATTGCTAGAACATAGAAAATGCGTTATACTGTAACAATGAATATCAAATCAGCCATATCTGTCCGGTGTACTGTATCTTTTATTTTCAAGCAGAATGATAAAGATGGAACACAGTGAAATCTGAAATCAGTGGAAGAAGATAAATCGTGCAGGCATCGGTTGTAGATAAATATAAGAAAAGGAGTAGTGAGAGATGGAATTAGTAACTGTGAAAGAACTTTACAAGAACAGAGGGGCATACTTAGATAATCAGGTTACTGTCGGTGGATGGGTGCGCAGTATTCGTGATTCTAAGACATTTGGGTTTATCGTTGTCAATGACGGTTCATTTTTTGAGACACTTCAGGTCGTATACCACGACAGTATGGACAATTTTGCGGAGATTTCCAAGCTAAATGTAGGTGCTGCTATTATTGTAAAGGGAACATTAGTAGCTACGCCTCAGGCAAAGCAGCCATTTGAGATCCAGGCAGAGGAAGTGATCATAGAGGGGGCATCTGCACCGGATTATCCGTTACAGAAAAAGCGTCACAGCTTTGAATATTTGAGAACAATTTCACATCTTCGTCCGAGAACAAACACATTCCAGGCAGTATTTCGTGTAAGATCTTTGATCGCATATGCAATCCACCAGTTCTTCCAAGAGAGAGGGTTTGTGTATGTGCATACACCGCTGATCACAGGAAGTGACTGCGAGGGTGCAGGAGAGATGTTCCGTGTCACAACACTGGATATGGAGAATCTCCCGAAGAATGCAGATGGAAGTGTGGACTATACGAAGGATTTCTTTAATAAGGAGACAAGCCTTACTGTAAGTGGACAGCTCAATGCAGAGACATATGCGCAGGCATTCCGTAATGTATATACATTTGGACCGACATTCCGTGCAGAGAACTCTAATACAACTCGTCATGCAGCGGAATTCTGGATGGTAGAACCGGAGATCGCATTTGCAGATCTAGATGATAATATGATCCTTGCTGAGGCAATGTTAAAGCATATCATCAACTATGTACTGGAGAACGCACCGGAAGAGATGAATTTCTTCAACTCTTTCGTAGATAAGGGACTTCTTGATCGTCTCCACAATGTTGTGTCCTCTGAATTTGCACGTGCAACTTACACAGAGGCAATTGAGATCTTAGAGAAGAACAATGATAAATTTGACTTCAAAGTGTCATGGGGAGTTGACTTGCAGACAGAACATGAGCGCTATCTTACAGAGGAAGTGTTCAAACGTCCGGTATTTGTGACAGATTATCCGAAGGATATTAAGGCATTCTACATGAAGATGAATGATGACAATAAGACAGTAGCAGCGGTAGACTGTCTTGTTCCTGGAATCGGAGAGCTCATTGGAGGAAGCCAGAGAGAGGATGATTATGACAAACTGCTGAAGCGTATGCAGGAGATGAACCTGGATCCGGAAGAGTATCAGTTCTATCTGGATCTGAGAAAATATGGCTCTACAAGACATGCAGGATTCGGACTTGGATTTGAAAGATGTGTGATGTATCTGACTGGTATGTCAAATATCAGAGATGTCATTCCGTTCCCAAGAACTGTGAATAACTGTGAACTGTAAAGAATGAAAGAAACCAAGGCGGGGCGGGTATTTGTATACTTTGCCTCGCCATTTTAAAATTGTAAGGGGAATTGAGTAGGAAATATGAATATTTTAGTTGTAGATGATGAGAAGGAAATCGCGGATGTGATTGCGCTCTATTTACAGAGTGATCAGTATACCGTGTATCCATTTTATACCGGCGAAGAAGCGTTGGAATGTATGAAGACGACAAAGATCGATCTTGCAATCCTCGATGTCATGCTTCCGGGGATTGATGGATTTGAAATTTTAAAGAAGATTCGAGAGAGGTATACATTTCCGGTTATTATGCTTACCGCAAAAACGGAGTATATTGATAAGATCACTGGGCTGACGCTTGGTGCAGATGATTATATTTTGAAGCCGTTTAATCCTCTGGAACTAATCGCAAGAGTGAAAGCGCAGCTTCGGAGATATACACAGTATAATGAAGGAACAAGGACTGACAGTGGAGATATCATTGATTTTGCAGGACTTCAGCTAAACAGAGAATCTCATGAGTGTGTCTATAACGAGAAACAGCTGACACTGACACCGATTGAATTTGATCTTTTGTGGATGCTGTGTGAGAACCGTGGAAAGGTTATCAGCTCGGAAGAATTGTTTGAAAATGTATGGAAAGAAAAGTATTACAAAAACAGTAACAATACAGTCATGGTACATATTCGGCATCTGCGTGAGAAGATGAGCGGGCCGACCGGAAAGAGCGATTTTATTAAGACGGTTTGGGGAGTAGGATATAAAGTTGAAGAGTAAAAATTATACAAGGTTAAAGATTAACATTCTGCTTCAGACAATGCTTGTCGTACTGTTTACGGCGCTTGTCGGCTATCTTTTCAAAAATCTTGTCATAGATGGGATTTATAATCATAAGTTTGCAGATGGATTTGTACATTTTTTTATGTGGTTTCATATGCCGGAGCAACAGGCGATCGATCTCTACTGGAAAGTGATTGGAAACAATAAAATTTATTTTATGGGTGCGGGATTCCTTTTATTGTTTTCCTTTTTTTTCTATTTTGTGCTGAGCAGAATCACACAGTACTTGAAGGAAATTAATCAGGGAATTGAAAATATTTTATCGGATTTTAATGAACCTGTGCGGTTAACCTGCGCTGCGGCCGCTTGAGGATAGCTTAAATGAGATTAAGATGACGATCCGGAGGCAGGAACAGGAGGCGATTGAGAGTGAGAAAAAGAAAAATGATCTGGTTGTTTTTCTGGCACACGATTTGAAAACGCCCTTGACTTCCATTGTGGCATATTTAAGTATTCTTGAAACAAAGCCGGACATGCCGGAGGAGGAGCGGAAAAAATATACGCATATTTCTCTGGAGAAGGCAATCCGTCTGGGAGAGCTGATCAATGAATTTTTTGAGATTACAAAGTTTAATTTACAGGATATTGTTCTGGAGCCGGGAAATTTAGATTTGTCTATGATGTTGGAACAGATTGCGGATGAACTGTATGCGGTTTTGAAGGAGAAAAACTTAAGATGTGACGTGCAGATTGATGATACACTGATGATTTACGGAGATGCGGATAAGCTTGCCAGAGTATTTGATAATCTTTTGCGAAATGCGATTGCGTACTGTGACAAAGGAACTGCGATACGGATTCAGGCAAAGGAGCGGCACCAGGAGATCGAGATTGTTGTGGCAAATGAAGGAGAGAAGATTCCGGAAGAGGAACTGAGTGCAATTTTTGAGAAGTTTTACCGAGTGGATGGTTCGCGCTCCAGCAAGACAGGAGGAGCAGGACTTGGACTTGCCATTGCAAAAGAAATTGTGGAACTGCATCATGGAACGATCCGTGCGGAGAGTGACGAGTGGGAAACACGGTTTATCGTGACGTTACCGGCGATGAGTGAAGGAGAATAATTTTATGAATTTTATACAGATAGCAGATGTCCATCTAGGGGCAGCGCCGGAGGCGGGAAGGCGTGATGACGGACAGCGGGAAAAGGAGATCTGGGATAGTTTTTACAAAGTCATTGACATCTGTGAGGAGAAACAGATTGACCTGTTGCTGATCGCAGGAGATTTATTTCACAGGCAGCCTCTGTTGAGAGAACTCAAAGAGATAAATTATCATTTTGGAAAATTATCTCGGACAAAGGTCGTTTTGATTGCAGGAAATCATGACTATATTCGAAAGGATTCGCGTTATCTGCAGATAGCATGGAGTGAAAATGTCTATCCACTGTTTGAAACTACATTACACAGAGCAGTGATCGAGGAGCTGGATCTTGCAGTGTATGGATTCAGCTATGACAGACGGGAAATCAGAGAGGCGAGGTACGACGAGGCGTATGCCCCGCGGGACATGAAATATGAAATCCTTCTGGCTCACGGGGGGATGAGACACATATTCCGATCAAAAAAGCAAAGTTAAAAGCACTGGGCTATGATTATGTTGCACTGGGACATATTCATAAACCACAGATGCTATTGAAAGACTATGCGGCATTTTCTGGTTCTCTTGAGCCGCTCGATCAAAATGAAACAGGAAGACATGGATTTCTTCTCGGAGAGATTACCGAGAAAGGAACGCAGATCCGTTTTGTTCCATTTGCAAAAAGGCAGTACATACACTTGCATCTCACAGTGGATATAGAAATGACACATGGGGCGCTGCGGGGAAAGATCAAAGAGGAGATCGAACAAAATGGCACTGCGGAGCTGTACAAAATTATTTTGGAAGGACAGAGAGATCCGGAGATTGTCTATGATATAGAAGATCTCGACTATTATGGAAATATCGTGGAGATTCTTGATCATACCGTTCCTGCATATCACTATGAACAGCTGTACGAGAGAAATAAAGAAAATCTGCTTGGAAGGTTGATCGGACATTTTATGGAATGCGAGCCGGAAGTATCGAGTATCAGGCAATGTGCGAGGGGGTCAGTGCAATTCTTGCAGCGATGGAGGAGAGAAGTTAGGTGATTATCAGAGAATTATATCTGAAAAGCTTTGGAAAATTTTCAGAGACAAAGATAGAACTGGAAGAAGGCTTCCACATTTTTTACGGAGAAAATGAGTTCGGAAAAAGTACACTGCATGCTTTTATCAGAAGTATGCTATTTGGACTGACAAAAGGGCGCGGAAGGGCAGCAAAAATGATTGTTTACAAAATATGAGCCGTGGGATCAGCCGTCTTATTATGCTGGAGAGATGACATTTGAGTCTGGCGACAGAACTTTTATCATCAGCCGCCGGTTTGACCGCTATGGAAAGAGCGCGAGTCTTGTCTGTCAGACAGACGGCGAGATCTTATCGGTGGAGCAGGGAGATATGGATATGCTTCTGGATGGCATGTCAGAAGCTGCATTTGAAAATACCATCTCAATCGGTCAGACAAAAGCAGAGACAAGTGCCGATCTTAGCGCAGAATTGCGAAACTATGCTGCAAATTATTACTGTTCCGGGAACAGTGAGATGGATGTGGAGCGCGCGCTTGCGATTTTAAAAGAGCGACGAAAGACAGTGGAAAACCGTCAGAAAGAAATTCGCAAAAAGAAGCAGGAAAAGCGAGAGAAAGTTGAACAGCAGGCGGCATAACATCAGCGAAGAAATCGAGCGAAAACAAGCGGAAAGAAGAACAAATCAGCAAAAACAATCGAACAGGGAAAGACAGGAAGAAAAAAGAAATTGTCAGAACTCCAGAAGAAGAGCAAAGCACGGAAAAACAGAATGTATGGGATGCGGTCAAAATAAAGTTATTGCCAGTTGTATTTCTGGCAGTCGTTGCGGGTATTTCCTTGCTATTTCAGGGGATTTTGAAATGGAGTGTGCTGTCAGGAGCGATAATTCTGGAAATAGTATTCCTGTGGAAATTGATGGAAGCATTTCGACAGGCGGAGGAAAAGTACAGCAAGAGACAGAGGAGTCCCGGGAAGCAGAAAAACGAGAAATTTCACTCGAACATGAGCAAGAGAGGCATCGAGAGGCTTTGCGAAGGATGGTTGTCAGACGGGAGCTGCTCCGGGAAGAGATTGCAGAGAAACAGATGCAGTACGAGAATCTCTGTGAGCAAGGAGAAGAACTCATGGAAGTCAGTGAAGAATATGTTGTTCTGGAAGAGAAAGGAAGAGCGATCCAGCTTGCGGAGGACACGATCCGGCATCTGTCCACAGATGTGAGAAAGGAATTTGGAACAAGGCTGAATGAGGTGTCTTCAGAGATATTGTGTGCAATTACAGATGGAAAATATGATCGCATTTTTATAGATGAAAATACGAACATATATCTATTACAAGGGGCACAGAAAATTTCAGTGGGACAAGTCAGCAGGGGAACGATGGAACAGATTTATTTTGCGCTCCGTATGGCATCGGCAGAGTTGATGTACGAGGAAGAGTTTCCGGTAATTCTCGATGAGACATTCGCATACTATGATGAGAGAAGACTTGAGAATACACTTCGCTGGCTTGCAGAAAACAAGAGACAGATTATCTTATTTACCTGTCAGAGAAGAGAGTTAGAGATGTTAAGGAAACTCAGTATCCCATATCATGTGACTGGGTAAAATATGGTTTCTTTTTGCAAATATCAAAATAAAAGAACCCGGAGAGAAGTTGTATCTTGTAGATATAAGTCTTCTCTCCGGGTTCTTCTTTTCTGAATTATTAAAATGTATGAAATATGAAGAAATATCTTTAAAATTTCTTTACAATGATAAATGATTCAGGATAATTAAAATTAAAAGTAAAAAACTAAATAGGTTCTCCATTTTTGTATTTCTGAACAACATGCTGGATACGTTCGTTCGGACTGAGGATACTGCTGATAGAACCATCGTGATTCAAAGTATCAATCAGAAGAGCGATGTATTTGCTGAGATCGCAGTTGATGTAGTAAGGTCTGCTCAGCAATTCAGGTGTCTGGTAAATTAAGTTTGTTGTTAGGATTCCGTGGATAATACCTTCTTCGTAAGCCTTGTCAAATTTATCAAGACCGTTTGTAAACAGACCGAAAGTAGCGGCAGCGAAGATTCTCTTTGCTTTTCTTCTCTTTAACTCTGTTGCAACGTCAATGATACTGTCACCGGAAGAAATCATATCGTCGATGATGATCACGTCTTTTCCTTCTACAGAAGAACCAAGGAATTCATGTGCAACGATCGGATTGCGTCCGTCTACAATCTGTGTATAGTCACGGCGTTTGTAGAACATACCCATATCAAGCCCAAGTACATTAGCAAGATATACGGCACGGCTTGTACCACCTTCGTCCGGGCTGATTGCATCATGTGATCGCTGTCAATGATGAGATCCGGTACAGTGCGAAGAAGTCCTTTGATAACTGGTAAGTTGGACGTACTGTCTCGAATCCGCTGAGCGGGATAGCGTTCTGTACACGAGGATCATGAGCATCAAATGTGATAATATTGTCAACACCCATGCTTACAAGTTCCTGAAGAGCAAGTGCGCAGTCTAAAGACTCTCGGGAACTTCTCTTGTGCTGACGGCTTTCGTATAAGAATGGCATAATGACATTTAATCTACGAGCCTTTCCTCCGACAGCAGCGATAACACGCTTCAGGGTTTTGGAAATGATCGTCTGGTGACATGTGATTTACATGGCCACTTAAGGAATAAGTCAGGCTGTAGTTGCAGACATCTACCATCAGATATAAGTCCTTACCACGTACAGATTCATTGATCACTCCTTTTGCTTCCCCAGAACCAAAACGAGGTACTTTGGCGTCGATTAAGTAGTTATCTTTCTCATATCCTGTGAACACGACGTCATTTTTGTGTTCGTGGGAGCTTTCCTTACGCCATTTTACAAGGTAGTCATTTACCTTGTTTCCAAGCTCCTGACATCCGTCTACTGCGATGATTCCAAGTGATCCCACAGGGATGTTTTCTAAATTTCGTTCTTCTCGATGTAACATGTTTGTTCCTCCATATTCATAAGTTTCTTTTTGATTCGTATGTCTCTCCAGTTAGTCTTAACATAGTATAGTTGCTCGTGATTCTTGAAAAAATTCTCTCAGAATAAATCTCAACAATTGATTCCAAAGACAAGTTTGTCGATATGATCGTAGAGCGCTTCTTTAAAAGACGTTCATTTAGACACAAAAACAACTGGGAAGCGATGAAAGAATTCGTCAGTTCTGTTCCCAGATCGTCAATAATGAGCAGGTCACAGTCAAAAATGTAGCCGTACATTGTGTCGGCAAATGTATCTTTATCAAACCGGCTCTTAGCAAATATATCAAATAATTCAAATGCTGTAAAGTAGATAACGGAATAAGCGCTGTCTATTAGTTCCTTTGCAATGCAGTTTGAGAGAAAAGTCTTTCCGACTCCGGTATCTCCATATAAAAACAGATTGCGGAATTCCTGTCCGAATGTTCGGACAAATTCTTTGCTGACTGCCAATGCATCTCTCATGATGGAAAGTGAAGAGCGTCCAGTCTTTGGATCTATGTGATTTTCAGAATAATATGCAAGAGAAAATGTATTAAAATTCTCTTTTGCAAGGATTTCTTTTAGATTAGACTGTGTATATAAAAGATCGATGGTCGCTTTTTTAAAGCAGTGACACTTCTGACTGCCAATATATCCGGTATCTTTGCAGTCTGCACATTCATAAGAAGGTTCCAAATAATCCTCCGGGAATCCATACAAGGACAGAAGGGCAGACTTCTTTTGACGGAGCATGGAAATCTCTTCTTTCAGAGAGGAGAGAGCAGTCTCATCTCCCTCCAGAAGATTTCGTGCTTTCTGGACAGAGAGATGGGAGATCGCATTCTCGAGATCGCGGATCTCAGGGATGCAGTCATACACTCTCTGATAGTGTGCGTTTAATACGTCCTGACTATGCAGTTGCTTCTGCTCATACTCCCGCATGATCGTGTCATATTGGGAATTTTTTAATGCCATAACTTCTGCTCCTTTGTTATCTGGTCTTTAACAGACGTTCTTCCAGAGAATCAATATCATAGGAACGACCGTTAAAGTTGTTAAATTTTGTCTTAATATTCGCTGCAGGCTTTGAAGTTACCGTTCTGCGCTTATTCTCTCTTTCCTGACGGAAAGCAGTATCCACTCGTTCGATATCTGACAGGACACGGACATGCTGTGTCAGCCATTTGGACAAAATCTTATCGGTATAATCAAAACTTGGCTGATGGATACTGCTCATTGTCCGGTCACAGGCTTCCTTGATAATATCTAAAGTGAAGCCGTATTGTTCAGTCCATTTTTATATAGGCAATCTCAGAAGCGGCAGGTCCGCGTCCGCGAATGCCAAAAGCATTGAGTACAGTATAACAATTCTTATTGTAAATGCTGGAAGTTGCCCGGCTTCCTCGACTGTAGTCACATGAGCATTCTGCCCATGCGAGAGCTACTTTTTTATGTAATGCATACTCGTATGTTGATTCTCGACACAATATTCAATCAAATATTCGATCAGATCCGCAGAAAAATGAAGCTGATCAAAGAAATAAGAAATCGTATCGATATCTGTTCTAGTCAAAGGTCTTCCGATATATTGTTCTGCGACAAACAAAAGCTGCTGGAATTCCTTACGGTCACGGAAAGCCTTGATAGAAGTCGGGGCTGTTCCGCGTGAATCAGAGATCGTATCCGCACCCATAGTCACATCCGGTATCTGAACGGTCGAAGGAGCTTGCGTTTCTGATGCAGATGTGTCTTCATAAGCTGGAATTGCACAAGAGTTCCCGGATCCCTCACATGGCGGAACAGGGCAAAACGCAATACCACAGAGAGAATGATCGCTTTCCTCATATTGGAGGGAAAGCAGTCCCTCTTTCTCCCAGTAATTCAGTGCACGCAAAATATCCTTCTCTGTGTTGTCCAGACAATCTGCAATCGTAGAAATGGTGAGGGCAACAGGAGAAGAGTTCAGATGTCTGAGCAGGAATAGATAAACTTTCACAAACTCTCCATTTGCTTTTACCATATGGCAGTCGATAAAATGATTGTCGACTAATGTTGTATGATTCTGACCATGGCTACTCAATACTAAATTCTTCATCCTTACACCGTACCTTTCTAAATAAATCCTCTTCAATGTACTGGTATTATAGCACCAGAAAGAAGTTCTAAAAAGGACTTTTTATTGGATAAATTATCATTCTTTGTGGATAAGAAACAATGTGGATAATGTGGATAATGTGGATAACTATATGGATAACAATGATTCTCCTATGTTTACAACGTCTCCAGCTCCCATAGTTATCAACATATCACCGTGGATACATTTTTCTTTTACAAAATTTTTAATTTCATCAAAGGATGAAAATAGTAGGAATCTCCGCCTAGTTCACGAATTGCATCTGAAAGAGCCTCTGAGGACATGCCAAGCGTATCTGTTTCTCTGGCAGCATAGATGTCTGCGAGGATCACATGATCTGCAAGTGTCAGCGCCTGCGCAAATTCGTGAAAGAAAGCTTTTGTCCTTGTGTATGTGTGAGGTTGAAAAATGCACCAGATTTCTCTGTGGGGGTAGTGCTGTGCGGCAGAAAGAGTTGCCTCGATCTCTGTCGGATGGTGTGCGTAATCATCGATGATCGTGACACCGTCGAGTGTTCCTTTGTATTCAAAGCGGCGGTCAGTACCGGTAAAGGACAAGAGTCCCTTTTTGATCTTCTCAAGGTCGATGCCGAGCAGTGTTCCGGTAATGATTGCGGAAAGTGCATTGGATACATTGTGTTCTCCGTTGACAGAGAGGAAAATACGATCTTTCTTTGTTCCGTGATCGATCAGGTCGAACGAAACATTCCCCATGTTATCGTATTGAATATTTTGTGCAGTGTAATCTGCATCGTGATGAATGCCATATGTGATGACATTGCAGTTCAGGCCGGCAATAATCTGCTCGTACTGTGAAATCTCACTGTTAATGATCAGTGTGCCATCTTTCGGAAGCAGTGCGGCGAACCGGTGAAAAGAATGACGGATATCATCAAGATCTTTGAAGAAATCCATATGATCTTCTTCTACATTTAAGATGATTCCAATCTTTGGAAGAAAATCTAAGAAGCTGTTCGTATATTCACAGGCTTCTGTAATGAAAACATCTGAGTGACCGACGCGGATATTTCCGCCGATGATCTTTAAAATACCTCCGACAGAGAATGGTCGGATCCGTATCTCCTGCAAGAAGGATATGGGAAATCATGGAAGTCGTTGTTGTCTTGCCGTGAGTTCCGGATACTGCGATCGGTGTCTTATAGTTCGTCATCAGCTGTCCGAGTAGTTCTGCACGGGTAAGCATCGGAAGCTGATGTTCTTTTGCTGCAATAAATTCAGGATTATCTGCGTGCACGGCAGCGGTGTAGACGACAACATCAATATCATCAGTTATATTTTCAGCTTTCTGTCCGTAATGGATGACAGCTCCCAGATCTGTTAAATGTCTTGTAAGGGCGATTCTTTGGAATCCGATCCCGTTACTGTGAAATGTTCTTTTAAGAGAATTTCGGCAAGGCCACTCATGCTGATACCGCCGATACCGATAAAATGGACATGGACCGGACATTGAAAATCTATTTTATACATAAATACACTCCCTGTTCATAGAAAAATTTAAATTAATAGTAATATTTTACGCACTTTCATTATATTATAACGGTATATGGAAAAAAAGCCAAACTATAATTTTTTGTAAAATATACATAAAAAGTTTTAAAAAAAACAATTATTTATGTAAAAAACATTCATTTTATTACCTTTTTATGCTATAATACAACTATTAAATTACTTAGAAGGAGTGACGACATGATAAAAAAAGAAATGATTGCAATGTTGTTGGCAGGTGGACAAGGCAGCAGATTAGGTGTTCTTACATCAAAAGTAGCAAAACCGGCAGTTGCATTCGGGGGGAAATACAGAATCATAGACTTTCCATTAAGTAACTGTATTAATTCAGGAATCGATACTGTCGGTGTATTGACGCAGTATCAGCCATTACGCCTGAATACACATATTGGAATCGGGATTCCGTGGGATTTGGACCGTAATGTTGGAGGAGTTACAGTGCTTCCGCCGTATGAGAAAAGCACAAGCAGTGAGTGGTATACCGGTACGGCGAACGCTATTTATCAGAATATGAACTATATGGAGATGTATAATCCGGATTATGTACTGATTCTTTCCGGGGATCATATTTATAAGATGGATTATGAAGTGATGCTGGATTTCCATAAAGAGAATCATGCAGACGTCACGATTGCTACGATGCCGGTACCTCTGGAGGAGGCAAGTAGGTTTGGTATTGTCATTACAGATGAAGAGAACCGGATCCAGGAGTTTGAAGAGAAGCCGGCACAGCCGAGAAGTAATCTGGCTTCTATGGTATCTACATATTTAGCTGGCCGGTATTAAAGGAAGCACTCAAGGCTTTATCGGAACAGCCGGCATGTGATTTTGGAAAGCATATTATTCCTTATTGTCATGAAAAGAAACAAAGATTATTTGCATATGAGTACAATGGCTACTGGAAAGATGTCGGAACACTGGATCTTACTGGGAAGCAAATATGGAATTAATAGATATTATTCCGGAATTTAATTTATATGAGGAATATTGGAAAATTTATACAAACAGTGGTATTTTACCGCCGCATTATATTTCAGATCAGTCTGCTGTGGAGAAGAGCATTATTGGAAATGGTTGTGATATCTATGGAGAAGTCCACAGTTCTGTCATTAGTTCTGGTGTAACGATTGGAAAAGGAAGCGTTGTGAGAGACTCCATTATCATGAAGGATGCTGTGATCGGAGATCACTGTGTGATTGACAAAGCGATCATTGCGGAGAATGTACAGATTGGAGATAACGTCACACTTGGAACGGGAAGCGATACACCGAATAAGATGAGACCGGATATCTATGGATTTGGACTTGTGACCATTGGGGAAGATTCTGTGATCCCATCCGATGTACAGATCGGCAAGAATACCGCCATTAGTGGTGTTACATCAAAAGAGGATTACATAAACGGAGAGCTTGCAAGTGGTGAAACATTAATTAAGGTAGGTGAATAGGGATGAAAGCAGTAGGAATTATTTTAGCGGGTGGAAATAGCAGCAGGATGCGGGAACTGACACATAGACGTGCAGTGGCAGCGATGCCGGTAGCAGGAAGTTACAGGAGCATTGACTTTGCACTTAGCAATATGTCAAACTCACATATTCAGAAAGTCGCGGTGCTGACACAGTACAATGCCAGATCATTGAATGAACATCTGAATTCTTCCAAATGGTGGGACTTTGGAAGAAAACAAGGTGGTCTGTATGTATTTACACCGACGATTACAATGGAGAATGGATACTGGTACAGAGGAACTGCGGATGCGATTTATCAGAATCTTGACTTTCTTAAGAAATGCCATGAGCCATATGTGATCATTACATCTGGAGATGCAGTGTACAAGCTGGATTATAATAAAGTGCTCGAATATCATATTGCCAAAAAAGCAGATATTACCGTTGTCTGCAAAGAGATGGATGAGGATGCAGATGTCAGCCGTTACGGAACGGTTAAGATGAATGATTCCTGCAGGATTGAGGAGTTTGAGGAGAAGCCGGTACTGAGCAGATCTAATATCATTTCAACAGGAATTTATGTCATCAGAAGAAGACAGCTGATCGATCTGATTGAGCGATGTGCAGAAGAGGGAAGATTTGACTTGTGCAGGACATTCTGATCCGGTATAAGAATGTAAAGAAAATTTATGGATATAAGATTAGCAATTACTGGAGTAATATTGCTACAGTTAATGATTATTACAGAACAAATATGGATTTCCTGAAGCCAGAAGTGAGAAAATATTTCTTTAAGGAATATCCGAATGTTTATTCAAAAGTGAGCGATCTTCCACCGGCAAAATATAATCCGGGTGCATGCGTAAAGAACAGTTTGATTGCAAGTGGATGTATCGTCAATGGTACTGTGGAAAATTCAGTATTATTTAAGAAAGTATTTGTAGGGAATAATTGTGTAATTAAGAATTCCATCATCTTGAATGATGTTTATTTAGGAGATAATACCTATATTGAAAATTGTATCGTAGAGAGTAGAGATACAATTCGTGCGAACACTCGCCATATAGGAGAAGATGGAATAAAAGTAGTTGTAGAAGAAAAATGAGAGATACGCGATGTAGAAGCGGTGAAAGGGGACAAAAGTATGCAGATTACAGATGTACGAGTGCGTAAAGTAGCAAAAGAAGGAAAATTAAAGGCAGTAGTATCAATTACAATGGACGACGAATTCGTAGTACATGATATTAAGGTAATCGAAGGAGAGAAGGGACTCTTCATTGCAATGCCAAGTAAGAAAGCAATTGATGGAGAATACCGTGATATCGCACATCCGATCAACTCAAATACGAGAGAGAGGATTCAGAGAACGATTTTGGAGCGCTATGAACAGGCACTTCTTGAGGGAGATGTAGAGGAAGCGTAGAGAACGCGATGAATTAAAAGCATTGAGATCGCCGCAGAGATGGATTGAGATGACATTTTTGCGGCGTTTTTTTTGACTCTTTGTCAGGGGATGGGGTAAAATAACGTTGGCTCTTTGACAAGAGCAGGGATAAAAAACAGCAAAGCTGTAAGGCTATAGATCAAGAAAGGCAGAAAAACGTGGAAATTCAGAGTTATATTTTATATGAAGACAGAGATCTTATTGTGTGCAGAAAGCCGGCAGGTGTTCCGGTACAGACGAAGCAGATTCAGACAAAAGATATGGTCAGTCTGCTGAAAAACTATAGATACCAACAGGAAGGGGTAAAAGGAGAACCATATCTTGGGGTGATTCATCGTCTGGATCAGCCGGTGGAGGGGATTGTCGTATTTGCGAAGACGCTGCAGGCTGCAAAAGAACTGAACCGTCAGCTTCAGGCAGGCGGTTTTGGAAAATATTATCAGGCAGTACTGTGCAAGGTTCCAGAGAAGGCACAAGGACAGCTGACAGATTACCTTGTCAAGGACGGCAGGACAAATCTGTCAAAAATTTGCAGAAAGTCGGATGCCGGGGCGAAAGAAGCAAGGCTTTCCTATAAAATACAAGGGAGGCAGAGGGAAAGGCACTGGCAAACATTCATCTGGACACAGGAAGACATCATCAGATCCGTGTGCAGATGTCGGGGATGGGATGTCCGATTCTCGGAGATGTAAAATACGGAGGAGAGGAAAAAGCAAGAGGGCAGATTGCTCTGTGTGCAAGCAGTCTTACTTTTGTGCATCCAAAGACAAAAAAGCAGATGCAGTTTGAGATACAGCCGCAAGCAGCGGGGTTTGATTTGTTTTTTGCTTCAAAAGTTTAAAAAAGTTGTATAAAGGACGATGGGACGGCAATACTAACATCACTACCGTGTGTCGCTGACTGTTCAGGACATACGTGGAAAAGACGGGGCTGGTGATGGGAATGCAGAGAGAACAGTGGAAGACAGTGATAGTTGTTGTGGGAGTCACAGGGGCATGTATATTGGAATCAAGTATATACTGCACTTGTGCTCCCTTTTCTGTGCATTCTGGTAGCATATCTGTTAAGACCGCTTGTCAGGAACATCCATGCACATACAAAGCTGAATCAGGGAGCTGTTGCCGGGGGTCTGCTTCTGATCATCTTAGGTGTGGTAGGCACAGCATTGTGGTTTCTTGGGAGCACACTCGTACAGCAGTTCTGTTACTTTATTGAGCACTATGGATTTTATGCCGGAAAGATGGAGCTGTTTTTAGATCAATGTTGTCGGAGCATGAGCGGAGTTTTCGGAATGGAGGCGGGAGAACTGGAGTCACTTTTTGTGACACGGATGGCAACCATTGCAGAAAATATCGAAAGGCAGTTTGTACCGAAACTGATGGCAAATTCATGGGGGTATGTCAGAACGATCATCGAAGTGGCAGGGGTTGGGATTATTATTTTTGTGTCGATCATTCTGCTCGTCAATGATTTTGACAAGCTGAAAGAGAAAGCATCACATAGTATTGGGTACAGACATTTTGTGAAGATTTTGAAACGATTTTTCATATGGGAGGAATGTTTCTGAAAGCACAGCTGATCATTATGTCTGTGATCGCGGCACTCTGTACGGTGACGTTTCTGCTTTTGAAAAATCCGTATGCATTGCTGTTAGGAGTATTGATCGGGTTTCTTGACGCGCTGCCGGTACTTGGAACGGCAGTTGTATTATATCCACTTGCAATTGTGCAGGCATTTCAAGGACGCTTTTTGTTTGCAGCAGTTTATGCGGGATTGTCTGTGATCTGCAATCTGACGAGAGAATTTTTAGAGCCGAAGCTGATTGGGGAGCATTTAGGAATCCCTGCGATTATGGTACTTGTCACGGTCTATGTGGGAATTCGTCTG
>ENA-OQDE01000781-OQDE01000781.1-human-gut-metagenome-genome-assembly--contig:-NODE-781-length-16010-cov-3.603287_pt1 | contig 16010 bp, 18 predicted proteins | sample MGYA00242768_ERZ504595 | MGnify/ENA primary metagenome ERZ504595 (study PRJEB26092, sample SAMD00036307) | human gut metagenome | host: Homo sapiens | study: EMG produced TPA metagenomics assembly of...
TTTGATACGATTTCTGCGGAAGAATTCTTTTGCGATCTTGGACATATCAAGGAAACATCCCGCCGGCATTCCCTCCGGTGGATGCGGCAGCCACCAGTTATCATAGCAGCCCAGATCCACATCAAACAGATCCACTCCTGCACGGACCAGCTTTGCCATATAATGCAGAGTATCCTTGATCGTTCTTCCATTTTTAAACCGCTTCAAACTGCTGACTTCATTCATCCGATCCTGATAGGTCTCATTCAATGCCAGCGACAGGTCGATCCGGTACATGATCGGGAAGGAATCTCCCGCTCTCTTTCGAATCTCACGGATGATATCCAGCCCAAACATTTCATAATCTTTATAACGTCCCATCTTTCTTCTGTTGAATGCCGGATTTGTCATCTGTTCCAGCAGATATCCTTCATGCCCATGCAGATAGATACCGTCTAACCCCATCTCTTTGGCATCTGCTGCCGCCTGCCCACAGTTTTTTACAATTTTTTTCAAATTTGCATCCGTCAGCGGAATGCATGGGAGCTGTGGAATATAAAAGCTTGGATTTATGGATGCGGACACCGGAATCTGATGTTTTGTCATCACACAAGTCGGTGGTCCTACTCTTCCAAGTCCCGGTGTAATCTGAATAAAGATTTTACTTCCATACGCATGTACCCCCTGCGCCAGGTCTCTCCAACCTGCAAACACCGTTCTCGCATGATCGATCCTCGGAAACAACGACAGATCATCCACCTCGGTCACTGTCGGTCTATTCCATGGCTGACCGGGATCAGCCCTGTTGTCAGAAGCCCGGTTCCGCCCTTTGCACGGGCAAAAAGTACTGAAGCATCTTGTCATTGGGACGGCCTGACTCCTCACACATATTCAGGTTCCCCATCGGTCCCATTACCACACGGTTTTTGATCATGGTCCTATTCACCTGAATCGGAGAAAACAATGCCCGATACGGATACAGTTCTTTCGTCATCGCCCCGGAACTCAGCCTGCAGTTTTCTTTTTCCTGCTTCACCCAATCCCCATAGGTCTCTTCCAGTCTGACTAGCTTTTCATCGCATTTCAATGTTTTTGCACCTCCTGTCTTACGACATCTTTCGCCCAAATTAATATTGAGCATTTTGCACTAAAATTATATTTCAATTATATCATTTCAGTGCAAAACAAACAACTAAAAAAGACCCGAAAGCACATATCACTTCCACTTTCAGGTCTTCTCTGTTATTTATGTATCATCTCCATATATGGCAGTACTTCATATCCTGCTTTTTTATAGACATGAACTGCTCTTTCATTTTCTTCTTCCACTTCCAGGCGAACCACCACGTCTGCATACTTCTCTTCTATATATTCAAAAAACTTACTTCCGATACCAAGTCCTCTGCTTTCCGGCTTCATATACAGATCTTCGATCCAGACACACTGCTTTCCAAACTCTGTGGAAAAACTCTTGGCTGCCATGGCATATCCCAAAAGCTGCCCGTCATTTTCAAATACATATCCTTCCAGATATGGACTCCCTTCTATGCATGTTCGGATATCATTCTCAAAAATCTCATCCGATCCATTACTCTGCACTGCGGGAGATGCGTAAAATACCCGCATCATATCCAATACTTCCTGTTTATCCTGTTCCATCATATTTCTAATTGTAAATTCCATCACTGTCCATCCTTTTCTTTATTCTGCCAATACGCTCTTATGCCGTTTCAGATATTTTCCGTCTCCTTTTTTACCTAAGACTGATTCTCTTTCACGATCACATGCCCTCTCTGCATGACCAGTTCAATCTCACCTTTCACTGCCATCCCCTCATAACAGGTATAATCTACTGCACTGTGCATATCCGCATGTGTCAGTATGCGCTCTTTCTCCGGATTTAAGAGAATCAGATCCGCATCTGAACCCGGCAGCAGAGTTCCCTTCTGCGGATATAATCCATACATCCGGCTAGGATTCGTACACAGATAATGCACCATCTGCGGCAGTGTGATCCTGCCTTTCATCACACCCTCAGAAAACAAAATGCGCATCCGCTCTTCAACTCCCGGTGCACCGTTTGGACAAGCTGTAAAATCCTGCGCTCCTGCCTGCTTTTCTTTCCCAAAGTGAAACGGGCAGTGATCTGTTGCCACAACATCGATCACACCATCCTTTAATGCCTGCCATAATGCATCCTGATCCTCTTTTTTGCGAAGCGGCGGAGACATGATCGCTTTCAGCCTTCCTTGGGATCTTCATACATCTCATCCGTGAGAGTCAGATATTGCGTACATGTTTCCACTGCAAAATTCTTCTGGTGGGATGCCCGCGCTTTCATAACCTCCATCAGCCCTTCTTTGCTGGACAAATGTACAATATACAGCGGTGCATCACCTGCCATGGCTGCCAGATGCAGCAGACGGTCCACTGCCTCCGCCTCACAACGCGCCGGTCTGCTGAGCGGATGATACTTTGGCTCTGTACATCCCGACTCGCGGTATGTCTTCCTAAGATAATTGATCACACCATCATTCTCGCAGTGCACTGCGATCACTATCCCGTCCTTTTTTGCTTCTTTGAGTACCTGAAAAATCTCGTCATCAGTCAACATGTCATCATATGTCGTATATACCTTAAAACTTGTAATTCCATCATTTTCGGCAATCTCTTTCATCTCCCCCAGTATGGATGCATTGACATGCTGGATCACCCCATGAAATCCATAATCAATGACTGATTTCCCATCTGCCAGACGATGATATTCTTCCACCTGATGCCACAGGCTGCATCCCTTCGGGCCGAACGCCATGTGATCCACGATCGTCGTTGTACCGCCACAGGCTGCTGCCACCGTTCCATCATAAAAATCATCCACTGCACGATACTTTCCTGCCTGCAGATCCATATGCGTATGTACGTCCACACCCCCTGGGATCACATATCTGCCTGTGGCATCGATCACCTCGGCATCCTCCTCTTCCAAAACTGTTCCTATGGACTTTATTTTTTCATCTTCAATCAGAATATCCCCCCGAAATACCTGCGACTCTGTTGCGATCATACCATTTTTTACTAATAATTTCATAGGACTCCTCCTTTTTCCGGCATTTCTATCTGTTCATTTGATATTTATAGAATACCCTTATCAGCACATGAATTCAACCTGATTTCTGAAATATTTTCAGATGTCTAAATTTCTTTTAGCTTCTGTTTTCTTTTTATGATATAATGAGCGTTAACGAATCATGATATCATAGAAGACGATTACACATTTATCAGGAGAGGATGTAAACAATGGGATACTCTTTAGATCTATTAAAACAAATTGCGCACGGACTTGCACAGCAGTTCAGTGATTCCTGCGAAATCGTGATCCACGATGTACGCCATGGAATCGAAAACACAATCTTATATATTGAAAACGGACATGTCACTGACCGAAAATCCGGTGACAGTGCATCCAATGTCGTACTGGAAGCAATCAAAGCCGATCCATCCACACTGCAGGATCAGTACGCTTATCTGACAAAAACAAATGATGGACGTCTGCTGAAGTCTTCAACCTTTTATATTAAGGACGAATCCGGAACGCTTGCCTATATTTTTTCCATCAATTATGATATTACCGCACTGGCTGCAGCGGATCAGTTCCTGCAGTCCTTTATCCAGACACAGAATCCCGCCGAGCCATCCGCTTCCCGCAGTGCGACTCCTCAGATTACGCACAATGTCACTGAGCTTCTGGATACCCTGATCGAACAGGCTATCTCTAATATCGGAAAACCGGCAGCACTGATGACAAAAGATGAAAAAGTCAGAGTAGTTCAGTATTTAAACGATGCCGGCGCTTTTCTGATCACGAAGTCCGGAGATAAGGTAGCTTCTATACTCGGCATCTCAAAATTCACATTATATAACTATATGGATGCCGGTAAATAAAAATCTGCTGAAAGTGCAACGTTGAAACACTTTCAGCGGATTCTGATTATACTTCCATCTTACTCTGCATCCATTCGTATAAATCCTGATATACCTGCTCCCGATCTGTTTCATTCAAAATCTCATGTCGGTCTCCGGCATACAGCCGCAAAGTCACATCCTGTATTCCGGCCGCCCGATACTTCTCATAGATCTTTCTGACACCTTTGCCGAATCCTCCGACCGGATCGTCCGAACCAGACACCATAAAAATTGGCAGCGTCTTCGGTATCATGTAGATGCTTTCCCGCTTCTGCGTCTGCTGAATTCCGCAGAACATCTGATAGTAGGCATTTACTGTAAATACAAACGAACACAGCGGATCGGAAACATACTGATCCAGCTTTTCCGTATCACTGGTCACCCAGTCTGCCCTCGTCCTTGCCGGCTTGAATTTTTTACAGAAAGGTCCATTCACCATCTTGTCTACCAGCTTGCTTCGATAATGCCATCCTTTTAAAACTGCCAGTATCCTGCACAGATCTTTTCCAATCTTGAGTTCCGTCTTATTCTGCTCTGACATGGTCCCCATGATGATCGCTCCACTGAGTCCATTGCCATACATCTGAATATATTGTCTCAGCAGAGACGATCCCATGCTGTGTCCAAGCATAAAATAAGGCACGTCCGGGTATTTTTTCATCGTCCGCTGTCTCAATGTATGTAAATCTCCAAGAACACATGCATTTCCATATTTTTCATTAAAAAATCCATACTCTGACTTACTCTGTACTGACTTTCCATGTCCCAGATGATCGTTGCCGACTACATAAAATCCTTTTTCGCAGAGATATTCTGCAAACTCCGAATATCTGTCAACATACTCAACCATCCCGTGACTCAACTGCAAGACTGCCTTTACCTGTCCTTCCGGTTTCCATTCAATTGTATGAATCTCTGTATTTCCATCTTTGGACGGAAAGTAAAATTCATCTTTCATCTTTCTCTCTACCTGTCATCTAATTTTATATATTCCGATGCGGCGCTAACGGCTTATATGCCGGACGAATAATCTTATCCGCATTCTTCAGCTCTTCCACCGATGCGCACTCCATCCTACAATACGTGCAGCCGCAAAGATCGGTGTATACAGTGACGGAGGAAGATCCAGCATACTGTACACAAGACCACTGTAAAAGTCCACATTCGCACTGACACCTTTGTAAATCTTGCGCTTCTCAGCGATTACTTCCGGAGCCATATGCTCTACCTTCTCATAAAGCGCATACTCTGCCTCGCAGCCTTTCTCCTGTGCAAGCTGCTTTACAAACGCACGAAATACATCTGCACGAGGATCAGAAATGGAATAAACCGCATGTCCCATTCCGTAGATCAGACCTTTTTTATCAAAGGCTTTCTTATCCAACAGTGCTTCCAGATACTGACGGATCTGCTCTTCATCAGTCCAGTCTGTCAGTGTTGCCTTCATATCCTCAAACATCTGTGTCACTTTTACATTCGCACCGCCATGCTTCGGTCCTTTCAGGGAAGCCATCGCTGCTGTAATCGTAGAATACGTATCGGTACCGGAAGAAGTAACTACATGAGTCGTAAAGGTGGAGTTATTACCACCGCCATGATCCATATGAAGCACAAGTGCCATATCCAGGATCTCTGCCTCAAGCGCTGTATACTTTCTGTCTTCACGAAGCATCATCAGGATATTCTCCGCTGCGGAAAACTCCGGATGAGGCGCATAAATATAAAGATCCTCACCTCTTCTGTAATTATATGCATGGTAGGCATATACCATAAACATTGGGAACTGACTGATCAGATTCAGACACTGACGAAGTACGTTCGGAATCGAAATATCATCCGCTTTGTCATCGTATGTATACATACTCAGGATATAGCGGGAAATGTTGTTCATCATATCACTGCTCGGCGCTTTCATGATTACATCCCGTACAAAGTTCGGCGGAAGTGTCCGGCGCTCTGCGATCATGGCACGAAATTCATCCAGCTGCACCTTTGTCGGAAGCTCTCCAAACAAAAGGAGATATGTTGTCTCTTCAAATCCCGGGTGCTCTGCTTTTAAAAACCCGCCGATCAGCTCTTTGATATTATATCCACGGTAGTAGAGGCTTCCTTCACACGGAACTTCTTTGCCGTCTACGACTTTGGTATTTACAATATCTGAAATGTTGGTCAGACCTGCAAGTACACCTTTTCCATTTAAATCACGAAGACCTCTCTTCACCTCATACTTGGTATACAGTTCTTTGTCAATCGCTGTATTCGTCTCACAAATATGTGCCAGCTCCTGAATCTTGGGTGTATTTTCAAAAATGATGTTCTCAATGTCTCTCTGCATATAGCCTCTCCTTCCGTCATTTGTTTTATATTTCTTTATTATACTAAAGATTTTGCTCCTATACAATTAACTGTGTATTAAATATTTATGAACTATTGCTGTTTATTCTGTTTGGACCTGCACAGAAATCATTACACGATTTGATCACTTAAATAGTTCGCAAGCTCTGCAAATTCTTCCAGAGTCAGGGCTTCTCCACGGATACTCGCGCCTCTGCCGAGATGTCCGATCGCCGCTTCGATCTGCTCCTTCGTAAAATCCAGTTCCGGTGAATTCTTCAGGCCATTCGCAAGCGTTTTTCTTCTCTGATTGAACGAAGCCCGGATGATCCGAAACATCAGTTTTTCATCTTTTACCTGCACCGGTGGTTCTTCATATCTGTCAAGACGGATGACTGCAGAACCGACCTTCGGGCGCGGCATAAAACAGTTCGGCGGTACATTGGCTACAATATATGGTTTTGCGTAATACTGGACCGCAAGTGACAGCGCTCCGTAATCCTTCGTTCCCGGTCCTACCTGCATCCGATCTGCTACTTCTTTCTGAACCATGACTGTAATACTCTTCATTGGAATATGATTTTCAAACAATCCCATGATGATCGGAGTCGTAATATAATATGGAAGATTTGCCACAACTTTGATCGGCTTTCCTTCATTCTCCCGTTTTGCAAGTTCAGCAATATCCACTTTTAACACATCCTCATTGATGACCTGCACATTGTCATAGCCATCCAGAGTATCCTCCAGAATCGGAATCAATGCCTTATCTATCTCTACTGCCGCTACCTTTCCCGCAGCGCATGCCAGATACTGTGTCATCGTTCCGATTCCCGGTCCAATCTCCAGCACAAAATCATCCTTCGTGATCTCTGCAGATCCAATGATCTTATCCAGTACATGTGTATCTATCAGGAAATTCTGTCCGAATTTTTTCTGAAACACAAAGTTATACTTCTGAAGCACCGCGATCGTATTCTGCGGATTTCCAAGTGTTGGTTCTTTCATCTGCACACCTCTTTCTCTACTTTTCCAATCGATACAATTTTTTTGCATTTTCTGTTGTCTGTCTGACAACCTCTTCGTAAGAAACCCCCTTCAATGCAGCAATCTCTTCTGCCACATAGACCAGATTCAGGGAACTGTTGCGCTTTCCACGATTCGGAACAGGCGCCAGATATGGACTGTCCGTTTCAAGCACCAGAGACTCCAAAGGAATTTTTCCGACTACTTCTTTTAATTTTTTTGCATTTTTAAATGTAACAACACCGCCGATTCCAAGATAAAATCCCATGTTCACGTATTCTTTCGCCTGCTCCGGGGAATAGGAAAAACAGTGGATCACTCCATCCAGTCCTTTGGCGTGCTGCTTCATGATCTCCATCGTATCTGCCGCTGCTTCCCGACTGTGAATAATCACCGGCAGATCCAGTTGTCTCGCAAGTTCCAACTGCCGGATAAACCACATTTTCTGTAAATCCCGGTTCTCCTTATCCCAGTAATAATCCAGTCCGATCTCTCCGACAGCAACCATCTTTTCCCTGGCAAGCAGTTGTTCCATCCGCTTCATCTTCTCCTCGTCCAGTTCACCCACTTCGTCCGGATGTACCCCGATCGCACCGTAAATGAACGGATATCTGTCTGTCAGCTGCTCAATCTTGTCCCAGGACGCAATATCAGAACCTGCATCTACGATCAGCTCTACGCCATTTTCCCGCATAGAACCAAGCAATTCTTCTCTGTCTTCTTCAAACTGTCTGTCATCATAATGTGCATGTGTATCAAAATCATCTGCATTTAACCTCTTTTCGCGGATATACGGAAAAAGGAGAGAATCTGTCTTGTTTTCTCTCCTCTTTCCTTACCGTTTTCTATTTAAAATAATACCATACTGCCTGAAAATGTTCAATGCAGGACTCTCAATTATCTCACATGATTTTTCAGCTCGTCTACCAGTTCTCCCAATCCTTCATTGTCCAGCTTTGTGAAACTTCTCAAAGAGCTAAGAGGCATATAATAAACCATGCTGCGTTCCATTTCATCCATCTCTTTCATGGAAGTCTTTCCGATAAATTCTCCGATATACGGCATCAGTCTTTCTTCTACATAATCTGCAGTTTTTGCACAGTCCATCAGATCTCCGATCATCACATTTTCATCAATCTTCGGAAGCTTTTCTTTCTCATTTCCAGCACCACTTCGGTACGCATCACAATATCTCTGGACGATTTTCCAATGCAGATTTCGTAAGTTCCGCCTGCTGCATACCAGTCTTTCTGCGCTGTATCGTACCATGCAAATGCCCGGTAATCCAGCTCCATGGAAACAGTCTTTGTCTCTCCCGGTTTCAGTGTGACTGCCGCAAAATTTTTCAGTTCCCGCACCGGTCGGCTTGCTGAATGTGTCTTGTCAGAAACATACAGCTGCACGATTTCTTTTCCTTCCATGCTGCCTGTATTCGTCACATCCAGACTGACCATCAGCGTATCCTTTGCCGTAATCCGGGACTTGTCGATCATCAAGTTACTGTATGAAAACTCCGTATAACTCAGTCCATATCCAAACGGGAACAGTACGTCCATCTTACGTGCATCATAATACCGATATCCTACAAAAATTCCTTCTGCATAATTGACCTGTTTCTGCATTCCCGGGAAATTCAGATAACTCAATCCCTGCAATCTGCGAACTGGTTGGATATGAAAGCCTGGAACATTTTATGTGGATATTCAAAAAAGTATCCCCAGTCACCCATTGACCCTACTTCCAATATTTTTCCACTTCCTGTGCCGCCTCCTGTGCAGAAATGTGAAACTTTTCCTGAACTTTTCCACAGATCACTTCTTTTCCAGTTCCATTTCCTGAAGCAGCTCCACAACAGCCTGTATGCCTTCTTGTCTGCCTTCACGTCGTCCCTCTTTTAGACCGGTGTTTTTATAAACCGTGGAAAAATACTGGTGATCCCGAATCGCACGCTCTCTCTCCTCATATTCCAGGCGCTTTTCCTCATCTGCGCTGATCCGATTCAGATCCTCATATGCCTTCTTAATATATTCGCTTTTTTCTGCTGCCATTTCAAATTCCTCCTCTGTCTCTGCATTGATGAACTGAAGCCATTTCAGCAGCTCTGTCTCGGGATAATCATGTTTTGCCAGCTTCGGAAGTTCCAGTGTATGAATCTCAAATTTATCACTATACAACTTCCTGCCCTTATCTGACCAGAAATGAAAACGGGAATAATATTCTTCATCATCAAACATTATAAAATTCAGAATCCCGATATGAATACATTTTTCTAATTTTTGATAATTTTCTCCCGGCTTCAATTGATCTGTGAACATCTTCCCCAGATAGAACAAGGTACGCTCTGCCCAGTATTCACTGAATGTCACTTGAATTTCGATGTCAATCTGTTCTCTGTTATTCAATAGAACCCGTACATCCAAAATCCCCAGCTTATCGTCTTTATCCTTCTGACGCAAATGGGACGGCAAAATCTTACTCTCATTGATTTCCTCCAGATTGATCCCAAGTACTGCTGCCAGAAATGCGTTACGTACCTCTTCGTCTTCCATCAGTCTTTAAAACAGAAATCTACCTTTGGCTTCATTAAAAATTGTGTTGGTTTTTTATTCTCCATACATGCTCCTCCTTTGTTCTGATGGAATTTAAAATATTTCGATGAGCATGTACTTGTATTTCTGATTTTATTATATCCTTTGACGCGATGTTTCACAATCGCAAATACAGACAAACTCCCGCTCTTTAGTTACTGTTCACCCCGATCAATAACTTCTTTTATCCATCTCTTTACTCTTTATCTGGGAATAATTTTTTGAATGGCAGTCTCTCTGCCATATTTGAAAATTGAAAGGGATTCCTTTCAAGATGAATTTTATTATACTTGAAATTTTTTGAGGATACAATGAAATTTTCATAAAGATCCTCTAAAAAATTTCATACATAAAAGACCAGATATCAAGTACAGCAAGTATACCTTGATATCTGGCCTTTGAAATTATCTCCTCTTACAACACCACATCATCCACTTTTTCAAAATTATCCAATCTGTAAGACTCCACTGTCGCCTCTGTCACCAGATAAAATCTTTCTCCCGCGTACAAGCCTCTCACTTCTGAATATCCGCTCAACTTTTTCTCAAATACACAGGTAAACCCTTTTTCTTTATCATAGGAATAAATGTAGTATTCCTGCTGGTTCTTGTATCCCGGGAATCCAATCAGGTTCTTCTCCGTATCTACAAACGCTGCCCGATAATTATAGGATACATCTGTTGAATAGCACTCCTCCAGCACTGTTTTCGCAACTTCTTTTACGTCTTTCGGATCCGAATATCGAACATAGACAGTTTTACGCCATTCACTGTTGTCCCATCTTCCTCCACATCCATTCCGATTCCAAGAAGCAGCCCGTCTCCATACGGATGCAGATAATCAGAAAATCCCGGTATCTTCAGTTCGCCCAGTACTTTTGGCTTTTTCGGATCAGACAAATCTACGGAAAAGAGTGGATCCACCTGCTTATATGTTACAAAGTAGCAGCTCTCTTGCATAAACCTTGCGGAATATACCTGCTCTCCCTCTGCCAGATTCTCCAGTTTTCCTACTTCTTTCAGATCTTTATTTAAAACATAAAGGGCATTTGTCGAATCTGCCGGCTGGCTGGATACATCAGAAGCTCCGTCAATTCGAAGCAATGGATTCACGCCTCCGGATGTATCGTCATTTTCCCGGATCGTGGTTACAACCCGCAGATATCCCTCATATTCATCAATGCTGAAAGAATCATTGATCACACCGTCGATCACAACCTGCCCTGTTCCATCCAGTTTTCCGTCTTTATAAGAGACTTTCCGGATCTCAGTCTGTGTCACCGGAGAAACTTTTGCGTCATAGATTGTGTCATACACATAAATATTATTCTCACTTACATAGCACTGACTGCCATCTCCAAAAAATGCCAGATGATCGGTCTGCTTTGTCGGATCTTTCAGACTGAAGGAAGTCACCACAGTATAGACTCTTCCTTTTTCCTGCTGCGGAAGTAAAATATAATTACTTTCTATCAATTTTCCCTGTACTTCCGGTACATAACTGCTGATATCGTCCTTTGGTCCGGAAATATCCGCATAAAACGTACTAAGCAGATACATATAATCCCCTGATACACGCATAGTATGGAAACTTCCGCTCTGCGACATCTCACCCAATGATTTCGGATTTGCCGGATCACTCACATCAAACGTCTCCGCTACCGTATATGGCACACTTCGAATCACTCCCTGGCTGTCTGTCTTATCCGTTGTTCTTGCATACACACACACCAGTTTGTCATCTTTTAAATAAATCTCGATCAGATAATCATTCGCATCCATGGAAATGGTTCCTGCTTGCTTCATCTCTTCAGATTCAATATTCAGGATCTGCACCTTATCCATGCTCATGATATACAGATACTTTCCGTCTGTCTTGACGATATCACCTTCACCGACCCCTCTGTCCGCACATTCGTATCGGAATGTGATACAGCCTGATCAGCGACTGCTTTCTCCCCTGTATAAAGAGCCGCTCCATCAGCTCCCCCTGTGCCATACATGATCTCTTCCTCTTCTGCCGCTGCCTGAACGTACTCGTAAATCTGATCATAATCCTTCGCACTTGCCAACGCAGCAGTCGACTCAGCGACTGTATCGTCCGCAGTCTTTTCCGCTGCCTTTTGTGCTTCCTTGTCCTGCATCATTCCACGTCCGGAAAATGCCACTGCTCCGACTACAATACAACAGCATGCCGCTGCTGCCACAATTCCATAAACCGGTGTCCGTTTTTTCTTTTTCTGTGCCAGTTTCTTTTCAATATTCTCAGGTTTTAAAGAATCAGGCACTTCCATCCCCTCTGCTGACTGCATGATCTTGTCTTTTATTTCCTCTTCTGTAAAATGTCTGTCTCTTTTATTTTCCATCCTTATACCTCCATTTCCTGAAGAACCACTCGCATCTTCTCCAGGGCTCTCTTTTTTCTGGAACGAACCGTTGTCGGATTCATCTTAAGCATCTGGCCAATCTCATCGCTTTGATAACCTCCAAATACCGAAAATGAAACAATCAGACGTTCTTCCTCATCCAGATTCCAGAATGCACGTTTTACATCCTGCGAAACAGAATAATCGGATTCCTCCGCCGGATAATCCTCATCCAGCTCATAGGCTTGTCTTCGCTTTCGAAACTGGTTCTTACAATGATTGCTCAATATGGTAAAGATCCAGTTTCTGAAAGACTCCTCCTTTTTGAGACTGGATATCTTTTCATAGGCTGCCATCACTGTATCACTGACTGCATCTTCCGCTTCCTGCGGATGCTTCAGCGTATACAAAGCAAATCTATAAAGCTCTACATAGATTCTGGAATACAACTCTGAAAATGCCTTGATATCCCCACGCTTTGCACGCTGTATCAGAACTGCTTCCGCACTTTTTTGATAATTGTACATCCGCATCCCCTCTCTTTCTTTTTCATTTATTTTGCTGTTCACACCATTGCTTGTCTGTCATATATAAGAGTCTCTCAAATGATGTTTTGTTGCATGGAAAATAAAAAATCAGGAAGATTTTTATTTCTCCCTGATTTTTCATTTGTCTGGTTCTTATCCTCTATAGTAATTGATCAGACATCCTTTTAAAATGATCTCTCTCTCTGCGTCTGTCAGATCACCCAGATAAAACTCTACTTCTTTTAACTCGTCTCCTACGACATATGCCTTGATCACATCTGCTTTTTCTGCCACAGCATCTCTTACATCTGGAATAAAGATATAATCATCATTCTTAAAGGAAAGTGCTTTGTCATCTTCCTTTGTCAAAAGCGGAAGCATTCCCCAGTTGATCAGGTTCGAACGGTAACGTTTTGTTGCATACTCATTGGCAATATTCGCCCATCCACCCAATACTTTCTGGCAGGATGCAGCCTGTTCACGAGCGGAACCATCTCCTGGTTTTACTGCAAAAATCGTACTTCCAACTCCCAGATTTCCTTCTCCGACCTGAGGGAACTGCTTCTGGATTTTTTCCATTACAGGTTTTAACTCTTCCAATACTTCCAGAGGGCACTTACCTGCTTCAATCGCTTTCTGTGCAGCCTGTACTTCTTTTGCACGTCCCACATAAGCAGGATCTTTTCTGGAAGTGCAAACTCTGCCAATCCCAGCGGGTTTGAACGATAAGAGGATGTCTCACCGGATGGGATCAATTCATCCGTTGTGGTAACCGGATCGTGAATCTCAGATACTACTTTGAGTACCAGATTCTGTGGAAGTGCTGACATTTCCGGCCAGTCCTTGATATTTGGTCCAAACTTAATTTCTACGCCCGGATCTGCCACACCTTTGCTGTCGAAGAGCGGTTTGCGTAAATATTCTGATCAAAGTGATATTTCTGTCCCTTGTACTCGACATCCATTGCTGTCGCCGGTGTCAGGAATCCTTTGTTTGCCGCCGTTGCCGCAATTGAACGGGCATCCATCAGTGCAACAGAAGAAATCTGACCGTTCTGGAGCTTGGAACCTTCTCTGTTCGGGAAGTTTCTTGTTGTATGACGGATAGAGAATGCATTATTTGCAGGAGTATCTCCAGCGCCAAAACATGGTCCGCAGAATGCAGTCTTTACAACTGTTCCTGCTTCCATCAGATCTGCGATTGCTCCATTTTTCACAAGTTCCATATAAATCGGTGTACTTGCCGGATATACGCTGAATGTAAACTCATCCGCACCGATATTTCTTCCTTTTATAATATCCGCTGCTGCACAGATATTTTCAAATCCACCACCTGCACATCCCGCGATGATTCCCTGATCAACATAGAGTTTTCCGTTCACGATCTTGCTCTGAAGAGAATAATCCACTGCTCCGTCCAGACTGATCAGAGCTTTTTTCTCCACTTCATGGAGGATATCTGCCAGATTTGCATTCACTTCATCGATCGTATATACATTGCTTGGGTGGAATGGCATCGCGATCATTGGCTTGATCTCGCTCATATTGACATAAACCATTCCATCATAGTAAGTCACTGCTCCCGGATTCAGCTCCTTGTATCCCTCGCTTCTTCCATGGATCTCATAGAATTCCTGGATCTTTTCATCTGTTTTCCAGATAGAAGACAGACAGGTTGTCTCTGTTGTCATAACATCGATTCCAATTCGGTAGTCTGCACTTAATTTGGAAACTCCAGGTCCCACAAATTCCATGACTTTGTTATTTACATAGCCATTTGCAAATGTGGCTCCAATAATTGCCAGTGCAACGTCCTGTGGGCCGACTCCTTTTGCCGGTTCTCCATCCAGATAGATTCCGATCACTTCTGGTTTCTTGATGTCATATGTCTTATTCAAAAGCTGTTTTACAAGCTCCGGTCCGCCTTCTCCCATTGCCATGGTTCCCAATGCTCCGTAGCGGGTATGGCTGTCAGAACCAAGGATCATCTTGCCGCACTCTGCAAGAACCTCTCTTGCAAACTGATGGATGACTGCCTGATGAGGCGGAACATACACACCACCGTACTTTTTCGCACAGGTAAGCCCAAACATATGGTCATCCTCATTGATCGTTCCACCAACCGCACAGAGACTGTTATGACAGTTTGTCAAAACATACGGTACCGGAAATTTTTCCAGCCCGGAAGCTCTTGCCGTCTGAATAATTCCCACAAACGTAATATCGTGGGATGTCAATTTATCAAATTTAATCTGCAGGCGTTCCATATTGCCTGAAGTATTATGACTGTCCAGGATTCCATAGGCAATCGTATTCTTTGCAGCCTCTTCTTTCGAGACAGGAAGTGACACATTTCCCGTATCTTCCAGGATTTCTGTGCCGTTTAACAAGTACACACCGTTATCATATAATTTAATCATGGTAACCTCCTTTGTCTTTCCAATAATTTCACTAACTGTTTATCATTTTAGCATGTTAAAGAGGGAATTGCAAAAAAATTCTGCGGGATTATCTTGTCTCCCGCAGATTTTTACAACTTCCAGTCTGGTCTCCCCGACCGTGATCACATCTTCTTTCTGGATCACGATTGGCTTATGAATCTGTTTTCCATTCAAATATGTATGGTTTTTTGAACCTTCATCTCTCAAGTACAGCTTATCCCCACTTCGGATGATCGCGCAGTGTACCTTTGATACTCTTAAATCTTCCGGCAGGGACAAAAACTTGTCATACTCTGACGATGCACTGACCCTTCCGATTCCCAGCGAATCATAAAAAATAAAACTATACTGATCCTGCTGATCCACATCTTCCAGAATGATCTTCCAGCGTCTCTTCGCCGGGGCAGAAGATGTACGGCGTTCTGCCTGTTCTCTCACCGGACGACGTCTCGGTTCTGGTTCATCATCTTCTTCGTCATCATAGTCATCATCATAGTCATCATCATAGTCATCATCATAATCATCTTCAGAATGATATCTCCGTTCAAACTGATTATAATCTTTTTTCTCTTTTAATAATTTTGAAATCGTAAAGAAGATTACTGCTATGATCGCTGCGATCAATATTCCGATAATTACCCAATACAACATAATTCCTATCAACTTCCTCTGAAGGTATCTTAACTATACTTTCAGAATGAGGGCAAGCGAAAGACGAAGAAAATTTATCTTGTTCGATCCACTCTACTGGCGCAAAAGGAACCCACGGACAAGCGTTTTTGACAATT
>ENA-OQDE01000782-OQDE01000782.1-human-gut-metagenome-genome-assembly--contig:-NODE-782-length-15998-cov-3.076618_pt1 | contig 15998 bp, 12 predicted proteins | sample MGYA00242768_ERZ504595 | MGnify/ENA primary metagenome ERZ504595 (study PRJEB26092, sample SAMD00036307) | human gut metagenome | host: Homo sapiens | study: EMG produced TPA metagenomics assembly of...
GCAAATTTGAAGCGGCCTTGTAGTTCAACGGATAGAATAGAAGTTTCCTAAACTTTAGATAGGGGTTCGATTCCCCTCGGGGCTACTACGAAGAATCTGTGAGAAGTTGTTTTGTTTGCTTTCATATCGTATCTAGTTTGTAGTTTAACAATGGCTTCTTTTAAGATGAACGTCTTATAGCTTCTATTTGTTTTAATAATCAATAGAAAAAGCTCTACCGAATGTTCGGAAGAGGCTTTTTCTATTTCTGGAATTTATTATTCTTCCGTAGTTACTGGTACGACTTTTTTGTTCTTCATCATGTTGTATGCAATCGGAGATGCAATGAACAGTGATGACAATGTACCGATAACAACACCCAAGATCATTGCGAATGCAAAGCTGCGGATTGAATCACCGCCAAGGATGAAGATACACAGCAATACGATCAATGTACTTAATGATGTATTGATAGTACGTGCAAGTGTAGTATTCAATGAATCATTGAACAACTGACGTTTGTCACGTTTTGGATACAGGCCGAAGAATTCACGTACACGGTCGAAGATTACCACCTTGTCATTGATAGAGTAACCGATAGCTGTCAGGATAGCACCGATAAACGTTTGGTCAATTTCCAGTGAGAATGGAACGATACCCCATAACAATGAGTAAGCACCGATAATCATGATGGTATCGCATGATAGAGCTACGATAGAGCCAATACTATATGCGATGTTACGGAAACGGATTAAGATATACAGACCGATAGCGATCAAAGCCAGTACTACGGAATAGATAGCACCTGTTTTGATATCGTCTGCGATACTCGGACCCACTTTTTGAGAACTTACAATACTACCACCAGTGTGATTGTCACGGTCGATAAAGGTAGCTAGAGTGATGTTTTGAGTCAGCACAGGTTTCAAAGTCTCATATAAATATGCTTCGATTTGAGAGTCAACATCGTTTCCTGCATCTTCAATACGGTAGTTGGTGCTGATACGTACAGTTTTCTTATCTGTACCGATAGCGATAACACTAACGTTAGCATCACCGAACTTGCTGGAGATCAATTCACGAATCTGTTCGGGTTCTACCGGATTCTCGAACTGTACCTTGAAGTTACGTCCACCGGTAAAGTCGATACTCTGGCTTAAACCGCGCATGGCAAATGAACCGATACAAACGAGGATGATGGCTACAGTGATGATAAGGGATTTTTTGTTTGTTCCCATAAAATCAAAACGTGTGTTGGTCATCAAGTTTCTTGAAACAGGGGTTGTGAATGTAAGGTTCAATAGTTTGTCCTTGTTCATGAAGTGTTCGTAAACTATACGGGTCATGAACACAGCGGTGAAGAAGGATACTAGAATACCGATAATCAATGTCGTAGCAAAACCACGGATCGGACCGGTACCGAAGTTAAACAGAATGACACCTGTGATGATGGATGTCAGGTTCGAGTCGAAGATAGCGGAGAATGCGTTGGAATAACCGTCAGCAAGTGCTTTCTTCACACCTTTACCGGCACGAAGTTCTTCTTTTGTACGTTCGTAGATAAGTACGTTCGCATCCACTGCCATACCTAGTGACAACACCATACCGGCAATACCGGACATAGTCAATGCTGCCTGGAAGGAGGAGAGGACACCTAATACGAAGAAGAAGTTCAGGAACAATGCACCATTGGCAATCATACCCGGTATGAAGCCGTACATCATACACATATAGATCATCAACAGAATCAGAGCCACTACGAATGAGAATACACCTGCATTGATAGATTCCTGACCCAATGACGGACCAACGATATCTTCCTGTACGATGTGAGCCGGAGCCGGCATCTTACCTGATTTCAATACGTTTGCTAAGTCTTTTGCCTGTTCAGGAGTGAAATGACCTGTAATCTGTGAACGTCCACCTGTGATTTCAGAGTTTACGTTTGGTGCAGAATATACATAGTTATCAAGAACGATAGCGATAGAACGACCGATGTTTTGTTTAGTCAACTGTGCCCAACGACGTGCACCGTCAGAGTTCATTGTCATGCTGACAGCCGGTTTGCTGTATTGGTCAAATTCATCTTTCGCGTCTGTTACTACATCACCTTCCAACGGAGCTTTACCGTTGCGTTCGGTAGACTTGATAGCATATAATTCGAACGTCTGTCCTTTCTTGTCAAATTCAGAAGGAGAAACACCCCATTTCAAACGAAGGTCTTTCGGGAGTTCTGCTTTAACTTCCGGCATAGCCAGATATTTGTTGATATCAGCAGTGTCTTTGTAGTTAGCGTAACCGATCACAGGACCTTGTCCGCTAGAGTTCAACTGCAGGATAGCCAACAGAGGGTATTGCTTTTTAATTTCTGCCAGGTTAGCTGTTGAATTATCTTCAGTAGTTGTAGCATCTCCTTTCAGGGCAGCAGCAAGACTGTCGGCAGCACTTACGTTTTTCTTGGCCGGAGTAGCTTCTGCAAGCGGAGCTTCTTTGGTGGAATCTACAGCAGTAGAGTCTGCACCTGTCTCCTGCGCTAATACAGCGCGCAATTTAGCATCAGCAGATTGCATGGCAGGAAGAACTTCTTTAGCTGTATAAGTTTCCCAGAATTCCAGGTTAGCAGAACCTTGGAGAAGTTTTCTCACACGTTCCGGCTCTTTGATACCCGGCAATTCCACCATGATACGACCCATTTTGTCTTCCAGACTCTGGATATTCGGCTGAACAACACCGAAACGGTCGATACGTGTACGAAGTACGTTATATGAGTTTTCAACAGCAGCTTTTACTTCTGCTCTCAATACTTTTTCAACTTCTGCATCCGATGATTTCTGGTTAACTTTGTCTTTCAACTGTTGTGTTGCGAAGAGTTCGGAAAGTTTTGCGTTAGGAGCAGCTTTGTGGTATTCTCTGACAAATAGCGTGATGATATCATCCTGCTGTTTACAGCCTGTTTTGCAGCTTCTGCCAATGCATTGTTGAAAGCTTCATCCGGCTTGTTGTCAGCCAGTGCTTTGATAACATCAGGTACAGAAACTTCAAGGATAACGTTCATACCACCTTTTAGGTCCAAACCTAAACTAATCTCCATCTCACGACATTGTTTCAGCGTCCAGTTACCCAACCACACTTTCTCATTGGAGAGAGAGTCGAGGTAGTCTTGTTCCACTTTCGGGTCGCCGTTCGCAATTTCTTTCGCCTTGTTGGTATAATGGCGTGTTACGAAGGAGAAGGAGAGATAGAACACACATACCAGTGTGAGTAATACCGCAAAAACCTTTACAAATCCTTTGTTTTGCATTTTACTTTTAATTTATGATGATTACTTTTTTAATTTAATTTTCAGTTAAATTCTGTCGTACACAAGTTCTTTTTGCCGCATACAAGGCTGCAAATATAGTTTTTTTTCACATTCATGTGTAATAAGCCCTCAAATATTTGATGTTTAAGGGCTTTTTTGCTGAATTATTTCATTCCTCTGTTTTTCAGTAGTGGTTCCAGGCTTGGTTCCGCTCCACGGAAATTCTTATAAAGCACCATCGGGTCTTCGCTGTCTCCCTTCTCCAATACGTTATGGCGGAACAGGTCGGCGGTGTTTTTATCAAAAATACCATGTTCTTTGAAAGCTTCGAAAGCATCATTGTCCAATACGTTGGCCCATAGGTAACTATAGTATCCGGCAGCGTATCCGCCAATGATATGATTAAAGTAAGTCACGCGATAACGCGGTGCTATTTCGGGAATCAAGTTAAACTTGTCCATCGCTTCTTTTTCGAATGCAAGCATATCCAGATTCTTTACATCTGTCATCGTGTGCAGGTTCATGTCGAGGATGGCGGCAGCCAGTAATTCGGTGGTCATGAAGCCCTGGTTGAAAGTTTTCTGTTGCAGTATCTTCTCGATGATTTCGTCGGGTATCACTTCTCCTGTCTGATAATGTTTGGCATACATTTTCAGCACTTCGGGTTCAGTCGCCCAATGTTCGTTGATTTGAGAAGGAAGTTCTACAAAGTCACGTACCACGTTGGTTCCCGATGTTCCTTTGTATTCACATTTTGTCAGCAGTCCGTGCAGAGCGTGACCAAATTCGTGAAACAGGGTTTCCACTTCATCCATGGTCAATAAAGAGGGGGTGTCGCCTACCGGCTTGGTAAAGCTGCAAACGTTGCATACCAACGGACGGGTTGTTCCGTGTTGCTCACGATAGTTGCTCATCCATGCACCACCGCTTTTCCCGGGACGTGGGAAATAGTCTACATAGAAGATACCGAGCTGGGAACCGTCTGCGTCTTTCACTTCAAAGACTTCTACATCAGGGTGATAAGTTGGTATGCCTTCCAGTTTGCTTAGGGTGATGCCATATAATTTGTTGGCTACGGCGAAAGCGCCATCGCGTACATTCTCCAGTTTGAAGTAAGGTTTTGTATCCTCTTCAGACAGGTTGTATTTTTCTTTCCGTAGTTTTTCGGTATAATACCACCAGTCCCATGCTTCCAGTTTTTCTCCTTTTCCTTCCTTATCCATTAATTTCTGAAGTTCGGTAGCTTCTGCTTTTGCTTTTGGCAGTGCGTAGCTCCAGAGGTTATTTAAAAGGCTCATTACGTTGTTGGCGTTCTTTGCCATGGTTTCATCCAGGACGAAGTTTGCATAACAGTCGAAACCTAATAAGTTCGCTTTTTCCAGGCGGAGAGAAACGATCTTGCGGATGTTTTCCTTGTTATCGTTTCCGTCGTTGTTGTTGCCGCGGTTGATATAAGCTTTGTATATTTGCTCCCGGAGCGGGCGATTTTCAGAATATTGCAGGAAAGGCAGACGGCTGGCATTGTGCAGGGTGAACAACCATTTTCCCGGTTGTCCGGCTGCTTTCGCTTCTTCGGCCGCACTTTGGCGGAACCATTCAGGCAATCCTGCCAGATCTTCTTCCTTGTCAACGAAAAGTTGGAAGGCATTATTCTCATTCAGCACATTGTTGCTGAAAGTGATGCCAAGTGTAGAAAGCTCCTTGTTGATTTCGCGGAGGCGAGTTTGGTCCTTTTCGCCAAGGTTCGCTCCGGAACGGATAAATCTTTTATAAGTCTTGTCCAGCAGACGTTCTTGTTCCGACGTCAGGTTCAATGAATCTTTCTTTTGGTAGACATCGTTCACCCGTTTGAATAGTTTCCCATTCAGGGAGATATTGTCATTATGTTCCGAAAGAACCGGTGCCAGTTTGATGGAAAGTGCGGTCAGCGAATCAGTAGTTTCCGCATCTGTCATATTGAAGAAAATGATGCTTACCCGGTCTAAGATGGGTGCGCTGTTATCCAAAGCCACAATCGTATTTTCGAATGTCGGAATTTCCGGGCTTTCGATGATGGCTTCGATATTTTGATTCTGTTCTTCTATACCTTTTAGAAAGGCAGGTTCATAGTGCTCTAATTTAATCTTGTCGAAAGAAGGAACACCATACTCGGTTTGAAACTCTGTAAAGAAAGGATTGCTTTCTGTTTTCGTAGCACAGGAGTACATCATACAACTTACTGCTAAAATGGTTAGTGTCTTTTTAATCATCATAAGTGTTTTTTATTAGAGTTTTCAGTTCTTATCGTTTACTGATATAGCACCAGATCGGGTAATGGTCTGATGCCTTGATAGACCGGTCTACCGTGCAATTGTAGGCTTTCAGGTTGGGGCTGATCAAGATATTGTCTATGCGGAAATAGAACTTGTTCTGATTGTAGGAAATACCCAATCCTTTACCGGACTGTGTGAATGCATCGTCTAGTTTTTGAGTCAGGATGCGATGGGTATATGAGATAGAACCGTCGTTGAAATCGCCGCATACGATAGTTGTCGGATATTTACATGCTGCAATGGCTTTAGCCACAGAATCAGCTTGTGAAGCCCGGATAGCCGATGCTTCCGCCAGTTTTCTGATTAATTGTCTAAGTCCGGTTTTTACTTTCTTGGCATTCGGGTCTTTAATCATATCCTCATACATCCCTCTGTCTTCTTTGGTGAGTTTGTTGGATTCCAAGTGGTTGTTGATTAATGTAAGAGTGTCGTTATTCACATTCAGTACATATTTCATGGAGCCGTTATAATTACTTTCATATTCGATGGGATGTATCGAGAGTATGGGGAACTTAGAGAAACAGGCAAGTTGCACATCTCCTTTCCCTTGTTGGTGGACGGATTGGTAAGGATAGGCTTTCAATGCTTTTTTAATGTCCTGTTCCGTCAGGTATTTCTTGTTGGTAGCGGTGTTATATTCTTGCAGACAGATAATATCGGCGTTACTATCTACAAGATAAGACAATACCGGGTTTTTTCCATCTTTCTTCTCCAAATTGTTGAAACTCATTACGTTGTAGGATAGGATTTTGATGCTTCCTTCCGGTATGGTTTTAGTGGTGGAGTTAAAAGGAATATAAGTCCGTATCTGCGGAATACAAATTAGAAAACCGATGGCAGGCAAGAGCGCATAGCGGTAATTGACAAATGCCCAGAAGCCGATAAAAATCAGATTAATCGTCAGGAATATCGGAAATGCAAGTCCCAAGCTGGAAGCAAGTGGATTTATTTTCGGGTTAAGGTAAGGGCTATAAGCGCTTAATATCAACGTTCCCACGAAGAGAGCGTTGACAGCAAGTATCAGATATGCGACAAATTTGCCAATATGTTCCATTCCTTTATCTTTTGCTTGCGTCGAACAAGCTTTTCTTTTCTTCAGTTGTCAGACTGTCGTAACCGGATTTCTTTAGTTTTTCCAAAATACGGTCCACTTCATCAGACTGTGCTTTTTTGTGGGCATTGTAATCATAATCCTTCTCGCGACCGGTGGCACTGTTTCCATAGTGTACCTTCATTTTCGGTTTCCGTTTCCATGTTTTCTTTTGAAACAAGGAGGTGAAACCATCCAGAATCCAGTTGATCCAGGAAGTCAAATCAGTTCCTTTACTTAGGCTGGCGGCAAACCAAAGTCCTGCAAGAGCACGCCCAGGTGGGCGATATGTCCTCCGGCATTACTTGAGGTGATGGATAATACATCGATTCCGATAACAACCAGTGCCAGATATTTGAGACGGATAGCACCGAAAAGAAAAAGTTGCACCCTGTAATTTGGTTCACGATAAGCCGTAGCAGCTACGATGGCTAATACGGAAGCTGATGCTCCTACCAATGTTGCACCCGCCACTTGCGAACTGAATAAAGGAAATACATTGTAGGCAACCATATACAGTAAACCTCCACAGATACCTCCTAATACATATAGTCCTCTTAAATGTTTGGCCGAGAAAAAGTAGAGAAACAAACTTCCGAACCAATACAGCCAAAGCATATTGAATAGAATATGCAGGATACCGGCATGCATAAACATATAAGTAAATAACGACCACGGCTGATGAATAAATCCGATAAAGGATGCCGGCAGGGCAAATATACCGAATATATCGGGGGTACTTACTTCAAACAGTCGCAAGAAAACGTTAATCAACGTGCCGATCAGAAAGATGCCTACGTTGATATAAATCAGTTGGATGAAAATATTTCCTCTTCTGAATGTCTCCTTTAAATCAGCTATAATATGTCCCATTGTTATTGCTTTTTTTCTCCAATACAAAATCAGGATCAATCCAAATAACATTCCTCCCAGGTGAGCAAAGTGAGCGACATTGTCTCCGGCGCTATTGGCAAGTCCTGACCATAATTCAATCGCGGCGTATCCTATAACGAAGAACTTCGCTTTGATAGGAAATGGCAGCGGGAAGATAAACAACCGGTTATTGGGAAATAACATACCGAATGCCAGCAATATGGCGTAAACGGCTCCCGAAGCACCTACGGTGGTCATCATGTTCAGATACTCTTCTATGGGGACAACGCCATAGCCTATTAGGTTAATGTGCGTATGTTGGCTAAGCTCCGTTACATATTGAATATACTGCACTCCTTCCTGGATAAGTCCCGCACCGATACCGCAGAGAATATAGTAAAAGAGGAAACGTTTGGTCCCCAGGTTTGTTCGAGAATCGGTCCGAACATAAAAACGGCAAACATATTAAAGAAAATGTGGCTGAATCCGCCGTGCATAAACATATAAGTGATAAGCTGTGCCGGATTAAAGTCACTTGCAAGGAAAAAATGTAATCCCAGATAATTCGTTAAATCCAGGCCGTAACGTTGGGCTACGATTGTCCCGAAAAATACTAGTACATTGATAATTATCAGGTTTTTAGTTACAGTTGGCATCATTTTAATTTCTGAATATTTAGATAATAGACGCAAAAGTACGAATAAATTCTGTTTTAAAGCATGAAAAACGCTTCCTATTAGCTCTTTTTCAATAATTTGCTGCGTTTTTTTTATGTTTTTATTTGATATGTTGTTTTGTTCGGCTATATTTGTGGAATCAATCCATTGTGGGATAATCTTTTGTGTAACAAATATATTAATTAATCATTTTACGTATTATGAATAAGTCTGATCTTATTAGTGCAATGGCTGCTGAAGCTCAAATGAGCAAAGCCGATGCAAAAAAAGCACTTGATGCTTTCATCACTTCAGTTACTAATGCTATGAAAGCTGGTGACAAAGTATCTCTCGTAGGTTTGGTACTTTCTCTGTAAGCGAAAGAGCTGAAAGAACTGGTATTAACCCTTCTACAAAGGCAACTATTACTATTCCTGCTAAGAAAGTAGCTAAATTTAAAGCTGGTGCTGAATTATCTGCAGCTGTTGAATAAGATAGATAGTTGAAAGAAATTAGGAGAGGAGACGCGATGCGTCTCCTTTTTTTGTATCTTTGCGCGCAAGAAATAACTTGATTATGAAGATAGAAGATAAACTTGTAGCGTCCGTTATCAGCGGACTGAAAGCACTCTACGGTCAGGAAGTCCCTGAAAAAAATGGTGCAGATGCAAAAAACGAAGAAAGAATTTGAAGGACATTTGACACTGGTCGTGTTCCCTTTCCTGAAGATGTCAAAAAAAGGACCGGAGCAAACGGCACAGGAAATCGGTGAATATCTGAAGGCAAACGATCCGGCTGTAGCAGCGTTTAATGTGATAAAAGGGTTCTTGAACCTGACTATTGCATCGGCTACATGGATTGAGTTGCTGAACGAGATTCAGGCAGATGAACAGTATGGCTTAATGCAGGTCACTGACGCTTCTCCATTGGTAATGATTGAGTATTCTTCTCCGAATACAAATAAACCGCTTCACTTGGGACACGTGCGTAATAACCTTTTAGGCAACGCATTGGCTAACATTGTAGCGGCAAACGGCAATAAGGTAGTCAAAACAAATATTGTAAACGACCGTGGTATCCACATCTGTAAGTCCATGCTGGCATGGAAGAAATACGGAAACGGTGAAACTCCTGAAACTTCGGGTAAGAAGGGTGACCACCTGGTAGGTGATTATTATGTATCTTTCGATAAGCATTATAAAGCGGAAGTAAAGGAGCTGATGGCTAAATTTACAGCGCAGGGAATGAGTGGCGATGAAGCGAAAGCAAAGGCTGAAGCTGAATCTCCATTGATGCAGGAGGCCCGCGAAATGTTGGTGAAGTGGGAAGCCGGTGATCCGGAAGTACGCGGATTGTGGGAAATGATGAACAACTGGGTATATGCAGGATTCGACGAAACCTACAAGAAGATGGGTGTCAGCTTCGACAAGATCTATTACGAATCCAATACTTACCTCGAAGGAAAAGAAAAAGTAATGGAAGGTCTGGAAAAAGGTTTCTTTTACAAGAAAGAAGATGGTTCCGTATGGGCCGACCTGACTGCCGAAGGACTGGATCATAAGCTCCTTCTCCGTGGTGACGGTACTTCTGTCTACATGACTCAGGATATCGGTACGGCTAAACTTCGTTTTGCCGATTACCCGATTAATAAGATGATTTATGTAGTAGGTAACGAACAGAACTATCACTTCCAGGTGCTTTCTATCTTGCTCGATAAACTTGGTTTCGAATGGGGTAAGAGTCTGGTACACTTCTCTTACGGAATGGTGGAACTGCCGGAAGGTAAGATGAAATCCCGTGAGGGTACGGTAGTTGATGCTGACGACTTAATGGAGGAAATGATTGCCACTGCTAAAGAAACTTCACAAGAACTAGGCAAACTGGATGGTTTGACACAGGAAGAAGCTGATGATATTGCTCGTATTGTGGGTCTGGGAGCATTGAAATATTTCATTCTGAAAGTCGATGCCCGTAAGAATATGACATTCAATCCGAAAGAATCTATCGACTTCAATGGTAATACAGGTCCGTTTATTCAATATACTTATGCACGTATCCAGTCTGTACTTCGGAAAGCTGCCGAATCAGGTATCGTAATTCCTGAACAGATTCCGGCTGGTATTGAATTGAGTGAAAAGGAAGAAGGGCTGATTCAGATGGTTGCCGACTTTGCTGCTGTTGTAAAACAAGCCGGTGAAGATTACAGCCCGTCTATTATTGCTAATTATACTTATGACTTGGTGAAAGAATACAATCAGTTCTATCATGACTATAGTATTCTGCGCGAAGAGAATGAGGCTGTGAAAGTATTCCGTATCGCTCTGTCTGCTAATGTAGCTAAAGTTGTTCGCTTGGGAATGAATTTGCTGGGTATCGAAGTTCCTTCCAGAATGTAAGACTTTCTCTGAACAAAATAGACTTCTGCGGGGTTTCTTTTATATATATAAAAGGAACCTCGTATGTTTTACTCCCCCCATCCATTGCTTCGGAAGAGAGAAACGGAAACTGCTACTGTCTCTTATTCCGAACTGCTGTTTGACCTGATTTATGTTTTCTCGGTCACGCAACTTTCACATTATTTGCTTCATAATCTCATTTGGGAAGGATTATTGAAAGAAACAATCCTGTGGTTTGCAGTCTGGATGTTGTGGCAACATACCATCTGGGTGACTAACTGGTTCAACCCGGATACCCGGCCGATACGTATTCTTCTTTTTATCAGTATGCTGGTGGGGCTGGTGATGGCGGCTGCTATTCCTTATGCCTTTACTTACCGGGGATTGATATTTGCTGTCTGCTATGTTCTGATACAGGCAGGGAGAACACTTTATATTATCGGGGTGTTAGGAGATCATCATCTGGCTGCTAATTTTAAGCGAATTATGGGCTGGTTCTGTATATCTGCCGTCTTTTGGATTACGGGTGCCATATTGCAGGGAGAATGGCAAATTCTACTGTGGATTATAGCCGCCATCTGTGATTATACAGCCCCGATGCACGGATTTGCTTTACCTCTCTGGGACGTTCGGACAGTAGCAAGGAATGGACTATTGAAGGGCATCATTTGGTGGAACGTTGCCAGTTGTTTGTGATTATTGCTTTTGGAGAAACTCTATTGATGACAGGAGCTTCTTTGAGTGAAGTAGAAGAATGGACGCCTCTCGTGATTATTTCTGCTGTCATATCTTTTATTGGTAGTTTGGCTATGTGGTGGGTTTACTTTGATGTGAGCAGTGAAGCCGGTAGTCGGAAAATACAGGAAGTGAAAGATCCCGGAAAGCTGGGGTTGATTTATAATGCAATTCATATTGTACTGGTGGGAGCATTGATTATTTGTGCGGTAGGAGACGAGCTGATTGTTGCCCATCCCGAACAAGAAATGAGAGCGGAAGTTGTTTTTGTTCTGATTATCGGACCAATCGTTTATATTCTGGCAAATAGTATCTATAAATATGTCACGTGCCGTATGCTTCCTTTATCACATATTATTGCTGTAATAGCTTTGGCTTTACTGCTTCCCTGGCCTTATCACATTTCTTTATTGACGATGAATATCTTGGTAACATCTGTTTTTATATTCGTGATTGTGTTTGATATGCTATTCCCTAATAAAGGTTTTAAGATAAAATGGGAGCCGAAGATTTAATGATGGAAGCCTATTCATAACGGATAATACTTACATCCTATAATGTTGTGGCTTAAAATAAAAACACAGTTCACACGAATTCTTGGTGAGTATTCGAGAAGTTGTGTGAACTGCGTAATTCGCGCCTTTCTAAACAGATGTCTATTATGTCTTTTTCATCGATGGTTCGCAATGCGAAGTCCCGATAGCGATTCCGTACAATATCCGGGCTGCTTTTATTTAAATCGTATCAATCTTTATTTGTACCAATCTTTATTTTGTTTCCCATTCGATGATACCCATCCAGAGAACTTGGGATATGATTGATCGATTCGTTTCCCTTCCTCTGGAACCGGGAGATTACTTACTGGCATATTGATAGCAAACGGCATCAAGTCTGCAGAAACATAATACATCCCTTCTTCTGGTCTGTAGATGTCTTTTCCGGTTCCCAGTAACGATAAGTCGGCTTTATCAGTCGGGGGATAATTTATCAGATGTAATTCTTTGCCTCTACCCTCGTTGGAACTGATGAAGATAAACGGGTTGTAAGGAGGTACCACCTCTTTCTCACTAGCTCCATCAAGCGTGATGGTTACAGTATATTCTTTCTTTGATTCATCAGTGATATTTTTGAATTTTGTCATGTCGTCATACAACAATATGGTTGGGTGAGACTGTCCAGGCTCTGTTTCTTTTCCTTCCATGTATATAGAACTTGATAAACCACTGGCATCAGGCCCCGTTATTTTTACACTCTTGACATTGCTGTTTGAGAGCTTGTGTAATTGATATCCAAATCCGTTTTGCAGATAACCGCCACAGTGCTGTAAGATAAACTTGTCTTCTATTTCGTAAATGCGATTGTCAAGAGCATTTCGGGTCATCGTACTGGTGTACTTTACCATTACGTCATTCATATCGTAATCACCTAACTTAGGCCATAAGTCTTCAAAAGCCAGTGTACCGGAATAAGAAATTTTATATTGCTCGGGGATTGCTTCGGGGTCCTCAGGCAGTGGAGGCAATGTCGGGTCAATAGCATTCTTTTCTGACGTATGAATATAGAAGATGGCATCTGCATAATCGAAGTCAATATTATCTTCGAATCCTACTGCTACAATCTGCCCGGACTTGGAATCACGGAGAGATACAGTTCTTTGTGTATTATTCGTGTTTAGATTCCTGGTGGAGTAGCGTGCCCCCATACCTTTTATGATATCGCCCACTTTGTCTTTATCTGTTTCTGAGGTGAGTTTACTCTTGAATCCCATACCTTGAAGCACCAGCCAATTGTGACTCCTGCAGGAAATTTGTCTTCGTATTCCTGTGTCTCTTCATTCCAATATTTGAGTTTTATTTCTTCGCCACACACTAATGCTCCTACCCCTAAAGTCTTGTAAACAGGAGAGGTGTTTGGGAATGCAATTATTTGTTTTATATCACTCGTGCTCTGGGGCGGATTGTTGGTCGGATAGGTGTAATATCCAACTGTATTGTACCATGCAGCAGAGCTGTTTATAAATACGAGGCTCACTTCGGTCGGGTTAACAATTGGAATATCTGAAGTCATTTTAATGGAACCATCAAAAAACTCCGGATAATTCTGACTGATGTTCATAACCTTGCTTTTACCGCTCTCATCTTTGACTGTAACCTTTCTGAAAACATACTTGATGTTGTATAGTACGTCTGCCGGAGGTATGTTTATTTTAGGCTCCAGATTGGTTGGTCTTCCGTTGTTATCCCAGTCTGCATCGGGAAGAACATGCCATTCTTTTAGATAGGTATGTTGGTTCACGGTCACTCCTCTGGTTTTTGATGCCGTTTGTGAACGTAAGGCAGTGATATATGCATCTTGATTAAATGAAAGCTGACGACTGTCGTCAATCGTTAGTTTAAGAGGAGATACGGTGGCTAAATAATCCGATGATAACCATACTTCCGAGAGGTCCGCCGGAATATTCATTTCTCCACTGAATTTGCCTTTTTCGTCTGTAACTGCACGGTAGATAGGCTCTATGTCCTTTTGGAACACGCTGCCGTCAGCCGAGTATTCAATGGGATCTTGATCGTAAATGTCAAAAAGGACACGATAATTTTCGCTTTTAAAACAATAATTGATATCCAAAGCAACAGCTTGGGTCATGTTGAAGTCGAAGTATGCTTCTTTTGGCATATGCCTTCTCTCCCAAGATAAGTCACGCTCTTTGTCCATACAACTGATGGAAGCTATGGTAAGCACTCCTATCATTAAATACTTTAAATTTGTTTGCTTCATAAGTTTGTGTATTAAAAGGTAAAGAGCAAATATATACATTTAATTATATAATTTGCTCTTTTTCTAGTTTTTTTATTTCTTTTTTGCGAATCGTCCTTTTTTTGTGGTCGCTGGTCCTTTTTCATCTTGTAATTTGATGAGTTCCAAACAGCTAGCCAAACTCAAATCCTGCGGGACGATATCTTTAGGAATTTTATAATTGGAACCCTTATAGGTAATATAAGGTCCGTAACGTCCGTTCAGAATCTCAAGTTCCGGCTCCTCTTCAAACTTCTTGATGTGGCGTTCCGTTTCTTTCTGGCGTTTCTCCAGAATCAGCTGTTCTGCCTCTTCCAAAGTAATTTCCATCGGATCAAGTGTTTTCGGGAGCGATACATATACCTTATTGTGCAGGACATACGGACCGAAACGGCCTACGCCTACACTGACTGATTTTCCTTCATATTCGCCCAGTGTACGAGGTAATTTGAATAATTCCAGTGCTTCTTCCAAAGTGATGGTTTCCATGGATTGACCTTTCTTCATTTGTGCGAAGCGTGGTTTTTCTTCATCTTCTACAGTACCAATCTGTACAACAGGACCGAAGCGACCAATCTTAACAGAAACAGTCTTGCCTGTTCCCGGTTCTTCTCCCAGAATACGTTCGCCTACTTTATGTTCCGTCTTGATAGCCAATGTGTTTTCTACAGACGGATGGAACTTATCATAGAAATTCTTCATGATAGAAGTCCATTTCACTTCTCCTTCTGCAATCTCGTCAAATTCCTTTTCTACACTGGCGGTAAAGTTGAAATCCAGAATGTCTGGGAAATATTCGGTAAGGAAATCATTTACCACAGTGCCGGTATCCGTTGGGAACAACTTCGCCTTTTCTGCACCGGTAATTTCAGTATGGTTTTCATCCTTAATCTGACGATCTTTCAATGTCATGACATTAAACTGTCGTTCTTCCCCGTCTTTATTACCTTTCTCCACGTATTCGCGTTGTTGGATGGTAGAGATAGTAGGTGCATACGTAGACGGACGTCCGATACCCAGTTCTTCCAACTTGCGTACAAGACTTGCTTCCGTATAGCGTGGAGGACGTTGGGTGAAACGTTCGGTTGCGATAATAGGCCCATGTTCCAACTTTTGGCCTTTTTTCAGAGGAGGAAGCAGGTGACTCTCATCTTCTTGTTCGTTGTCATCATCATAAGATTCACGGTATACGCGCAAGAATCCGTCGAACTTAATCACTTCGCCGATGGCTGTAAATACATCGCTGCTGCCACTTATTGTTATGGTAGCAGTTGTCTTTTCCAGTTCCGCATCTGCCATTTGTGAGGCAATGGTGCGTTTCCATATCAAGTCGTACAGTTTCTTTTCCTGTGCTGTTCCTTCAACGGACTGGTTTTCCATATAGGTAGGACGGATAGCCTCATGCGCTTCTTGTGCACCCTTAGTCTTTGTTTCGAAATGACGGGGGTGTACGTAGCGGTCACCCATCATTTTGATGATAGCGTCTTTACTGCCTGCTGTCGCAAATTCCGAGAGGTTGACAGAGTCTGTACGCATATAAGTGATGAATCCCGATTCGTATAAGCGTTGCGCGAGCATCATGGTCTGCGCTACGGTATATCCCAGTTTGCGTGCGGCTTCCTGTTGCAGTGTAGATGTCGTGAATGGAGCAGGAGGCGTTTTCTTGACCGGGCGGGTAGTAATATCGTCGATGGCAAAGCTTGCTCCCTGACATGCGTTGAGGAAAGCTTTTGCTTCTTCTTTTGTTTTAATGCGGCGAGCCAGTTCAGCTTTCATCTCCACCAGTTTTCCGTCCGTGTCCGGAACGAGGAATACGGCAGTGATGCGATAAGCGGCTTCCGTTTGGAAAGCATGTATTTCACGT